>MDTF01018871.1_pt1 | contig 31025 bp, 27 predicted proteins | sample 811191 | NCBI WGS metagenome assembly MDTF01 (sample SAMN05326649, study PRJNA326480) | marine metagenome | isolation source: seawater | place: Southern Ocean | collected 2011 | reverse complement strand
GTCAGCGTGTCCTGGACAGTCTACGTGTGCGTAGTGACGAGTAGGAGTGTCATACTCTACGTGTGAAGTAGAGATGGTGATACCACGTGCTTTTTCTTCTGGCGCGTTATCGATTTGATCGAACGCTTGAGCAGAACCGCCGTAAGTCTTAGACAATACGGTAGTGATTGCTGCAGTCAGAGTGGTTTTACCGTGGTCAACGTGGCCGATAGTACCCACGTTTACATGGGGTTTCGACCGTTCAAACTTTTCTTTTGCCATTTTTCTCGTTTCCTAAGTTAAAAGTCCGCTCCAATAGCAGACCGGACCGAACCTTCAAATTTATTAGCTTCGTGATTCAATGATTGCTTTCGCCACGTTATTAGGCGCTTCAGCATAGTTGAAGAACTCCATTGAATAGGAGGCGCGCCCCTGCGTAGCAGAACGCAGGTCAGTAGCATAACCGAACATCTCGGAAAGTGGCACCTTTGCCCGTACAATTTTTATACCGGCCACACCGTCTTCCATACCTTCAATCATACCACGGCGGCGATTCAGGTCGCCAACGACATCACCCATCCAGTCTTCCGGAGTGGTTACTTCAACGTTCATTGTGGGCTCAAGCAATACCGGGTTCGCCTCAGCGGCCCCTTTCTTAAAGCCCATTGAACCGGCGATCTTAAACGCCATTTCAGAAGAGTCAACATCATGGTAAGAACCGTCGAACAAAGTTACCTTTACATCGAGAACCGGGTAACCTGCCAGCACACCATTCTGCATTTGCTCCTGAATGCCTTTGTCCACCGAAGGAATAAACTCTTTAGGGATCACGCCGCCAACAATCTCGTTCACGAACTCGTATCCAGCGCCTTCTTCATTCGGCTCTATGCGCAGCCAGACGTGACCAAACTGGCCCCGACCGCCCGACTGACGGACAAACTTGCCTTCGACTTCCACTTTCTTGCGGATAGTCTCGCGGTAAGCCACTTGTGGATTACCAACGTTACATTCAACTTTAAACTCCCGCTTCATGCGGTCGACAATGATATCTAAGTGTAGCTCACCCATGCCGGAAATGATGGTTTGTCCGGTTTCATCGTCGGTTTTAACGCGGAACGACGGATCTTCAGCAGCCAGCTTACTCAGGGCAATGCCCATTTTCTCCTGGTCGGCGGTTGATTTTGGCTCTACCGCAATCGAAATTACCGGGTCAGGGAATTCCATCCGTTCCAGTGTGATCACATTGTTTGGATCGCACAGCGTATCGCCGGTAGTCACATCTTTCATGCCGATAGCGGCCGCGATGTCACCCGCGCGTACTTCTTTTAATTCTTCACGGTCTTTCGAGTGCATCTGCACAATACGACCAAAGCGTTCCCGCTTACCTTTAACCGGGTTAAACACGGTATCACCGGTGTTTACCACACCAGAGTAACAGCGGAAGAACGTTAACGTGCCCACGAATGGGTCAGTGGCAATCTTAAACGCCAGCGCAGAGAACGGCTCTTCATCATCGGCATGACGCTCGCCTTCGCTCTCATCAGGTAAAATACCTTTGATGGCCGGCACATCGATAGGTGCTGGTAAGTAGCGAACCACAGCATCAAGTACTGCCTGAACGCCTTTGTTTTTAAATGCACTACCACAGGTTGCTAACACAATTTCATTGTTTAGCGTACGAATGCGCAGACCTTCGTGAATTTCATCTTCAGTCAGTTCTCCGCCTTCTAAATACTTGTCCATTAACTCATCGGTCGCTTCGGCAGCCGCTTCGATCATCTCACTGCGGTATTGCTCTGCTTTGTCCAACAGATCAGCCGGAATGTCTTCGTAAGTAAAGGTCATGCCTTTATCTTCTGCATTCCAGTTAATGGATTTCATTTTAATCAGGTCAATCACGCCGCTGAACTCTTCCTCAGCACCGATATTAAGCTGAATTGGCACGCAGTTAGCGCCCAAACGCTTACGGATCTGACCAACAACCCGCTCAAAATCCGCCCCGGCACGGTCCATCTTATTAACGAAGACCATGCGCGGAACGTGATATTTATCCGCTTGTCGCCAAACGGTTTCTGATTGAGGCTCAACCCCGGAAGACCCACAAAATACAACTACGGCACCGTCCAGAACACGTAATGAACGCTCTACCTCAATGGTAAAGTCAACGTGTCCGGGGGTGTCGATAATATTGATGCGATGCTGATCAAACTGTTGCTGCATCCCGGCCCAGAAACAGGTAGTGGCTGCAGAAGTAATAGTAATTCCACGCTCTTGTTCCTGTTCCATCCAGTCCATGGTTGCAGCACCATCATGCACTTCACCAATTTTATGCGATAACCCGGTATAGAACAGCACGCGCTCGGTTGTTGTGGTCTTACCCGCATCAACGTGCGCAACAATGCCTATATTCCGATAGCGATCAATTGGGGTCTTACGCGACATACATCTCTCTCAGTTAAACGTTGGTTACCAACGATAGTGTGCGAACGCTTTGTTCGCTTCGGCCATACGGTGAACGTCTTCACGTTTCTTAACCGCTGAACCTTTGTTGTCAGCTGCATCTAACATTTCGGCTGCAAGGCGTTGAGCCATTGACTTCTCGCCACGTTTACGTGCCGCTTCTACCATCCAACGCATACCCAGTGCATTACGACGAACAGGACGAACTTCTACTGGAACCTGGTAAGTTGAACCACCAACGCGGCGAGACTTAACCTCTACAGTAGGACGAATGTTGTCCAGAGCTTCTTCGAATACATCTAAGTGTGCTTTGCCGGTTTTTTCAGCAACAATATCAAGCGCACCGTAAACGATTTTTTCTGCAATCGATTTCTTGCCGTCGAGCATTACGACATTCATGAACTTAGCAAGCAGCTGTGAACCAAATTTTGGTTCTGGTAGGATTTTACGTTGACCTACGACTCTTCTTCTTGGCATCTTCTATTCTCCGTGGAATTCAGGGATAACCCAAAACTCAATTAATTCAGTTTGGCCTTACTAACGGAGAACCGTTAAGACTTGGGCCGCTTGGCGCCGTACTTAGAACGGGCCTGTTTACGATCGTTTACGCCGGCGCAGTCAAGAGTACCGCGAACAGTGTGATAACGAACACCTGGCAAGTCTTTTACACGACCGCCACGAATAAGAACAACACTGTGCTCCTGCAGGTTGTGGCCTTCACCACCGATGTATGAAGAAACTTCAAAACCGTTGGTTAAACGCACACGACATACTTTACGTAGTGCTGAGTTTGGTTTCTTAGGCGTAGTAGTATATACACGAGTACATACACCACGTCTTTGCGGACAAGCTTGCAGGGCAGCAACGTTGCTTTTCTCAACGGGCTTTCTGCGTGGCTTGCGCACTAACTGGTTAACTGTTGCCATTAACTAGCTCCTGATTAAAAACTACAAAAACCCGGGCCTTTGTCCGGGTCGATTATTTACGACTTTCACATCGTTGTCAGACCGTATGCTCGTTACGATCCTGATGACTTTGAATCTAAAAACCGTGCCCTGCCTGGGCGGCTTAAAAGCCTGCTACCATTTTTGGGTCGCGGAATATTAAAGATCAATGCCTGTGCTGTCAAGATGTACAAAGGTTAACCACAGAATAAACCGGTATTTAGCCTGTACAGATGACAAAATGGGGCACTACCTTACGGTAGTGCCCCAATCTCTTGCTTAAGCGCTTATTCGTCTGATGATGACTCGTCAGATGATACTTCAGCGTTTAACGCTTCGGTCAGTGCTTGTTCTGCTTCAGCGGCAGACACTGACAGTTCAGCGATTTCTTCATGGCGACGCTGAGCACGTTTTTCGTGATAAGCGAAACCGGTACCGGCTGGGATCAGACGGCCAACGATTACGTTTTCTTTCAGACCACGTAAATCGTCTTCTTTGCCCTGAACCGCTGCTTCGGTCAGTACGCGGGTTGTTTCCTGGAACGATGCTGCAGAGATGAAAGACTCTGTAGACAGCGACGCTTTGGTGATACCCAGTAACTGGATTTCGTAAAGCGCAGGCAGTTTGCCTTGTTTTTCCATTTCACGGTTTGCGATCTTAACCGCAGCCACTTCAACCTGCTCGCCTTCCAGGAATTGTGTATCGCCCGGAGCAGTGATCAAACACTTACGCAGCATCTGGCGGATAACAACCTCGATGTGCTTATCGTTAATTTTTACACCCTGCAGACGGTAAACTTCCTGAACTTCGTTCACGATGTAGTTAGATACCGCGCTCACGCCACGCAGACGTAAGATGTCGTGAGGTGACTCAGGACCATCAGCGATAACTTCGCCTTTTTCAACGTTTTCACCTTCGAACACGTTAAGCTGACGCCACTTCGGAATCATCTCCTCGTATGGGTCGCCATCTTTCGGTGTGATAACCAGACGTTTCTTACCTTTGGTCTCTTTACCGAAACCAATGGAACCTGATACTTCCGCCAGGATAGCTGGTTCTTTCGGCTTACGCGCTTCGAACAAGTCAGCAACCCGTGGCAGACCACCGGTAATGTCACGTGTTTTCGAGCTTTCCTGAGGAATACGTGCCAGCACGTCACCTTCGTTAGCCATTTTTCCGTCAGCCGCTTCGATAGTGGTGAAGCTTGGCAGGCGGATTTCCTGCAGACCGAACTCGTCGCTCTCAAGAATCAGCTTAGGCTCTTTAGCGTTAACCTTAGACAGGTCTTTTACCACCACACGGGTCAGACCGGTCAGTTCATCCTGCTGCATCTCGGTGTTTGAGTCATCGATATCAGCAAATGAGATCTTCGATGCACGCTCAACGATGATTGGGTGACTATGCGGATCCCAGTTAGCCACTACGTCGCCAGCCTGTACTGCCGCACCGTCATCAACCGTTAAGGTTGCACCGTAAGGTACTTTATAACGTTCTTTCTCACGGCCTTGCTCGTCGGTCATGGTCAGTTCGGTTGAACGTGAAACGATAACCAGCTTGCCGTCGGTGTTACGTACGTACTTGGCATTATGCAGTTTCAGGTTACCGGCAGTTTTGACCTGTACGCTGTTTTCTGCAGACGCTCGTGATGCCGCACCACCAATGTGGAAGGTACGCATGGTCAGCTGGGTACCCGGCTCACCGATTGACTGCGCAGCGATAACACCAACAGACTCACCTTTACCAACCATATGACCGCGAGCCAGGTCACGACCGTAACAGTTTGCACAGACACCGAAGTCATTGTCACAAGTGATTACAGAACGTACTTTTACCTGGTCAACAGAGTTAGCTTCAAGTAAGTCAACTAATGCTTCGTCCAGCAGCGTGTTACGCTCAAGCAGGACTTCTTCAGTACCCGGAATATAAACATCTTCTGCTACCACACGACCAAGCACTCGTTCACGCAGAGGCTCAACAACGTCACCACCTTCAATCAGTGGCGTCATCAGTACACCTTCGTACGTGCCACAGTCTGAGTTAGTGATAACCAGATCCTGGGCTACGTCAACCAGACGACGAGTCAGGTAACCCGAGTTGGCTGTCTTAAGTGCAGTATCGGCAAGACCTTTACGAGCACCGTGAGTTGAGATGAAGTACTGTAGTACGTTCAGACCTTCACGGAAGTTAGCCGTGATTGGCGTTTCGATGATTGAGCCATCCGGCTTAGCCATCAGACCACGCATACCCGCCAACTGACGAATCTGTGCCGCACTACCACGAGCACCGGAGTCGGCCATCATGTAAACAGAGTTAAATGAGGCTTGCTCTTCTTCTTCGCCGTCTTTGTTAAGCACTACGTCGGTTTTCAGGTTATCCATCATGGCCTTGGCAACTTTTTCGTTGGCATTTGACCAGATATCGATAACTTTGTTGTAGCGCTCACCGGCTGTTACAAGACCGCTTTGGAACTGTTCCTGGATCTCGATAACTTCCGCTTCAGCAGCGTCGATAATTTCTTTCTTGGCATCCGGGATAACCATATCGTCGATACCAACAGACGCACCCGCGATCATCGCGTAGTGGAAACCGGTATACATAATTTGGTCAGCCGCAATAACGGTGTCTTTCAGACCCAGACGACGATAACAGGCGTTAAGCAGACCAGAGATTTGCTTTTTACCCATTGCCTGGTTGATCAGCTCAAAAGGCAGACCTTTTGGCAGGATCAGAGAGAAAATCGCACGACCAACCGTGGTATCGGTCAGGGTCACTTTCTCAGTTTTGGCGCCATCTTTCGCTACGTCGTATTCAGTGATACGAACCTTAACGCGCGAGTGCAGTTCCGCATTACCGGTACGGTAGGCTTTTTCTGCTTCGTGCGGGCTGGTAAATACCATGCCTTCGCCCTGACCGTTAACTTTGTCACGGGTCAGGTAATACAGACCCAATACAACGTCCTGTGAAGGTACGATGATTGGCTCACCGTTCGCTGGCGACAGAATGTTATTGGTCGACATCATCAGCGAGCGGGCTTCTAACTGGGCTTCAATGGTCAGTGGTACGTGTACAGCCATTTGGTCACCGTCGAAGTCAGCGTTATAGGCCGCACACACCAGTGGGTGTAATTGGATCGCTTTACCTTCGATAAGGGTCGGTTCAAACGCCTGGATACCCAGACGGTGAAGCGTTGGTGCACGGTTCAGCAGTACCGGGTGTTCGCGGATAACTTCATCCAGAACGTCCCATACTTCCGGCGCTTCGCGCTCTACCAGCTTCTTAGCCGCTTTAATGGTAGTGGCTAAACCACGACCTTCTAATTTGCCGTAGATAAATGGCTTGAACAGTTCAAGTGCCATCTTCTTAGGCAAACCACACTGGTGCAGACGCAGAGTAGGACCAACGGTAATTACAGAACGGCCTGAGTAGTCAACACGCTTACCCAGCAGGTTCTGACGGAAACGACCCTGCTTACCTTTGATCATATCGGCAAGTGATTTCAGAGGACGCTTGTTAGAACCGGTGATAGCGCGGCCGCGACGACCGTTATCAAGCAGTGCATCTACCGCTTCCTGCAACATACGTTTTTCGTTACGTACGATGATGTCAGGTGCCGCCAGGTCTAACAGACGCTTAAGACGGTTGTTACGGTTGATAACACGACGGTATAAATCGTTCAGGTCAGACGTTGCAAAACGGCCACCGTCCAGTGGAACCAGAGGACGTAAGTCCGGTGGCAGAACTGGCAGTACGGTCATGATCATCCACTCTGGCTTGTTGCCAGACTGTTGGAATGATTCCAGCAGTTTTAAACGCTTGGTAATCTTCTTACGCTTGGTTTCTGAGTTGATTGACGGCAGCTCTTCACGCATTGCAGCAACGTCAGCATCAACATCCAGGTGCTTAAGCAGATCGAATACGGCTTCGGCGCCCATCTTGGCTTCGAACTCGTCACCGTGTTCTTCTAACGCATCCAGGTACTCTTCTTCGCTCAGCAGTTGGCTGCGCTCAAGGGTAGTCATGCCTGGCTCTGTAACAACGAATGATTCGAAGTACAGCACACGCTCGATATCACGCAGAGTCATATCCAGCATCAGACCGATACGAGACGGCAGAGATTTCAGGAACCAGATGTGGGCAACTGGGCTGGCCAGTTCGATGTGACCCATACGCTCACGACGTACTTTAGTCAGGGTAACTTCTACGCCACACTTTTCACAGATAACACCACGGTGCTTCAGGCGCTTGTACTTACCGCACAGACACTCATAGTCTTTTACGGGACCAAAGATACGCGCACAAAACAGACCGTCACGCTCAGGTTTGAACGTACGGTAGTTGATGGTCTCAGGTTTCTTAACTTCACCAAAAGACCATGAACGGATCATGTCTGGTGAGGCAAGACCAATGCGAATATTATCGAATTCTTCAGTCTTGTTTTGTTGTTTTAGAAACTTTAATAAGTCTTTCACAAATACTCTCCCGGCGGAGTCAGTCTCTATGGCCCGGTTACCCGGGCCAACTCAATCAATTATGGCAACAAACGGCCCGCTTAGTTTTCTTCCAGCTCGATATTAATACCGAGTGAACGGATTTCTTTAAGCAGTACGTTGAAGGACTCAGGCATACCTGGTTCCATTCTGTGATCGCCATCAACGATGTTCTTGTACATCTTGGTACGGCCATTAACGTCATCCGACTTAACCGTCAGCATTTCCTGCAGGGTGTAAGCGGCACCGTATGCTTCCAGTGCCCACACTTCCATCTCACCGAAGCGCTGACCACCGAATTGTGCTTTACCACCCAGCGGTTGCTGAGTAACCAGGCTGTAAGAACCAGTTGAACGCGCGTGCATCTTGTCGTCAACCAGGTGGTTCAGTTTCAGCATGTACATGTAACCAACGGTAACCGGACGTTCGAATTCACGACCCGTACGACCATCAAACAGGGTAATTTGCCCGCTCTCTGGAATATCCGCCAGTTTTAACATCTCTTTGATTTCAGCTTCACGTGCGCCGTCGAATACTGGTGTTGCTACCGGTACACCCTTACGCAGGTTGTCGGCTAAACGCAGTACTTCGTGGTCGGTAAAGGTGCCTATATCAACTTGTTTCGGGTTGTCACCCAAGTCGTACACTTCTTGCAGGAAGCCACGCAGTTTTTGCATTTCTTCTTGCTCTTTAAGCATACGGTCGATCTTAACGCCCAGACCGTGCGCAGCCATACCTAAGTGCGTTTCAAGGATCTGACCGATGTTCATCCGCGACGGTACACCCAGTGGGTTAAGTACGATGTCTACCGGCGTACCGTTTTCATCGTATGGCATATCTTCTACCGGGATTACGGTAGAGATAACACCTTTGTTACCGTGACGACCAGCCATCTTGTCACCAGGCTGGATGTGACGTTTAACAGCAAGGTAGACCTTAACGATCTTCAGTACGCCTGGTGCCAGGTCATCGCCTTGAGTGATCTTGCGACGCTTAACTTCAAATTTCTTATCGAAATCAGCTTTGATTTCGTCGTGCTGGGCACCGATTTGGTCTAAATCACTCTGCAGATCAGCATCTGACAGTGGGATATCGAACCATTTCTCACGCGGCATGCTGTCCAGTTTACCCTGGTCTACGCCTGCTTTGAGCAGCAGGTTTGCTGCACGTGCGAAGATACCGTCGGCCAGGATATTGAATTCGTCAGACAGGTCTTTCTTAACCTGACGTAACTGCATGTCTTCAATTTCCAGGGCACGCTTGTCTTTTTCTACGCCATCACGGGTAAATACCTGAACGTCGATAACCGTACCGTGTACAGAGTTTGGTACACGTAATGAGGTATCTTTCACGTCAGACGCTTTTTCACCAAAGATAGCACGGAGTAGCTTTTCTTCTGGGGTCAGCTGAGTTTCGCCTTTAGGCGTTACTTTACCGACCAGAATGTCACCGCCTTTCACTTCTGCACCGATGTATACAACGCCGGACTCATCCAGCTTGCCTAGAGCAGACTCACCTACGTTTGGAATATCAGAAGAAATTTCTTCTGGCCCTAACTTGGTGTCACGAGCGATACAGCTCAGTTCCTGAATGTGGATCGTTGTGAAACGGTCTTCCTGCGCAACACGCTCAGAGATCAGGATCGAGTCTTCGAAGTTGTAACCGTTCCAAGGCATGAACGCGATACGCATGTTCTGACCAAGGGCCAGATCACCTAAGTCCGTAGACGGACCGTCTGCCAGTACATCGCCAGCTACAATCGGGTCACCGACGCTACAGGTTGGACGCTGGTTAATACAGGTGTTCTGGTTAGAACGGGTGTACTTGTTCAGGTTGTAAATGTCGATACCGGCTTCACCAGCAAACATTTCATCTTCATCAACCTTCACCACGATACGGCTAGCATCAACATAGTCGATAACACCACCACGCTTAGCCACTACGGTTACACCGGAGTCTACAGCGATGGTTTTTTCCATACCGGTACCAACCAGCGGCTTATCAGCACGCAAGGTAGGTACTGCCTGACGTTGCATGTTGGCACCCATCAAGGCACGGTTAGCATCATCGTGTTCCAGGAACGGGATAATGCTCGCAGCAATCGACACGATCTGCTGTGGTGAAACGTCCATATATTTGATGTCTTCTTTTGGCATCAAAGTGGTTTCACCGCGGTGACGACAAGGGATCAGGTCGTCCAGCAGTTCCATGTTTTCAGTCAGCGCTACGTTTGCCTGAGCAATAGCGAACTGACCTTCTTCAATCGCTGATAAGTAATCGATTTCATCGGTTACCACACCGTCTACAATGCGACGGAAAGGTGTTTCAAGGAAACCAAAGTCATTGGTACGGGCAAAGCTCGCCAATGAGTTAATCAGACCGATGTTCGGACCTTCAGGGGTTTCGATTGGACACAGACGACCGTAGTGCGTCGGGTGTACGTCCCTAACCTCAAAGCCTGCACGTTCACGAGTCAGACCACCCGGGCCTAAGGCAGAAATACGACGCTTATGCGTTACTTCTGACAGCGGGTTGTTCTGGTCCATAAACTGAGACAGCTGAGAAGAACCGAAGAATTCTTTAACCGCTGCTGAAATTGGCTTGGCGTTGATCAGGTCCTGCGGCATAACGTTGTCCAGGTCACCCAGAGACAAACGTTCTTTAACGGCACGTTCAACACGAACAAGACCAACGCGGAACTGGTTTTCGGCCATTTCGCCAACAGAACGGATACGACGGTTACCTAAGTGGTCGATATCGTCCACTTCGTCTTTACCGTCACGGATCAGGATAAGCTGTTTCATTACATCGATGATGTCTTGCTTATCCAGGGTGCCTGAACCTACCAGCTCTTCACGACCTAAACGGCGGTTGAACTTCATACGACCAACCGAAGACAGATCGTAACGTTCATCTGAGAAGAACAGGTTATCGAACAGCGTTTCAGCAGCATCTTTTGTAGGTGGTTCACCAGGACGCATCATACGGTAGATTTCTACCAGTGCTTCCAGGCGATTTGTTGAGCTGTCGATTCGCAGCGTATCAGAGATATACGAACCGTGATCCAGTTCGTTAATGTACAGCGTGGTGAACTCTTTAATACCCGCCTGGCTTAATGCAGCCAGCGTTTCCAGAGTCACTTCGTCGTTAGCATTAACCAGCACTTCACCGGTGTCTTCGTTAATGTAAGTCTCGCCATACACACGGCCAGCCAGATACTCAACCGGTACTTCCAGCTCAGTAACACCGGCTTTTTCTAAAGCACGGGTGTGACGGGCAGAGATACGACGGCCGGTTTCAACCAGCACATTGCCTTCGCCATCAAGAATGTCGAATTGAGCCGTTTCACCGCGCAGGCGATCAGGAACGACTTCCATCAGCATCTTGTTATCGGCAATACGCACCTGGATTTTGTCGAAGAAGGTATCAAGGATCTCTTCAGTGGTCATTTCCAGTGCGCGTAAGATAATAGTTGCAGGCAGCTTACGGCGACGGTCGATACGTACAAACAGGTTATCTTTCGGATCAAACTCAAAGTCTAACCACGAACCACGGTAAGGAATTACGCGTGCGTTGTAGAGAACTTTACCTGAAGAGTGCGTTTTGCCTTTGTCGTGATCATAGAACACGCCAGGAGAACGGTGCAGCTGAGAAACGATAACACGCTCGGTACCATTAATGACGAACGTACCGTTCTCTGTCATTAACGGGATCTCACCCATGTACACTTCTTGTTCTTTAATGTCTTTTACAGTACCAGGTGCTGCTTCTTTATCGAATAATACCAGGCGCAGTTTGACTCTTAACGGCGCGGAGAAGGTTACGCCTCGGATTTGACATTCTTTTACGTCAAATACCGGCTCGCCAAGACGATAACTTACATATTGTAATTCTGAATTGCCAGAGTAACTTTTAATTGGAAACACAGAGCGGAATGCTGCTTCCAAACCATATTGACCATCTACATCGATATCAATAAATTTCTTGAAAGAATCTAGCTGGATTGAAAGAAGGTATGGAATTTCCAATACCTGTGGGCGTTTGCCAAAATCCTTACGGATACGTTTCTTTTCGCTATAAGAGTAAACCATGGGTTCCTCAGCCTGCTGATTTTAGACCCAACCTGTTGCCGTAATACACGTCGACAACAAACTTCCAGTACCCTTTCACAGGGAACAATCAGATAGCATACACCAAAAATTAGCCAATTTTTAGTTAACTCGTTGGTTTATTGCTAAATAAATTATTCTCGGTGGTGGCGCATGATGTGTACAGACAAGGGTAATAAACCGTACACCCTACAGCGCAAAAAGGCTGGTGGTCAAAAAAACCACCAGCCTGTGCCATTTCTGGCAAGCAATCTGCTAGTGCAGATTACTTGATTTCAACTTCTGCACCAGCTTCTTCAAGCTCTTTCTTCAGTGCTTCAGCTTCTTCTTTGCTTACGCCTTCTTTGATAGCTTTAGGAGCAGATTCAACTACTTCTTTCGCTTCTTTCAGACCTAAGCCAGTCGCGCCGCGAACTGCTTTGATTACTGCAACTTTGTTGCCACCGAATGAAGTCATTACAACGTCAAATTCAGTTTTCTCTTCTGCAGCAGCTGCTTCACCAGCTACAGCAGGACCAGCAACTGCAACAGCAGCAGCAGATACGTTGAATTTCTCTTCAGCTGCTTCGATCAGTTCAACCAGTTCCATTACTGGCATTTCAGCGATCGCGTTTAAGATATCTTCTTTAGTTAGAGCCATTTTCTCTAAACTCCTGGGATTAAAATGTTAAAAAAATCAATATGCCAAAAACGCCAATTACTTGGTGTCTTTGACCGCCGCCAATACGCGCACAAACTTGCCAGGAACTTCGTTGATAGTACGAACGAATTTCTCGGCTGGTGCTTTGAAGGTTGCAAGTAGTTTTGCAAGCGCTTCGTCGCGGGTAGGCAGAGACGCCACTGCATCCAGTTTTTCTGGACCAAGCAGACCACTACCAATTGAAAGTGCAGTAACTTTCAGCTTTTCGTTGGTTTTACCGAAGTCTTTGAAAAGACGTGCTGCACCGCCAGGTGCATCGATAGAGAAACCATAGATAAGCGGGCCAGTTAAGGCGCTTTCTAAATCTGAAAATTTGCTATCTGCTAACGCACGTTTTGCCAGAGTATTACGTACAACCTTCAGGTATACGCCTTGCTCACGAGCTTTAACGCGCAGGTCAGTCAGATCTGCAACTTCCATCCCACGGTATTCAGCAACGGCTACGGATAGAGCGCGAGATGCAACTTCGGAAACCTCTGCTACGATCTCTTTTTTTGCTGCTAAACCTAGTGCCACTGAGTTCACCTCTTAAAATCTGATCAAGTAAAAGCAACTACCTAATCAGGGTTCACAGATTGATGACTTCACCAATTGAAGCCACCGCTCTACGGTGTTTGTTATCCCAGAGAGTCTGAGTTCAAACCACCGTCTGCGCAGGCTGGTTGATTAAGTAACGCATTAGTGTAAAAGTTCTCTTACCTCTTTTACTGCGTTACGCCTGCGGTCTAGGACGGGAGCCAGTATTCGCTTAGCGATATAATGGCTCCAACCCAAAACCGAAGAGAATGCCGGTTAAAGTAACCAGCAAGGGGCATTACTGACCTACGGTCGCCTTATCAACAGAAACGCCGGCGCCCATAGTGGTGCTCAGACTAACTTTCTTGATGTAAGTACCTTTAGCAGAAGAAGGCTTAGCTTTCTTCAGTGCTTCCAGTAATGCTTCTAAGTTTTCCTGGATTTGATTTGCTTCAAAAGCAATCTTACCAATGCTGGCGTGGATGATACCGTTCTTATCATTACGGTAGCGAACCTGACCAGCTTTAGCATTTTTAACTGCAGTAGCAACGTCTGGCGTTACAGTACCAGTCTTAGGGTTAGGCATCAGGCCACGTGGACCTAAGATTTGACCTAACTGACCAACAACGCGCATTGCGTCCGGGCTGGCCACTACTACGTCAAAGTTCATTTCGCCTTTCTTAACCTGGTCAGCCAGGTCATCCATGCCAACGATGTCAGCACCGGCTTCTTTAGCCGCTTCAGCGTTTGCACCCTGAGTGAATACAGCAACGCGAACATCTTTACCAGTACCGTTTGGCAGTACAGTTGCACCACGAACGTTTTGGTCAGATTTCTTAGCGTCGATACCCAGATTGATAGCAACGTCTACACTTTCTGCAAAGTTGGCAGTAGCCAGTTCTTTTAACAGCGCAACTGCTTCAGCAATATCGTACTCTTTGGTTGCATCAACCTTGTCACGGATTAAACGTGCGCGTTTAGTTAATTTAGCCATTCGATTAACCCTCTACCTTCAAGCCCATTGAGCGAGCAGAACCCGCAATTGTACGTACTGCAGCGTCCAGGTCAGCAGCTGTCAGATCCGGCTCTTTAGTCTTGGCAATTTCTTCCAGTTGAGCACGGGTAACAGTACCCACTTTTTCAGTGTTAGGACGGCCAGAACCGCTCTTGATACCAGCCGCTTTTTTCAGCAGGTAAGAAGCAGGAGGCGTTTTGGTTTCGAATGTGAAAGAGCGGTCTTCGTATACAGTAATTTCTACTGGTACTGGAGCGCCTTTCTCAAGACTTTCAGTTTTTGCGTTGAAAGCCTTACAGAATTCCATGATGTTTACACCATGTTGACCAAGTGCTGGACCAACTGGTGGTGACGGGTTAGCAGCACCGGCTGCAACCTGTAGCTTAATTAAGCCTGTTACTTTTTTAGCCATTTTAAATGCTCTCGTTAGTGGGTCTGACGCCTCGCAGATATCGAGATTATCTGCTCAATCGGCTCCCCGGTTCCAATAAAAGGGGCGCGAATTATAGGCTAACAAATAGCCTGATGCAACCACTTATACAAATTACTTTTCGTATTGCTTATATAAAGCAAAAAGCCTTATCGCCATCTGGCGATAAGGCTTTGAAAGGATATTGCGGGTATTTAACCTTTCTCGACCTGGCTGAATTCCAGATCGACCGGTGTAGAACGACCAAAGATAAGTACCGACACTTTTACGCGGCTCTTTTCGTAGTCGACTTCTTCTACCACACCGTTGAAATCGGCAAATGGGCCATCGATAACGCGTACTACTTCGCCTGGCTCGAACAGTGTTTTCGGCTTCGGCTTATCAACAGACTCTTCCAGACGGTTAAGAATGGCATCGGCTTCACGCTGAGAAATCGGCATAGGGCGATCTGATGTACCGCCAATGAAACCTAATACGCGTGGCACACTTTTAACCAAGTGCCATGAGTCTTCGTTCATTTCCATCTCAACCAGTACGTAACCCGGGTAAAATTTACGCTCAGATTTACGCTTCTGGCCAGCACGCATTTCTACCACTTCTTCGGTCGGTACTAACACCTGACCAAAGTAGTCTTCCATGCCGTGCATTTTGATGTATTCAAGCAGGGTCTTCTTAACACGTGACTCGTACTGAGAATAAGCTTGTACAACGTACCAACGTTTCTTTGGTTTGTTTTCTTCTTCAGTCATGACTTATGCTCCAATACCAGTAATAAATCCAACTACCCAAACCAGAATCCCATCAAGGCCCCACAGAATAAGTGCAGCAATAACTGTCGCGGCAAGCACGATAAGGGTTGTTTGGTTCAATTCCTGACGCGATGGCCATACTACTTTGCGTACTTCCATGCGTGAATCTTTAGCAAATGTCAGAAATGCGCTGCCTTTAGCAGTAGTTGCGGCAATAAAGCCTGCAATCGCCACACCGGCTACGGCGCCAATGGCGCGATATAGTACTGACAACTCACCATACACATAGTTGGCTGTAATCACACCTGCCAGTAAGGCAAACACGATTAGCCACTTTAGTAAGTCCATTGGATTGGATGCATTTTCCGTTTTTTCGCTCATTTCACGACCCTAGCAATACGGCATATTTCAGTTGCCCGCAGTGAAAAAAATCACACGCGCAACCAGATTAATCTGGCAGGGGTGGAGGGATTTCCTCAGATACATCCTGTATCTGACCGCAAGCGGCGCAAGAGCGGTACAAATCGTTCCCGACGATTTGTCAAACCCCGATGGCGGTTCTCACCCTCCACCGTTTTGCTCTCCGACTGCACTTTTGGAATCAATCCATCCCGCACATTACAACTTTAAAAATTTGGCAGGGGTGGAGGGACTCGAACCCCCAACCATCGGTTTTGGAGACCGCTGTTCTACCAATTCGAACTACACCCCTATACTCTTCTTATTCGAAGACTAACAATCAGCTTATCGGCTGATTTTACTTACACTCACCTTGTGAAGTTATGACGTCTTTTAGAGAAAAAGTGCGGCTTCGCAAGGGAGGGACGCGTATTATACTCAACACACTCGCAGATACAAGCGCTTTGTTTGCCCTTACAGGCATCCACTCAGGCAGTAAAAATATGATGCTGTGTAGCCGTGAAATAATCACGGAACACCCGGTTAATCGCGGAGTTTTGACTAGCGCCTTTGATGCCAGTGTAAGGATAAATTGCCGTAATGGCCTGAGAAATATGCGCAACCGACATGCTCGCCTCCCGATGCACTTTAGTGACCAGCAGCTCAGTGAAAGTCACCTTTTCACTGACAACTTGTAAGCACTCTGTCGCCAGAGTTTCCACCATTTGATTGGCATGGGTAAGAGTTTCCTGCAATGGTCGCAAGTGGCTGGACGACACGAAATCACTGCTCAGTGCCAGAAAATGCTCTGCCATACCAATGTAATTTACCCACAGGGTAAGGTCGGCAAACACGCTAAAGTTAAGCTGGTAAATGGCCTGAGGCAAAAAGACTGTTTCATAATGGAAACCCTGACGCTCGGTTACGTCCACATCCTGCACCGTAAAACTATGGGTGGCGGTTGCGACCAGCCCCATGGTTTGCCAGTCGTATGTCACGTCCACTTGTTCTGCCGGCACCACAAAGGAAGAAAATTTCGGCTCCCCCTGTTGATCATTGAGCACCTTACCATTATCCAGCAAGCGGGCGTTTAGCGTAAAGTGGGTTAAGTAGGGAGCTCCCGTGGCATATCGCCACTGCCCATTCAGACGATAGCCTGATGCCGTTTTACAGGCATCACCAAATAATCCGCCGCTGCCACCCAGAATAACGCGATTACCTGTAAACAGTTCAGCGGCAAACTCTGGTTTTAAGTTCCCAATAAAGTAATTAGCCCCTGCGCACAGAGTGACTGTCCAGCCCAGACTGCCGTCTGTTCTTGCTAAGGATTGCAAGGTTCTGAGGCCGTCGAGCAGTTCTGCCTCAAGCCCGCCGAAGTCACGTGGCACCCATAAATTCCACAAGTTGTGCCGGGCTATCCAGCTAAGTATGGAGGCAGGTAACTGGCGGCTTTCTTCGATTTCCGGTGGCGCTGATAAATGCATAAAAGTGTAATTGTTCCGGCGATTCATTTGCTGCCAGTATAAAGGTTCAGAGGAAAATCATGAAACCTCCTTGCGCCGTAATTATCGAACATTAAAACGACCGTTATACCTTTTAGTTAGTGCGTGTGCAGGCTTACGATTTCATGATGTTGCCTCATCACACAACTAATTTATCATTTTGTATACACCTGAAAATTGAACTTAACTTGCGTTTAGTTTTCGTACTGTTCAGGCTACAGAAGCTCACGCTTTCATCATTCAGGAACAAGTAAAGTAGAAGGAATTTTATGTTTCGATACAGCAAATTGATAGCTGCTATTTTCATTTCAGCCTCCCTAACTGGCTGTAACAGCGACTCCAATACGACTCTGGAAGAGCTGAATAAACATCGGCAAATTTGGGAAAGCCACAACATCTCAGACTATGAAATGCAATTTACTCATACCTGCAATTGCCTGGATGAAGTAACGGCACCTCGAATAGCGCTGGTTGAAAATAATGAGGTGGTTTCGCAGGTTGCAACCCGTTTTGGGCCATCCATATCCATTGGCACTGAAGGTTATGGTGTGGATAGCAACAACAATAAAGCGTTAAGGCCAGAGCTCGTATCAGTCTGGACAGTAGATGAATTATTCGACTTGGTCGCGTTAGAAGAAAGTCGCGCTGATTTTCTGGAAGTTGAGTACACCGAAGGGCTCGGTTACCCCACCCTCATAAGGGTCGACCGCAATGAGCAAGTTGCAGATGACGAATATACGATTACGCTAGACGTTATCATTCCGGCAGATCAGTTAAGCTGTGCTGCGTGGGTAGTAGACGACTCACTGAAGCTAACCATAGTCGATGAAGATACATACGACCCTATTGGCTGTGGAACAACGGTAACCGTATCAGATGAAGCAGGCTTCACTGAGACGTTTGTTAATGACGCCCCTTCATGTGAAGACGATGAGAAAATTGCCATGCTCGGCGACCGCAACGGTTTCTATCATCTGACTATTGAAAAAGCAGGTTACGACACGTTAGTTATTGAAGACTTTGGCATCGGCAGAGGCATGTGTGGCACCAGAACACGGGATCAATATTTTACGTTGAGCCCACAATAGGGCTTTATAACTCTAAGCCCAATAGTTTTATCCCCGTTCAAAACGGGGATAACGCCAAAACACCCGCCCTCGCTAGCGAAAATAACAGTAAATGACGACTATGTTTTTGCCCTTCTAACGTGACAATACCTGCCTGTCAGAGACGGCCGGATTAAATAGCTTGCGTTCAAATAGCAGCCCGAGTATCCCCATAATAAACAGTACGACACCACCCATCCCGAACAAGCCATTGACCGGGCGGGTTACCACTACCGGCTCCTGAAAACGATAGAAACGGCTGCCACCAGATACCGGGGTAAGAAATTTCTTACCAGCATATGCAGGCAGTAAAAGAATATCCACGCTCTCACGAGCAATCATCTCCCGTTGCTTTTGTTCAAAGGCGTCACGACTATCTTCTGTTAGCCTTCGCCACGCGACAAAAACATCTTCGGGCTCACCAGCTAGTACAATACCTTCCGACATGTACTCATACATGGTTTCGGGGAATACGCCTTTAGAAAAATTGACATACAGACAACCACACCCGACGGCTATTAAAGCAATACAGGTAATGACATAACGTTTTACCTGGTTCATTCCGCTTCGTTTACACTGTTGGTAGTACTGCTCAATCTGCGTGATTTGCAACAACTTTGCATCGAGCCCCTCAACCATTAATGGCTGCAATAGTTGCCCGGTCGTCATATCAAATGCAGTCAGAATACCCGCAAAAATATCTTTAGACGGCAACGCTTTGTCATTCTCCAGCTTCGACAGGTAAGACTGCTCTATACCTATTTTATCTGCCAGTTCCGGCTGGCTGAGTTCATGCTCCTGCCGTAATTGTTTAATGCGATGTCCTAATGTCATAAACGGATCCCTTGGTTAACAATTCGCATATAGTCTTAGCTAGTCTTTCAGGAATAACGAGTGGAATAAAGCGGAATATCGCTGAATATTATCGCTTTTGTCGGAAGTTAGATTGGGTTAGCCAGGCTGTTCAGGAGATCCCGGATAAGTGCTTCGCACTTTCCGGGACGACGATTTTGATTACAAGTACCCCGTCATCCCTTGCACTCAAAACAACTGTCATCCCTTCACCATAAAAACAACCGTCATCCCCGCAGGCTTTTGGGCGGGGATCTCCTTACCTGTTTATCTAGGGGTAAAACAACCACTACGAAAGGGTCAATACATCCCACACGTCATCCCCGAATTTGCGGAGCAAATATCGGGGACCCCCTTGCCTGTTATCGTAGTGTCTAATCGACCTTTGCAGAAAGGTAGTTGTGGGTGAGCCAGCCTGTTAAGGAGATCCCGGATATACGCTGCGCGTATTCCGGGACAAGGGATTTCTAAGGTCTTGAGTAAGCACGCCAGCGTGCTTATTCAAGACCGAGGAATCCACCTGTCTGGTGAGCCCATAACTTGGCGTAGATGCCGCCTTTTTCCAGTAGTTCCTGGTGAGTGCCCTGTTCTACAATTTCACCATTATCGAGCACCAGTAAGCGGTCCATCTGTGCAATGGTGGATAAACGGTGGGCGATAGCCAGTACGGTTTTATTTTCCATTACCTTGTTCAAACATTCCTGGATGGCTGACTCCACTTCGGAGTCCAACGCTGAGGTAGCTTCATCGAGGATGAGTACCGGTGCATCCTTAAGCAGTACACGGGCGATTGCGATTCGCTGGCGTTGGCCGCCGGAGAGTTTTACGCCACGCTCGCCAACCTGGGCATCAAACCCTGTGCGGCCATCTTTGTCGGATAATTGCTGGATAAACTCAAAGGCTTCAGCTTGTTCAGCCGCTTTAATCATTGCAGCGTCATCGGCATCGTTACGGCCATAGATAATGTTATCACGCACTGAGCGGTGCATAAGAGAGGTATCCTGTGTCACCATGCTGATTTGTGCGCGTAGGGATTCCTGATCAACCTGACTGATATCCTGCCCATCAATCAGTATTTGCCCATCAGTGGTATCGTAAAAGCGCAGGAGCAAATTCACCAAAGTTGATTTACCCGCGCCGGAGCGCCCGACCAGGCCGACCTTTTCGCCAGGTTTAATATCTAAGTCGAGATTTTTAAATACCGGCACCGGCTTATCGTTGGCGCCGGGATAGCTGAAACTCATATTCTTAAAGTGAATTTGCCCGCCACTCACGTTTAGCGCCGGAGCTTTGTCTACATTTTTCACTGCAATAGGCTGAGCCAGCGTATTGATACCATCCTGTACGGTACCGAGATTTTCAAATAATGACGCTACTTCCCACATCACCCAGTGCGACATGCCGTTTAAGCGCAGGCATAAACTCACCGCCAGCGCAATTTCACCGGGCGTGACGATTTGCTGTAACCACAAATAGACCGACAACGCGCCCACACTGAAAATCAGCAATGCATTACTTAGCTCTACGCAGAACTCGAGGATCGTCACCAGGCGCATTTGCGGATACACAGTATGCAGGAATTTATCCATGCTCTCCTGAGCATAACTGGCTTCGCGCTGGCTGTGAGAGAACAGTTTTACCGTAGAAATGTTGGTGTAACTGTCTACAATTCTGCCGGTCATTAACGAGCGGGCATCGGCCTGATACTGTGACACCTGCTTTAACTTAGGCACCAGTACCCGCAATATGCCGATATACACGACCAGCCACACAACCAGTGGTAACGCCAGACGCCAGTCGGCGGTAAAAATCAGCACCACCATGGAGATAAAATAAACGCCGATATACACCATCAAATCGAGCAGTTTCATTACCGTCTCGCGCACCGACAGCGCAGTTTGCATAACCTTGGTAGCTACCCGGCCGGCAAATTCGTTGTGGAAGAAAGACAAACTCTGGCCAAGCAGATACCGGTGGGCCTGCCAGCGAATTCGCATGGGGTAGTTACCCAAAAGCGACTGGCGGGAAAACAGTGAGCGCAACAGAATAAAGCCGGGGATTAGCACCACCACTACAATACCCATCAGAATAAGTGTGTTACTTTCCTGCTCTACAAAGGTGGCGCGATCTCTTTCGGCAAACCAGTCCACCAGTTTGCCCATAAAACCAAATAATGTAACTTCGAGTATCGCTACGATAGCGCTGAGCAGTGAAACCGTGAGCAATACCGCCCACATACCCTTGGTATAATGCTTACAAAAAGCCACCATTGTGGTCGGTGGCTGTGTGGGAGGTTCGGCTGGAAACGGGTTGGTTAATCGCTCAAAAAAAGAAAACATCAGGCCTTTTGCTTATTGTCAGGTGTCACTGAACCCCAGTTTGCTGAGGATAGCTTCGACATTGTCATGGTGTTTGGCTTGCCATTCATCCAGAGTCATACTGCTGTCTTTGTCGGCGCGTTTTTTAGCTATATCAAAGGCTTCGGCAGCAGAGGCTTGTGGGACGACGGCAATACCCTCTTCGTCGGCGACAATGATATCACCGGGATGCACTGTCACACCACCACAGTTAACCGGTTGATTGAGTGGGTCGACGCATTTCTTCGCACCGGGTTTGGGGACCACGCCGCGGGCATACACCGGAAAGCCCATCTCCCGAACTTCGGCTAAATCCCTGATCACACCATCTACCACAAAACCGGCTATGCCCCGCCGTTGAGCAATCGCACATACGTTACCACCAGATACCGCAAACTGATCGTCAGCTTCCACCACAATAATGTCACCCGGGTTAGCCCGGTAAATGGCCGCGTGTAGCATCAGGTGATCACCCGGCTGGCATTTTACGGTAAACGCAGGGCCCGAAATTTTAGGCACCGGTTGCCACAGTGAATGAATGGCATAATCCATAAATTGCTCGCGCGGCAGTGCATCGGCATATTCGCATGTTGAGACAGATGAAAAATCGATGGTCATTACGTTCTCCCTGATTACATAACAGCTTAAAGAATCACCACTATAACAACCCTGCTCCGATTGAGGAGTAGATAGCGTGTATTTTCATTATCACTGCCTGTGTTATTTTGGTGCTAAACGAACAATTAACCAACCACCTCATGACTCTGCCCGATTACCACCTGTTGGCCGCGCTGCTTTATTCAGCCTTGTTACTACTGTGTACCGGCTCAGCAAAGGCCGCTATCCGCTTCGGCGTACCAGTGGCGGCCGTGTGGTTATCGCTAAGTTTTGCCGGTAGCCTGCTGTTTGCATTGCAGGCCTCAGCCTATATCGGCCTTACTTATTTGCTTCATCAACAACGCCTGTCAGGGCGGTGGCCGAAGATAATAGCCTGGGTACTGTGGAGCGTTTTTAGCGTTGGGATACTCACTCACCTGCTGCCGGGTTACCAGGGATTGCTATTAACCGATAATACCCAGGTAAAAGCCAATAGCCTGGCGGCCAGCGTTTACCTGAATACCGATAAGGTTCTTATCGCCTGGGCACTATTGCAATGGATAACGGTATGGCAAAAAAATTCCCGCACAGCCCCGCAAGTCTCAGCATGGGTGAAGCTAATCTTACCATTGCTGGCAATACCGTTAATTATGTTGTTGGCTGTTCAGCTTGGCTTACTGCAATGGCAACCGGGGTTTTCCGGATTGCTGGTAATCATCATCTTATCTAACCTGCTTAATACCTGTTTTGCCGAAGAGCTATTGTTCCGTGGTACGCTGCAACATTACCTGAATAAAACACTGGGGATGTTAGGCGGGCTGATTATTGCCAGTGGCCTGTTTGGCCTGGCGCACTTCGCCGGGGGCGGTTGGTATATGCTGTTAGCAACATTAGCCGGACTGCTGTATGGCCTGGTGTATCTGCTAACCGGCCGGTTGTTGTGGGCGGTACTTTGCCACTGGGGACTCAATACCACCCACTTGATGCTGTTTACCTGGCCTGTGGTGCAGGCCGGATAGTCATCCCTGTTTGTTAAGGACGGACAGCGGTAACTTCAATTTCTACAAGGTAGTTAGGGTTGGCCAGGCCAGCCACCTGAAACGCCGAACGAGAAGGCAGATTAGGCTGTTCATCAGTACCGAAAAACTGCTTATAGCCACGCATAAAACCGGCGAAGTCCATTTTACCTTCCATTGCCGGGTCGCCCACTAAAAACACCTGCATTTTCATAACATCACCCATGGTCAGATCCAGGCTTTTCAGATTTTCCTCAATGCGGTTAAGCACGCTGACAGTTTGCATTTCGGTATCGCCATAGGCTTCCATACTGCCCTTTGGCGCATCCGGGTTACTGACCCCAGGCACTGAACCACTTAAAAAGACAATGGTACTGGTAGCCGGTACTTCCGAAGCGCGCAGGATCGGGAAGTCAGAACCAATCAAACCATGGCGAATCACCGTTTCTTTGGCCGGCGAAGTGGCTTCTGCGTCGTTACATCCAGTAGTGGCAAATACTGCACTTAGCAGCAGTGGAGCAAGGAATAATTTTTTCATGTTGTGTTCCTGTATTCTGGTTAGTGTTTATCGTTGTGCAATGGTTTTAACGTCGTCGGCGTCGACCACGTCGGTAAAGTGGTTACCAAAATGGCTACGGGTGTAATTCACCACCTCTGCAATTTGTTCATCAGACAGGTATTGCTTGAGCGGCGGCATACCGCCCATGCCGTTGCTGACCATATAAATCACATAAGCACCGGCGGCCAGCTTGGGGTTTTTGGCTAATGCCGGATACATCCCGGCACCTTGTGCGCCTTCCGCATTGGTCATATGACAGCCCTGACAAATGGCATGATAAAGGGCTTCGCCGGTGACTTCCTCGAAGTTAGCGCCTTCGGAAAACCCGGCATCATCAGTAGCATGTAAGCATGTGCTTACCAACAACATAGAGCCTGATATTATAATCTTTAAAGTTTGATTCATGAGTTCGTCCTCAAATTATTAAGCCATCGTACTCAGGGCTTTCTGGTGAAGTCGTTTAATCGCGTCGTGGGCCGATGAGATTGCGCCCTCCTGCCAGGCAGGTAAGTTAGAGGCGTGCTCTCCGGCGAGCACCAGACGGCCGTCAACCTGACAAAGATTCTCGTAATGTTCTGCGCGCTTTTCTTCCGTCCACAGGCCATAGCACCCCTGAGTCCAGGGCACTCGGTGCCAGCCCACGGAGATACCGTTGTCAAATTCCTCGGCATACTGCGGATGAATTTGCTTACCGTATTTCACCGCCTTTTTCACCCGCTCCTGAGGCGGCAGAGAGGTAAATTCAAAAGCATTGGCGCCCCATACATAGGCACCAAGCAGTACGCCTTTGCCATTGTCGCAAAATTTTGTGCTGGGGTAGCTGATATTGGTTATTGGCAGGTTGGTGTAGCTCACGCCACCATAAATGGCTTCATCCTGCTCCCAGAAACGGCGCTTAAATTCCAGGCCTACTTTTACTGAAGCGGCATAGGGTAAAGAGCGAATGGCCGCTTGCATACCACTGCTGGTCTGCACCGGGATCTGGCTAAGGATGGATAAAGGAATGGTGCACACACACCAGTCTGCCTGAGCGGTTTTTGCGATGCCCTGCTGTTGGTAATTTACCGTTACACCAGTGTCACTTTGGTCAATTTTGGTTACTTTAGCATTGTACTCAATCAGGTCGCCCACGCGCTTTTCAAAAGCTTTGGCGATATTGTCCATGCCACCAACGGGCTGAAAAATGCTGCTTTGGAATTCAATATCCTGACCGTTAACAATGTATTTCCACAGTTCAGACTGAATCAATGCGCTCTGGTCAAACAGCTCGCTTGGCTCTGGCTTGGGTGACAAACCGCCGCCTGGCGAAATGGCAAAGCCGCGTCTTAAACTTACCTCATAAGACTTCTTATAATCGCCCTTATTTGTTAATGCGCCCCAGTGACGCAGCGATTCAAAGAGTTTCTCCCGGTCTTCCAGGGTAAGGGCATCATCCAGCGCGTTTTGATTTAACGCTTTACCCAGCAGTTCTGCGGCATAACCCTGATAATCGGCCTGTACTTCGCGATAACGCTGAGGCTTGCCACCAAAAGCCTTGGTAGAGTGCACCAGGGCGTTATAGTTAACCTGAATAAATGGTTCGATGGCGATATTGAATTCGTTGATATAAGACATCACATGATGGTGATGATAAGGCACTCGCCAGGGGCCAGGATTAATGTAGTTGCCCTCGGCGAATTGACATTGCTGAGTCTCGCCACCCAATTCGGTATAGGTATCGCCGCCACGCAACGTCCAGCAACGCCCGCCCGCCCGGGCATTAAATTCAAGCACTTTTACTTTGTAGCCAGCCTTTCTTAATTCATAGGCCGAAGTCATACCGGCCAGTCCTGCACCCAGCACCAACACTGTGGCGCCTTTTTTTGCACCGCCCAGTTTTAATTTATCCGGGTGTGATGACTCTGCCGCAAACCCCAGGGAAGTCATAGCCTGATACATGGCACTGGCACCCGCCGTTTTACCTATCCAGCCCAGTAATGCCCGGCGGCTCATAGTGTGATTATTCAACGAAAAAAACCCTAAAAACTAATGGATGCGCATACGGATGCACCGCTGGTGCCAGCTTGTTCACAGACAGGGCTAAACTTATAAAATATACGATTAACTACTGACAATAGACGATTGGGTGAACTTTACGCACAAATTGGGCACAAATAATTCAGTGGTTAACCTTTGATGGCCCAATACGATGCAAAGCAATGCACCTATTATGAGCATGGTTATTCATCTTCCCGGTGGGAGTAACAACATATTCCTTTACACTTATTCACACATAAGGGGTAGAACCACTGATGTCATGGGTTAAGCTATGGCCACTAAACCTAACACTTCACATAAAAAGGAACTTAACTGGCGTCCGATGATGGAAAAAGTATACCGCGGCCGCTTTCCCGACTACGATAATAATAAATCAGCCGCCCTCGCTGCTCGCTCGGTAATAAATTGGCTGGACGAACTGCCCGATGCACCGGTTTTATTGCTCCATGGCAGCGAAGATAAGCGGGTTAATCCGGAGCAATCCCGTACACTGGCTGCCGCCCTTAACCAGGTGAAACATAAAAACAAACTGGTTATCTATGAAGGCGACAATCATGGCCTGGTTAAAAACCGTCAGGCCATGGAGCAGGAAGTGATTGCCTGGCTCGATGAGTACATGAAGTAAAATTAACTATGTTCGGCGGTCAGTGCTTTAAGGGCCGCTATCGCCCGCTTGGCATCGACCTGCGGTACAAAAATATGATCGTGATAAAAAGCGGCGATTACGTTTGAGCTAATCCCCTGTTCGGTGAGTGCCTTAGACATTGCCGCGGTTAACCCTACCGCTTCCAGGCTGGAGTGGATTTCGCAGGTAATGCAATTAAAGACCGTCTCATAAGCAAAGCCTTCGGCGTCGGCCACTGACTGCAACAATACCAGGGTAACGCCCTCTTTTTCACGGAACATCACCTTAGGATCGAGTCTCACAAACACTTCCGGGTCCAGTACCAGGATGCTTACAAACACCCAGGATTCTGGCTGTAGTACCGGATTAAGCCCACCAAGCAGCGTATTTAAATCTGTTTCACCTGTCATAACTACCCCTTACAGTTTAAACGCTCTAACCCGTTTACCTTTGATTTTACCTTCCCGAAATAGCTTTAATGCGCGTTTTACGCTGCGCCGTTTTACGGCCACAAAACTTTCGTTGGCCTGCACTTTAATTTTACCAATGTCCTCACCGGGCACATCCGCATCTTTGGTGAGTGCGCCCAGAATATCCCCGGGTCGCAATTTCGCTTTCTTACCTTCATTGAGATTCAGGCAAACAAACTCCGGCTCAATAATCCGATTGGCATGGAAACGCAGACTCTGCGCGCCTTTCTTTTTTAAATCCTGTTTGGTGTGAATTTCGATCGCCGCCAGGGCCGCGCCTTCACTTTCACTCATCAGAGTGAACGCCATGCCCGGTTGCTGTGCCCGGCCAGCGCGGCCAATACGATGAATATGTGCATCAGGGTTTTCACTGACTTCATAGTTCACCACACAGTCTACGCCGGCGATATCCAGACCACGAGCCGCAACGTCTGTGGCCACCAGCACATTTAAGCAGTCACTGGCAAAGCGCATCAGCACCCGGTTACGGTCTACCTGCTCCATATCACCCTGAATTGCCGCCACCACAAAGCCTTCCTGGGCCAGCATATCGGCAACTTCCTGGGTGGTTCGTTTGGTTCGGCAGAACACCATAGCACTGTTGGGCTGCTCAGTGGTAAGTAATGCTTTTAAGGCATTAAACCGCTGCCCTTCTTCCACCGTGTATACCAGCTCACTCACGTTAGCACGCTGCTCAGAATCCACTTTAATCGATTCCGGGTCGCGTAAATAGGCCTGCGCCAAAGCAGTAGTTGCCTCGGTAAAGGTGGCTGAAAAGAACAAGGTTTGAACCGGCCCGCGTAAGCCGGCAAAAATCACCGCAAGGTCGTCGGTAAAGCCCATATCCAACATGCGGTCGGCTTCGTCGAACACACGCACTTTTAAATGCTTAAGCGTGATGCGTTTTTTCTGGACATGGTCCATAACCCGCCCTGGAGTGCCTACAATGATGTGGCATCCATGTCGTAGCGAGTTAATTTGTGGCCCCATTGGCTGACCACCACACAGCGTCAGCACCTTAGCATTTGGCATATCCTTGGCCAGCACACGACACTGCTCTGCCACCTGCTCAGCTAACTCCCGGGTGGGGCACAGCACGATAGCCTGCATGGCGTTTTTGTTGAAGTTGAGTTGCTGCAAGCAACCTACTGCAAAGGCCAGGGTTTTACCCGATCCCGTCTGAGCCTGGGCTAACACATCCCGTCCGGCCAGAATGGCCGGCATACTCGCCTGCTGCACAGGACGAGGCGCAGTATAGCCTGCACGAGCAATTGCCGAGATTAATTCAGGGCGCAGGTTGTAGTCGCTAAACAGTTCGCTCATAAATAAATTAAGCCAGTTGCCAGTTAAGGGTTTGTCCGGCAAAAAACGGCACCATTTCAGTACCATCGGCCAGGGTAACCAGCTCCGGTACCTGCCAGCTTTCTTTCACCAGGGTAATAGTGCCTTTGTTGCGCGCCAGTCCGTAAAAATCCGGGCCATTGTTGCTGGCAAAGTCTTCAAACTTGTCCATAGCGCCCAGTTGCTCAAACACTTCGGCATAGAGTTCAATGGCACTCCACGCGCTGTAGCACCCCGCACAGCCACAGGCATTTTCTTTACGGTGCTTGGCATGGGGCGCTGAGTCGGTGCCTAAAAAGAATTTTTTGGAACCTGCCGCAACCACTTCCCGCAAACGCGCCTGGTGAGTATTACGTTTTAATACTGGTAAACAGTAGTTGTGCGGGCGAACTCCGCCCACCAGCAAATCATTACGATTGAGTAATAAGTGTTGTGGGGTAATGGTCGCACCAACGTTATCACCGTGGGCCAGTACAAAATCGGCCGCATCGGCCGTGGTGATATGCTCAAAGACCACTTTCAGCGCCGGAAAATCCTTAACAATCTTCACCATGTACTCGTCGATAAACACTTTTTCACGGTCGAAGATATCCACATGGGATTCGGTAACTTCACCATGCACCAGCAGCAACATGCCATCTTTCTGCATTTGCTCAAACACCGGATAAAGCGCGTTAATGCCCTTTACCGCCGCATCAGAGTTAGTTGTTGCACCAGCAGGATAGAGTTTACACGCAGTAACCCCGGCCGCTTTGGCTTCGGTAATATCTGCAGGGGTAGTTTCGTTTGTCAGGTACAGCGTCATTAACGGCTCAAACTGACTTCCTTCAGGGCGTGCTGCCAGGATCCGCTCTTTGTAAGCCATAGCGAGCGATGCATTCGTTATCGGCGGCACCAGGTTGGGCATTACAATTGCGCGAGCAAAACAACGGGCCGTTGCCGGCACGGTTTCAGCTAACATTTCATTATCGCGAAAGTGAAGATGCCAGTCATCTGGCTGACGAATAGTGATACTTTGCATGGTCTGATGCCCCCGGAAACTCAGCTAAAGAAAATCCGGCGCAGTATAGCAAGATAATCAGCGAAGTACCTTAAACACTTCCCGATTAGTTAATCCTGGAGTACGTTGCAGTGGTTTCTGCGCTTAATCACTTCCATTTGAATCAACACGGCGCCCCGCATTATCACGCTGGCACCATTTAGTACCAACAACGGCCATGCCTGGTTAAGCGGCATGGTCAGCCCGAAAAGTAATGTGCTGATATCTTTCACCAAAATACTTCTGAACAACCCAAACGATAGCGCGCCGATTTGCTTGTATTTATACAGTAGTAACCATTGGTGATAGGTTCCTTGTATCAATATAAGGGTCACGACGAGCATTAAGCCGTTGGCGCCAAGTTGAGCAAATACAGGAAAAGGCCTGAACGTTATCGATGCAAAGCCTGCAACAAGAGCAACTGTTGCAGCCAATAGCGTTAGCGCTGTTACTTTGTTATGACGCTCCTGCCAGATATGCCACAAAATAAACAGTGTAAGCAGCAGAGCACCGCATCGTGTCCAAACCAGATAATGGTTAAATGGCTCAACTGAAATGCCAAAAATAAAATTGGCATAAAAGGCAAAAAAACTGGACCCGAATTGGTTAAGCGATAAGCTTTGGGTGCCTGAGCCGTTTTGTTTGCGATGCCGGTATATATTGCTAATTTGCGCCCATAACCCTAGCCAGGTAAGAATAAATAATAGTGCGCTTATGGCTCCCAGGATGTGATACAACATGGAGGTTTCGTTTGGCTTTTTAAAACGCCAATTGTACCACGCCCCTATAGATTCGGATATCAGGCTCTATAATATGGAGCTCTTTGCCGGAAGCTCCCCTCATTTAATCTGCAAAGCTCGCCAGCGCATTTCCAGCACTGTAATGGCAAAGACATATAACCCAATAATCACCAGTGAAACAGCCAGGAAGCGATCTTCCGGGAACAGATACCATACTGCCACTATCAGTACCGTTCGCATTACACCATGCACAATGCCTATCCAGTGCTGAATGATCCAGGAAATGGGTAACCACATAAGCCCTGTTAAGACACCAATAGTCAGTGGTAACGAGGTGTAATCAACCAAAAAAAACGGTATTGCAATGGCGTAAACCAGCACAGCCATTCCAACAGATAACATAAACAAGTTATCAAACGTGTTTTTGGGGCGGCTTTTGTCCAGAAAATTTTCACCGGTAAATTTAGAAACTAAAAGCCCCAAATAGACAATTGAACCGGTTGCTGCGAAAGTTAGCAGGCTAAGCGCTACCGGCTCCAGGAACAGCGAACCAACAGCCACCACACACCAGGCTATAAGGCTGGCTATCGGGGTAGCAATTAAGCGGCGGTTCGCAAAATCCTTGATGAACATTCTCTGTCACAGCATCAGCTTATGCTCGAAGTAACCGAGAGTGCAATGATGACCAATATCGATCAGGTATGCCACACCATGTCACGTATTTCAGAAGCAGGATTGGTGTTTAGCATTGACGATTTCGGTACCGGCTTTTCTTCTTTAGCAATATTGCGTGATTTACCTATTGGGCAAATTAAGATTGACCGCTCATTTGTCAGTCAGATGGCTCAGTCAAACTCCGACTTTGCCATAGTGGAGTCATACCAATTGCATTAATTAATTGACCAAATTTGTCCACTCTCTCCAACAGAGACTTTTGACTCGCTCAACATCCGCAATGAATGTATTCCAGGCACGAGAGACCTGTTCTAATATTTC
>MDTF01012911.1_pt1 | contig 31077 bp, 19 predicted proteins | sample 811191 | NCBI WGS metagenome assembly MDTF01 (sample SAMN05326649, study PRJNA326480) | marine metagenome | isolation source: seawater | place: Southern Ocean | collected 2011 | reverse complement strand
TTTCCAGATGAAAACTTCTCTGTTGTTATAATAAGTAATTCTTATGAATTTAATCCAGGAAAGTTGGCTTACGAACTTGCTGAAATATATCTAAGCGATAAAATTGATAATGAGGATAAGACAACATTGCTTGAGATGAAAGATTCCACTACAAACTCAGAAATATTTACCATGAATGAATTGGTTGGTACATATCAACTAAATGGTGATTCCTCAAAACCTTTTTATGAAGTCACTCTAAATAATGACACCATCAATATGTTCCTTCCAATTATTCACGTATCGTATAAAATAGTTAATGTCACAGGTAATAATTATAGAATACCCATAAATCCCAAAGCTAAAATAGCGTTTTCAGGAACCGGAAATGGATTGGCAAAATTTGTTACGATAATAGAAAATGGCAAAGAATCAAAATGGGAAAGAGTTGAAAAAACAAAGTTAGACGAGGTTAAACTTAAAGAATTCACAGGTGAATTTTATTGCGATGAATTGTCAACAAAATATAATCTTTCGATTGTAAATGGGAAATTAGTCGCCAAACACTTTAAAGTAAGAGATTTTGCCTTAGAGCCATTCTCAGTAGACGTTTTTAGTACTGAAATGTGGTTTATAGCCCGTCTTGAATTTATCAGAGATCGTGATAATATTATCACCGGATTCAAAGTCTCTAATGCGAGAGTAAAAAATTTACACTTTAGAAAAGTACATTAGGTAAGGTTCTAAAAGGTAGTTTTGGCAACATAAAGAAGTTGTTCTTAATATACTGCAAGAAGATGAAGGTGTCTTTTTCCTGATGAAATAATTTTGCAGTATGAAAACATTTATTTAAAAAAAAATGACCTCTGAAGAATTTAAGAATCTATTTCAACAAGAAATACGATCAGTTAATCGTTGGGTTAAACTTAGTAAAATAGTTCCTTGATATGCCTTTGCTTCTTTTTATGTTTCGAAGATGGGTATAAATTAAGAGTACCAATTATAGATGCTAGAATTGTATTGGGAATGTTAGCCATTAATCATTTAAAAAAAAACTGGACGATAGAGGAGTTATTACTGTTGTTTTAGTAAAAATATCTAAATTAATTTTTGCTGGTATGGAAGGCTTTAATCCTACTTCTGTTGTCTGAATAATTCAAGACGAAAATAAAAAGTTAAAATAGGAGTTCGAGGTTTACAATATATTAATTTTGCTTCTATAGGTTAGTTAAAAATTAATCGGATGACTAATTATAATACAATTTTTGAAGATAAAATTTCAAAAATTTAAATTGTTGACAACATTTATATGTAGAAATATAGAATATATGTTAAACAGGTATTTTTTGCCCGATCAAAATGGGCTTTTGTTTTAGACTTAAATTTAAAAGAGTATAATATTTGTCTTTATATCACTAAAAGATGCTCAGGTAGGTTGGAAGTGCTATTAAATGAGACGTTATATAATAATAAAATAAATTAATGCTTTTTTAAAACGAGGTTTAGTATTTTAATTGTCGTTATTGATTTTAGATAATAATCATTGAACCCATTGATCTTTTGAAATCATAAGTGCTTCTTGAACTGTAATTCTAGTGCCATTATTATAAGCAGTAACAAAAGGCCCTTCGATTTTATGTTGATCTTTGATTATTTCTCTGTAGTTTCTGGCCCCTTTGTATATCATAAATTTACCAACTGTATACTTGTGCCACCCTTGGTGCATATTTGCATAGATGGGCTCCTTTATTTGATGATTATTAACAAAATAATTGATGTTAACTTGTTTTTTTAAAGCACAGATTTGAACCCTGTAGTTCACTGAGTTATCTTTCTTTATTTGTTGAGTTATTTCCGTTTGCTCATTTTGTTTAATTGTTTCGGTTTGTTGAACTATTTCAGTTGGTTCAGTTTGTTCAATGAGTTCGGTTTGTTGAGCTGTTTCCGTTTGCTCATTTTGTTTAATTGTTTTGGTTTGCTGAACTATTTCAGTTGGTTCAGTTGGTTCAATGAGTTCGATTTGTTGAGCTGTTTCAGTCACTCCCGTTTGAGCAATAGTATTTTTTAAGGTGTCAGACTCAGGTATTATTTTAATTGTTGTTCCATTTATAAGAATTGATTTTGTGTCATTACCCTTTAAATATGATATTTTCCCATCAATTATTTTATCACCTATAATATTTTTATCAACTTTTACTTTGTATGAGACTATAAATTTTTCTTGAGAAGGTAGTGTCATCCATAAAAATTTCACTTGGTTACCTGATGTGCTAAATATAGCTCCATTACTTTTTATTTCCGTTGCTATAAAACCTTGAGGAAGATTATCGATTATTTTCCCAAGTCCAGTAACGCCGTTTTTCTTAACTGATAATTCTACGATAAAAGTTTTTCCTGGAGTTGTATTTGCTTTATTGAAAGTCCTTAAACACTGTAAGTCGAATTGACTTTTATTTTCAGTAATAATACTTTGTGGTTTTTCAGCTACTACCCTTGATTTTGGTGCAGTATCTACTATGAATTTTGGGGTGATTAATATTTTTTCTTGCCTATTACCGCCAACTAGATAGGATATTTTACCAGAAAAATTAAAAGTTCCTACTTTATAATCTTCTACATTTATTTTTATTTGAACTTTGAAAACAGGAGATTTTGGAAGTGAAAGCCAAATTAGTTTTAGTTTTTGATCAAAAAATGTAAAGGTTCCTTTTTTACCGTCTAAAAGTTCTGCTGAAAATCCTTTTGGTAAATCTAGTTGAAGTTTTGAAAAGTCAGCAATATTTCCTTTGTCAATCTCGATATCTAAAATGAATGACTTTCCTGCTATAACCTTATTTGGAATATTAAAATTAACATTTAAGTCTGATTGATTAAAGATACTAACAACTGATAATACTATTAATGATGAAATATAAAGTAAACTTTTCATACGCTAGCTTTGTTAAAGGAAGTGTTTTATTTTCAAACACACTTCTATCTAAACAAAAGTAACGGTGAGTATCTGCAAAATATATTGGTTTTTTGTTTTTTTTCACACAAACAAATGTGTGTTGTTAATGGTGGTCTGATAACTTGTGATGATTTAATATCCTTTTAGCGTAAACGTTTTTCTTAGATTAAATTTGTATTTACAAATACATTATTGTTCGAAGAAGTAATCAATTAGTTTATGGATATCACCTAAGCTAAGCGTTAATTTACCATCAAAATAAAGGTCGATAGTTTCGTAAATCTCTTTAGAGCTTATTTTACCATTTTTGTTAATATCAGCTTCTTTTGTGATTTCTTCAATAGGCCTTTTACTTATTTTAACCTTTGAGTTAAGTAAACTTTTGTCTGCTTTACCTCTATTGAGTAATTGAAATTCTATATCCGTTTCATCACCTTGACACATACTTGGATAATAGAGACATAATTCCTCTCGTAGTGTGACAATTGTATCAAGAGCTTCAAGAGCAACAAGGCTATCTGATATTGAAATACCGTTTGAGTCAATTTTAAGAGCAGTATCTTCAGTATCTATCTCTTTGTCTTTATAATCAGATATACCATCAGAATCTTTATCTATGGGGCAACCATGCTTGTCAACTTCAATATCTAGATCAGTTTCCTGACACCAATCATCTATATCAAGGATTCCATCAGAGTCAGAATCACTTTTCAATAACGAATTAAAGTCTATTTCATCATATTCCTGTTCTTTAGATTTTTCATTTCTAGAATTACCACTTGGAGTATAAACAAACCCTAAGTTTGTAAATGAAATTAAATCGTTCGTAACCCCTCCAACCTTACCATCTATAAAGTCAGACATTGTTAAGTGAATTGTTTGCTTAATTTGAGCTGATAAATAATTGTTTATTCTAAAATTAAAGCCTACAGCAACAGGTATAGATAATGAAAAAAGTTCTTCATTACCTGCTTTAATCTGAGTTTCATATTCATAATCTCTATCGAGTTGGTTAGCTAAATCCACATTATTAGCTTCGTCTCGTAAATCTCTAATACTACCATCTCTCCAGTAATAATATGCATCACCATTAACGTCTAAAGAATCCGTGCGAGGATCAAATTTTATGAAAGTTAAACCTGATGAAATAAAAGGATCTATTGCACAGTTTTCACTTAGAATAAATCCATTAGCAAAATGAAAAGTACCTTTTAAGCTCAATCCAATCAGAGTTGTTTTAAAATTACTATTAACACTTTCATTTCGTTCATTTTTGGACACCTGACCATAAAAACCAGTAATATCAATACCTAAAGTTTTTAAAAATGTATATTCTGTTCCTAGTGATGCTCCAATTTGAAAATTTTCTGCAGTTCCTAAATTTTCAACTTGTCCGATATCTCCTCGGTAATTAAATATTCCAGTACCGATCGTATAAGAAATGTATGATTTTTTTGAAGTGGTATCCTGAGCTTCTTGAGCACTAATATTCTTAACTCCAATTAATAATATAACTAAAAGTGATAAATTTTGAATTATTCTCATTCCCTCTAATTTGTCTTAAAAGATAAATTTATGCAAAATTAACGATAAAGAAGAGGGAAATTTCTAACAAATGGTAATTAAAAATTTGGCTTGAGTAAATACTTGCCATAGAACCTATTTATAATTTCAATTGCTTCGTCTGAAGAATCAACTAAATGAAAGAGATCTAGATCTTTATCTGATATTTTACCATCAGCGAGAAGCGTGTTTTTTATCCATTCAAACATTCCTCCCCAGAATTCAGTTCCAACAAGAATAATTGGGAACATTCCAATTTTTTTTGTTTGTATGAGCGTTATTGCTTCAAATAATTCGTCTAGTGTACCGAATCCACCGGGAAGTACAATAAAACCTTGTGCATATTTTACAAACATTACTTTGCGTACGAAGAAGAAATCAAAGTCAATTTTTTTATCTCGATCAATATAAGGATTTGAATATTCTTCAAAAGGTAGTGAGATGTTTAAGCCGACGGATTTCCCTTTACCCCTGCTAGCTCCTTTGTTGGCTGCCTCCATGATTCCAGGTCCACCTCCTGTTATTACTCCATAACCCTGCTGAGTGATTTTATAAGCTAAATCTTCTGCCATGATATAGTACTTGTCTGTTTCAATGGTTCTTGCTGATCCAAAAATTGACACACAAGGACCAATTCTTCCCATTTTTTCAAAAGCTTCAACAAATTCAGACATTACTTTAAAAATTACCCAAGAGTCGTTACTTTTTATTTCACTCCAATCTTTTTCTGAAAAAGCGTCAATTATTCTTTTATCATTCTCTTGTTCTGACATGTAATTTTGTTTTAAACTTAAACGGATTAGCTGTGATTATACTAGGTTATTTGAAAAAATGTTACCTTAATTTAAAGTTCACTTTTTAAGAACTGCCCTGTAGCGCTTTTATTGTTCTTAGCTATTTGTTCAGGAGTTCCCTCGGCAACTATATGCCCTCCTCTTTTTCCTCCTTCTGGTCCCAAATCAATTACATAATCTGCTACTTTAATTACATCTAAATTATGCTCAATTACTACAACTGTATTTCCTTTATCTGTTATTTTTTGAAGAACCCCGATTAGCACATTAATATCTTCAAAGTGAAGGCCAGTAGTTGGTTCGTCTAGGATGTAAATAGTGTTTCCTGTAGCTTTTTTTGATAATTCTGTAGCTAATTTAATTCTTTGTGCTTCTCCACCAGATAATGTTGTGGAAGCTTGACCTAGCTGTATGTATCCTAAACCAACATCATTTAGTGCTTTAATTTTTCTGTAAATATTTGGATGAGATTCGAAAAATATAACAGCTTCAGATATTGGTAGATTTAATACATCATTAATACTTTTCCCTTTAAAGTTAATCTGTAATGTTTCCTTATTGTACCTTTTTCCATAACATGTTTTACAAGTAACATATACATTTGGCAGAAAGTTCATTTCAATCGTTTCAATTCCTGCTCCTTTGCAAGTTTCACATCTGCCTCCTATGACATTAAAGGAAAATCTACCAGGTTTAAAGCCCATGATTTTACTTTGAGGAAGTTGTGCATATAAGTTTCTTATGTCAGCAAAAAGACCTGTGTAGGTTGCTGGGTTTGATCTTGGCGTCCTACCTATTGGAGATTGGTTGATTTCAATAACTTTATCTACTAAATCAAGGCCTTTTACAGATTTAAATGGTAATGGAGCTACTTTACTTTTATATATTCGATTATATAACAAAGGAACTAAAGTTGCATTTATTAAAGTAGATTTTCCACTTCCCGAAATTCCTGAAATACATGTGAATAATCCAATAGGAATAGATACGTTTACGTTTTTAAGGTTGTTTCCTGTCGCTCCTTTGATAATAATCTGTTTCGATTTTACAACTTTTCTTCTAACGGGTATTTTAATACTATCTATTCCTGCAAGATATCTATATGTTGTGCTTTCTTTATTCTTTAATTCATCAGGATGTCCTTGGTCAATAATATTACCTCCATATTTCCCTGCCTTCGGTCCTATATCTATTATATAGTCAGCTTGCTCCATAATTTCTTTGTCATGTTCAACCACTATGACTGTATTTCCATTGTCTCGTAATTTAGTGAGTGCATCTATTAGTCGTTTATTATCTCTTTGATGTAATCCTATGCTAGGTTCATCAAGAATATACAAGACTCCAACTAATTCCGAACCAATTTGGTTAGCTAACCTAATGCGTTGACTCTCTCCTCCTGACAAAGTTTTAGCTGTCCTATTCAGACTTAGGTAGTCTAGGCCAACATCGATCAGGAAATCAACTTTTTTAATTGTTTCTTTTAAAATTTCAAGGGCAATTATTTTTTGAGTTTTGTTAAATGTACTTTCTATAGAGTTTAACCATTCTTTCAATTCTGATATATCTATATTAGCTATTTGAGAGATAGATTTATTTGCAATTTTAAAATGATCAGCTTCTTTTTTTAGTCTTCCACCATTGCATAAAGAGCATACATTACTTGCCATGTAGCTTTTTAACCACTTGTTTTCTGTATTTTGTTCAAATTCATTTAGTTGATTCAAATAGTTAAGAATTCCTTCAAATCTGAAATCACCTTGATATATTGCATCATTATTTCCGAATATCAAAACCTTTTTAAATTCTATTGAAAGTTCGTTGAAAGGGATCGAGATATCTTGTGTGTAATAATCTGCTAGTTTTTGTATTTGACTAAAAATGAAGGTTTTCTTTTTTTTTCCAATGGGGAAAATGGCTCCTTTGATAATACTTAGATTTTGATCTGGAACTATTTTATTCTCATCAAAGGAAAATGTTTCACCTAATCCATTACATTTAGGACAAGCACCGTATTGACTATTGAAAGAGAATAAGTTTGGTTCAGGTAGTTGATAGGATAAACCTGTCGTTGGGCAAGTTAGGTGCTGACTATAAAATTTTATATAATCGGCATTGTGTTTCAAAACCATAATTGCACCTTCTCCAGTGTTTAGAGCAGTGGAAATAGAATTTTTTAATCTTTTATTGTCAAGAGGTTTATCGATTTTTAATCGATCAATTATAACTTCAATATCATGAGTTTTATATCTATCTGCCTGTAAGCCTTTTTCAATTTCGAATATCTCACCATCAATTCTTACTTTTGAATATCCTTGCTTGCCTAATTTTTCAAATAATTCTCTGTAATGCCCTTTTCTACCTTTGACTAAAGGAGCAAGTAATATTATTTTCGAATCTTTGAAATCCTCACAAACTAGTTTTATAATTTGATGCGTAGAATAACTTACCATTAATTCCCCCGTTTCATAACTATACGCGTTAGCTGTTCTAGCGAAGAGTAATCTTAGGAAATCATAAATTTCTGTAATTGTACCAACAGTAGACCTAGGGCTCTTTGAAGTAGTTTTTTGTTCTATCGCAATGACAGGAGATAAGCCTTCAATTTTATCAACATCAGGTTTTTTAATTGTCCCCAAAAATTGCCGCGCATATGCGGAAAAAGATTCCATATACCTTCTTTGACCTTCAGCGTATATTGTGTCAAATGCTAAACTAGACTTTCCGCTGCCACTTAAACCAGTTATAACAACCAATTTGTTTCTAGGTATTTTAAGAGATATGTTCTTTAAATTATGTTCTCTAGCCCCTTCAATAGTGATGAATTCCGATGATTCAAATGAGTTCCAACTATTTTGTGATTCCTTCAATTTCTATATGTTTTGGTAATTAGTCCGAAATCAGAGAATTTTTAATTGAATTAGTGTCGGTCTTCAAATCGGAAATGGAATCATTGTATAAAATTAATTTTAAAGAATCAGAGAAGTTCATAGAATCTAATTTATTGATATATTGATAATCTGATAAAATTTTGTACTCTGATTGTAAAATTTTAAATGTATATTTTTTTCCTTTTGAATTTGTAAGTTTCTTTCTGCGCAACCAGGGATTACCCAGCTTTAATATCTTGTAATTAATGTTATTTTGAATGGCAAAATCAGCCAAACTTGTAATTGCAGAGTCAGTAGTTATTATTTTGTATTCATCTTGTTTATACCTGTTATTCGATTGTAAATTATAACCATATTTAGTTGGGTGAGATAATATATCTTTAACTGCTATGATTCTAAAAACATATCTAGAGGTCTCAGAATTTAAAAGTAAATCATAATAATTGTTTGCTTTTTGTTGTTTTAGTCTTTTTGAAACACCTCCCATTCCCATGTTATATGATGCTGCAACTAAGGTCCAAGAGCCAAACTTTTTATATGAATCTTTAAGATATTCGCAGGCAGCTTCAGTAGATTTTGCTAAGTGATATCGCTCATCAACTTCATTGTTAATCTCCAAGCCATACTCTTGACCAGTTTTTTCCATGATCTGCCAAAATCCTCTAGCTCCAGCTGGGGAAACTACATTAGAAAGACCACTTTCAATAACGGCTAAATATTTGAAGTCGTTTGGGATATTATTCTTTTTTAGAATAGGCTCAATAATCGGAAAGTATTTACCTATTCTTTTATAATAAATAAGCATTTCAGAATGCCAATAAGCATTTTTGAGAATTTCACGATCTAACCTTTCCTTTATATCCTTACTATTTGTAGGGACTAATTCTCCGCAGAAATCATGATTAGATTTTATTTCGTGAAACTTAGCTGCATAAAAGTCTTTACTTTCTAGGATGTTTTCAATAGACTGAGTAGAAAAGGTAAAGACTTGAATAAATCCTAAGACAGCTAATAAACCAATAGCAGATTGATATAACTTATTTGGTTTTATCATTTATTTTCCTTCTTGTTATACCAAATAAACTTCCAAATACAATTAGCATAAAACCAATTGTGCTAAATAATATTATATTATTCCATTCCTTTATTTGGTAATTAATATATATAGCTATAGCTCCACAAATAAAGGTAAGAGAAAGGAAGAATATAGCTACATGTCTGTCTTTTAGTCCTATAAACGATAAATGATGCGTTGTGTGATCCCTTCCTCCTACAAATGGACTTTGTTTTTTTGCTATTCTATTAATCGTAACAGTAGTCGTGTCAACGAGTGCTGGAAGGAAAACTAATAAAGGGGTCAGGAATTTCCCCCATAAATTTTGAGGATCATTAACTTCAAATCCATTCCAAAAAAAATGAATTCCGACCGCAGCTAATACAACTCCAAGAAACTGACTTCCTGTATCTCCCATGTACATTTTTGATGGATTCCAATTATAATATAGGAAACCAATTAAGGAACCTATCGTTCCAAGTATTACCCAAAAATATAATCCATTCAATTGATCTGTAATAATTAACACAAATAAGGCGGTTGATAAAGTTCCGATTGATACAGAGGTAGTTATGCCGTCCATATTGTCTAACATATTGATAGAATTCATCATTCCAACAATCCATAAAAAGGTAATAGAGTAGTTTAATAAATCGTTCTCAAATAGCGTAATGTAGTTACCACTGATGATCAAAACAGCTGCACAAGAGAATTGACCTAGAAATTTTAATATTGGTTTGGTGTTGTAAGCATCATCTGCTAGACCAACTATAAAGCCTATTGATGCAGCTATTAAAACACCAAAAAAAGAGGTGTCAATCTGTTCAGTAGCGAACATAATTGCATAGGTTGCAAAAGACATTAGGAAAACAATATAAAAAGAAATACCACCAAAAGCTGGTTTTGTTGCGCTGCTCCATCTTACTTCATCGGAAGACATATCGTTTTTCGAACCCAAAGTTCTGGCAAACTTTAAGAATAATCCATTAATCAGTAGAGAAAAAATTATACTGAAAGTGAAAAATATAATATAATTCATTTGTAAATACTCTTCAATGTTGGGTTTGCAAAAGTAATAGTTTCCTTTGGTTAAAACAAACTATTAAAACTTTCGAATTGATCTGCTACTTTATCCTTTTCTGATATAATAGGAGATTTTGATTCCCAGGAAATATTTAAAGTACTATCATTCCAGTGAATACAGCCTTCAGATTCCTTGTTGTAGTAATTGGTTACTTTATATGCGAAAATCGTATTGTCTTCTAATGTTTCAAAGCCATGAGCAAAACCAGGAGGAACCCAAAGCATTTTAAAATTACTGTCTGTTAAAATTACTTTCAGATGTTCCCCATAAGTGGAAGATTCTTTTCGCAAGTCCACAATTACGTCAGCAACACTGCCTCTTATTACCCGAACAAGCTTGCCTTGCTCGTAAGGGGGGTTTTGAAAATGTAGCCCTCTTAGAACTCCTTTTGAGGAACGAGATTGATTGTCCTGGACAAAATTAAAATCACCAACATTTTCCTTGAAAATTTTCTGATTATAAGGCTCAAAAAAGTGACCGCGATCATCTCCAAAAACATCGGGAGTTATTATAAACACGTCATTTAAATTAGTTTTGTCGAATGTCATTTTTTCTTTAAAAAGTTAAAATAATTGCGCTCTTCTTTCTGAGGATTCTCTTCATAGTATCCGTGGTCCTCACCAGCGCCATATCCGTAACCATATCCGTATTTAGAACCGTAGCTACCATAGCTTTTTCCACTACCAGATCCATTAAGGATAATTGATAGTTTTTTAACGCCTTTGGTATCTTTCAGCATCTGTATGTTTTTTAAGAACATTTTCTTCGAGAAGTGAGCTCGAACTATATATATAGGATAATCTACTTTTGAAATGATAGGCAGTGCATCAGTCACAATACCAACTGGTGGAGTATCTATTACAATAACATCATAACGTTTTTTTAAATCTTCAATAACCCTGTTCATTGCACTACTAATTATTAGCTCAGAAGGGTTAGGTGGTATTGGGCCTGCTGTAATAAAATGTAGGTTTTCTAGATTACTTTTTTGCACGCATTCATCAATGGATGTTTTTCCAATTAATAAAGTACTCATTCCTACTGTATTTTGAACGTTAAAACCAATATGTGTTTTTGGTTTTCTCATATCTAAATCTAGAATTATCACTTTTTTTTCTGAAAAAGCAATAATTCCACCTAAATTAATGGCAACGAAAGTTTTACCTTCTCCTGAGATTGTTGACGTAACAGTTAGAACTTTGGATCCTTCATTATTTGATATGAATTGTAAATTTGATCTAATAGAACGAAAGGATTCAGACATTAATGATTTTGGATTTTTATCAACAATTAACTGAGATACTGGAATAATGTCCTTGTATGAAGGAACCATTCCAAGTATAGGAATGTTGTCAGTGTGCTTAGTAATATCAGAGATACTTGAAACAGTATTATGAAGTAGATATTTAAAGACTACAATTAGTAGCCCTAAGACAAAGCCTATACCAGTGAAAATAATATAAGTTAGCTTTTTCTGTGGTGCTACAGGAATTAAGTTTTTCCTAGCTGGTTCAATTATTTCGTTATCAGATACAAATCCAACTCTAACCATTTCATATTCTGCTTTTTTAGTAAGTAATTTACTATAGTACTCACTATTAATATCGTACATCCTTTTAAGGTGCAAGTAATCTGTGTTATGATCAAAATTTTTCGCAGTGGCTTTTTTGGATATAATATAACTATCTAATCTGCTCTTTACAATTAAGATATTATCTTGAATGTCTACAACTAAATTTTTAATAATTTCTTGTAAATCGTCTTTTTCCAATTGTATTTTGTAATCTATCTCTTTTATTTTGTAGGACTCTTCTGTAACAGTATACTTTAGATTTCTACGTTCTGAGAGATGATTTTGTAATCTATTTCCCACAGAATTAAGATACCTATTATTAACGTTTAAAAGAATCAAGGAGTATAGTTCTTCATTGCTAGCATCAGAGGCTAATGCCAATTCAAATTTTCTTAGACCTTCTAAACTTTTTCTTAGCTCAAGTTCTTCAATTTTATCTTTAGATTTAAGCTCTTTAGTAATTGTATTGAAATCAATATCAAGTCCATCTTCATCAAATTTTTGATAGGGTTTCAACAATCTTTGATAGTAATTTAGTTTTTGGTTTATTTGATAAATTTGTGTGTCGGTAAACGAAATCATCTGATTTGCACTTTCCTTCTTTTTAATAATATTAGATAGAAGAAATTCATTAGCTAGTGCATTAATTATATCTGCTGCCTTTTGAGGATGTTTGTCTTGAAGTTTTATTAGAATAGTTTTAGCTTTTGGGTTTGAGATCCCTATGTTTAAACGTCCAGATAAATCCTTAATTATTTGACTTTTATTTAAAATTTGAAAGGCAAACGAGGTAGCATTTTTTTCTGCTTTATGTAGTTGAGAATTACTAATGTTAATATTAAATTCCATACCATCAACTGATGACCATTTATTTACAGGTATATAAAATTCAGCAATTGAATCATGATCTTCTGTTGATATGATGGCGATACTTTTATGAAACTGAACTGTATATATTCTTCCAAATATATCATCTTTCTTCGCTTGGATTTTAATAGAAAATGGGTTAGAGGAATAGTTTTCTGTATTTACAAATTTACCTTTAGAATAGTAATTTATGTAAATAGGTAATTTAGCTATAGCTGAGCTCAGCATTTTTTTAGACTTTAACCTAGAAAGCTCGCCATCAATATTAGTTTCATAAATGTTTTCAAATTTCATGACTCTATTAACCTCGTTTTTATCACCAATTTTTATCGTTGAATTGGACTCAAATAGCGGGAGAGTGTATCTATTTACGAAAAAGGACAAACCAGCGCCAAGGAATGTAAATAATAAAAGCCAATGAATATTTCTTCTAATAACTAGAATCGCAAGTCCTAAATCAAAGTCGTCATTCAGTAGGGAAAGTTTATTTTTTTCCATCTTTTAATTATTATTTTGAGTTACTGAATACACTAATAATACACTTGATAATAGAGATAGTATTGATGCGATATCAGTTGTGATTCTGTTCCCGTAGTTAATGAAAGGATCAATGTATATAATATCTCCAGCTTTCAAGTTAAGATTAGCAGTTTTTATTCCGTCAATTGTAGAGAGATCAATCATATATATATCTGGATGCGCAAGATTACCTCGGATAAGTTTTATTCTGCTTGCGTTACTTTCTTTTGACACACCACCTACAGTAGCTAATATTTCAAATAAATTTGAGCTTTCGTTTTGTAGAAAAATAACTTGGGCTGTATTTCCTCCTTGAAATAAATATACCCTTCTATTAGATACTTGTACTATAGTAAAAGGGGAGTTGAATTGAGTTACTAAAATGTCATCGATTTTATTTTCTAGTTCTTTAATAGTTAATCCTACAACAGGAATCCTACCAATTAATGGTACTTTTATGGTACTGTCTAGTCTAACCTTGAAAAACATTCCAGTATTACCGATTCCTCCTCTATTTTGCGGGGAGTTAGAGCCATTACTTTGGTTTGCTCCTCCACCTCCTCCACCTCCTCCAGTCAATGAAATGTAATTGTATCCATCATTGGAATACATTTGGATACTAATCTCATCATCTATTGCAATCTTATAGGGACTTTTTAAGCTGATAGAATCAACAAATTGTTTGTATTTATAATTTGTAGGCGTCTTTAACATTCTACTTTTGTTCAAAGTGGAACAACTGGATAATGCAAAAGCAGCTAATATTATAACAATTAGATTTCTCATTTTACTTCAATAATTTACTGTATAAATTATGCATGTCGTCTACTAATCTAGTATGACTAAATTTATTTTTCACGTGGTTCCAGCCTTCAATCTTCATTTCGTTTCTTAAAGAGTCATCTTCAATTAACCTCAGAAGATTATCAGCATAACTATCAATATCTGTAATGCTACTTAGTAAACCTGTCTTGTTTTGCAGAACTACATTTTCAATACCACCAACATTCGTTGACACTATTGGATTATTCGCTGCTTGAGCTTCAATTAAACTCACAGGAGTTCCTTCATTTAATGAAGAGAGTGCAATTATATCAACTCCGGCATTTACAACATCTATGTTTTTTATCCAAGAAGTAAGTGTAAGGGGCGCTTTTCTGATTTGGATTGTACTTTGACAAAAATCAATTCCAAGTTTATTAGCTAGTGTAATTATCTGCTCTCTTGACTCTCCATCACCAACAATAAATGCTCTAACTTTTTTTGTAGTCCTGTCTAAAACTGATTTTAACGCTTTAAGAAATAGGGTGTGATTTTTAATTGGGACTAATCTTCCGATAATTCCAATTGCTATTTCATCATCTGCTATGTCGTATTCTCTTCTAAATTGAATTCTTTTTAAGTCTAAATTTTCTTGAAATCTCGCTAAATCAAAGCCCAAAGGAATTACTGTTATTTTGTCAAGTGGAGCAATCTTATGAATTTCTCCAAGTTCCTGTTTTTGAATTTCAGAAATTGCAACAATTGCCGAACTTTTTTCTGCTAATTTCCTTTCTATTCGTTTAAAAACATTTGTTTTAGCCTTATTGAAATAAGAATGAAATACATGACCATGGAATGTGTGTACTACAGCAGGTACTTTTGCCGAAAAAGCGGCCATCCGTCCTAATGTTCCAGCTTTTGAAGCATGAGTATGAACTATATCAGGCTTGAATTCAGTAATGATTTCTTTTATTTTTTTGTACGCAGCATAATCGTTACCAAATTTGATCGCTCTTTGCATTTCAGGAATTATTTTAGGCGATATTCCTAAATCATCTAAAATGTGTTGAGATGAGTCTTCAGATTCTTCTTTATCTCCTCCAATCAGTAGCGTTTCATATTCACTAGGAAGATATTTGGTTAAATAAGCCGCATTGTAAGTTGGCCCCCCAATATTAAATCTATTTATTATCCTTAAAACCTTTGGCATGAAGTACTTAAATCAAGCGCAAAAATAATGTAAATTATTGACTTATGAGATATTCAAATACAGTTAATTATTAACTATAATTGAAAATTCAATTATCCATCCATTTTTTCCACCAATGCTGAAAAACAATCAATGCCCAAGTGGTTGCAGCAGCATCTTCTGGATTTGAGCTTTTTAACTTGTTAAGTAACTTTTCAGTTTCATTAGAATCAAAAATCCCTTGATGTTCAACAAAGTCTTTTGAAAGATATTGAGTCCTAATGGTCTCATTTAAATCACCATTAAACCATTTTAACAAAGGGACTTCAAAGCCATGTTTTGGACGATTGAAAATCTCTTCGGGTAAGTCAGGTCTAAAAGTTTCTTGAAGTATTTTTTTCTTAATTCCTTTTCCGATTTTTAATTCGGAAGGAATAGAGAAAGCAAAGTCTACAACATTATGATCTAGAAAAGGCACTCGAACTTCTAGACTATTACTCATGCTGTTAAGATCAACTTTAGTTAGCATGTCGCCAACTAAAACTTGATTTATATCTTGAATTAATACTCCGTTATAATCACTTGAAAGTAGGTTGTCTCCTAATATATTATCTTTCATTGATTGAAATTGATTCGTTGAATGCTTTAAGTATTTTAAAGCATTATCATCTGATAAAATACCAGCCCAGTCCCAATATCGTTCTTTATTTCCTTTTTGAACACCCTGCGAAAATCGAAGCAGTTGCCGGTTTAGATTTCCAAGTTTTGAATTTCTTGATTTTGGTAATACTTCCCAAATTGGTTTACCCGCTACAACTATTTTGTTTTTTAATCCTCCTCTCCTTGCAATAAATTCAGCCATATGTTTATTGTAACCACTAAATATTTCATCAGCTCCATCACCAGAAAGAGCAACTGTAGCTTTCTTTTTGGTATTCATGCTTAGGATGTTTACTGCAAGTCCAGAACTGTCTGCAAAAGGTTCGTCGGTGTATTCTAATACTTGATCAAGTTGACCAAATAAATCATCGTTTGTTAATTGGAAAGCGGTATGATTTGTTTTAAATTTCTCAGCAACTAATTTTGCATATTTAGTTTCATCAAACATTGGTTCATCTTTATAACCAATGGAAAAGGTGTTTAAATTTTGAGTATGTTGAGATGCTAAGGAAACAATTACTGAAGAATCTATTCCTCCACTTAAAAATGCACCAAGAGGAACATCAGCAACCATCCTCTTAACTACACTTTCCTCAAGTACTTCACGTAATTTATCTTGAGCTTCCCTATAAGAGGTGATTTTATAATTATTGTCTTTAAAATCAACTTTGTAATATTGCTGCTTAGAGATGTTGATTTTTTTGTCGATTTCAAGTAAGAAGCCGGGTTCTAGTTTGGAGCAATTCTCTAAAATAGAATATGGCTGAGGAATGTAATTAAACTTGAGGTATAATTGAAGTGAGGAGTAATTAAGTTTTTTTATAATTGGAAAAGCAAACAGCGCTTTCATTTCAGACCCGAAAATGATTTGATGATCATCTTGATAAATATGTAAAGGCTTTATTCCAAAACGATCTCTTGCTATTAAAAAACACTCTGTTTTTTTATCATATAAAGAGAAAGCAAAAAATCCGTTAAGATCATTAATTCCTTCTTTACCATTTTCTATTAAATGGTACAATAAAACTTCTGTATCTGAAGATGTTTTGAAATTAACACCAAGACTTTCTAGCGGTTTACGAAGTTCTTTATAATTATATATTTCACCATTAAATACAATAACATACCTTCCGTCGTGAGAGTGGAAAGGTTGAGAAGCTCCATTAGAAGTATCTATTATACTTAAACGAGCATGTCCAATTCCTATATTTTTATCTGTAAAGATTCCTTTACTGTCAGGCCCTCTAAAATGAAGCGTATCTGTCGCTTTACTAATAAAGGAAATATTAGATTGTCCAACTTGATCTTTTGCGATAATACCAGCAATTCCGCACATGAAATGAAAATAAAGTTTAAATAAATCGAAAAGTAGTAAAATAAAAAAAGCCTTCAAAGAGAAGGCTTTTTTATTTTCTATTATCTAGTGTTATAAGTGAATTACTTCCCCGTAAGCAGCGGCAGTAGCTTCCATTACAGCTTCACTTAAGGTTGGGTGAGGGTGAATTGTTTTTAAAATATCGTGACCAGTAGTTTCTAGTTTACGAGCAGCAACTGCTTCTGCAATCATCTCTGTAACATTTGCCCCAATAAAATGAGCTCCTAACCATTCTCCATATTTAGCATCGTAAATAACTTTCACGAAACCATCTTTAGCTCCGGCAGCACTAGCTTTACCTGATGCAGAGAAAGGGAATTTACCTATTTTAATATCGTAACCTTCTTCTATCGCTTGCGCTTCAGTATAGCCAACTGATGCTATTTCTGGAGAGCAATATGTACATCCTGGAATGTTATTGTAATCGATAGATTCAACTTCCATTCCTGCAATTTTCTCAACACAAGTTATTCCTTCAGCGGAAGCTACATGAGCTAATGCTGGACCAGGAATAATATCTCCTATCGCAAAATATCCAGGTATATTCGTTTGATAATAATCATCAACAATAACGCGCCCTTTGTCTACAATAACGCCTACTTCTTCTAAACCTAATTTTTCAATATTTGCTTGAATTCCTACAGCTGATAAAACAATTTCAGCTTCTATTATTTGCTCTCCTTTGTCTGTCTTTATTTTCACTTTACAAAGATCTCCTGAAGTATCTACGGATTCTACAGATGATTTTGTCATCACCTTAATACCTTGTTTCTTAAAACTTTTCTCTAAACTTTTTGAAACATCAATATCTTCATTGGGTACGATGTTCGGTAAAAATTCCACAACAGTAACATCAGTACCTATCGTATTATAAAAATATGCGAATTCTACACCAATTGCCCCAGAACCAACAATTACAATTGATTTTGGTTGCTTTTCTAATGTCATTGCCTCTCTATATCCGATTACTTTTTTACCATCTTGAGGTAAACTTGGCAAAGACCTAGACCTAGAACCAGTTGCGATAATGATGTTTTTTGCAGCGTACTCGGTAACTTTACCTTCAGCATCAGTAACATCAACTTTCTTTCCTGGTTTAACTTTACCAGTTCCAGTGATAACATCAATCTTGTTTTTTTTCATCAAGAATTGAATTCCCTTACTCATCCCGTCAGCTACATTTCGGCTTCTTTTCACCATGTTACCAAAGTCAACTTCAGCACCGTCAACCTTAATTCCGTAATCTTCGGCATGTTGAATGTATTCAAATACATTAGCACTCTTTAAAAGTGCTTTTGTAGGAATACATCCCCAGTTTAAACAGATACCACCTAATTCCGAACGCTCTATAACTGCTGTTTTTAAACCCAGTTGAGAAGCACGAATAGCGGTAACATAACCACCAGGTCCACTTCCTATAACAATAACATCGTAACTCATTACTATTTCTTTTTTGTGTGAAAAATCCAATGCGAATATACTAACTTTAAAGCATAATCTAGATACACTTAGATTACCAAAAAAAATATTTTTACAGTTATGGTTTATACTTTTTCATCGAAAAATAGAGGGAGCAAGTTTTTAGAGATAGAATTACTCGTTGATAATAATAACGAAAACACGGTTTTATTACAATTACCGGCATGGAGACCAGGTAGATACGAGTTGGCAAATTTCGCCAAGAATATCCAAAAGTTCGAAGTGAGTACAATGAATAATAAATCTCTAAAAGTTAAAAAGGTATCAAAGGATAGGTGGGAAGTAAATACAAAGGGAGTTTCAACATTTAAAGTTGTTTATAATTATTATGCCAATGAACTCAATGCGGGTTCTACCTATGTTGATGAAAATCAAATATATGTAAATCCTGTTAATTGTTGTGTTTTTGTTGTTGGTAGAGAAGGTGAGCCAGTTAAAATTATTTTAAAAGAAAAGAAAAACGAACAAGTTGCAACCGGAATGCAAAAGATAGGTGATCATTATCTGGTTGATAATTTTGATATACTAGCAGATTCACCTTTCATATTGTCTAATAATTTGCAATATGATACATATGTAGTAGAAGATGTTAAGTTTCATATTTGGTTTCAAGGAGAGTGTAAGCCTGATTGGACAAAATTGAAAAAAGATTTTAAAGCTTTTACTAAGGTTCAATTATCAATGATGGACAGTTTCCCTTTTACAGAATACCATTTTATATATCAAATATTACCTCAGAAAGCATATCATGGAGTTGAGCATTTAACAAGCACAGTTATTTCTTATGGACCAGGTTATTGTATTATGAATGGACAGGATTACGAAGAGTTTTTAGGAGTGTCTTCTCATGAGTTGTTTCATGCTTGGAATATCAAATCTATTCGACCTAACGATCTATTTCCTTATGATTTTGAAAAGGAAAATTATTCAAAAATGGGTTATTTGGCAGAAGGTGTAACCACCTATTACGGGGATTTATTTTTGAAACGAAGTGGGGTTTTTTCCACGGATCAATTTATAAAGCAAATTAATAAAACATTAGATCGTCACTTCTTTAATTATGGTGCTCAGAATTTATCAGTTGCAGATTCGTCCTTTGATTCCTGGTTAGATGGTTACGCAAGGGGTATTCCCAATCGAAAGGCATCTATTTATACTGAAGGATCTTTGTTAGCATTAGCGACAGATTTGATTATCAGAAGTTCGTCTGATGGCAAAAAATCGCTCGATTCGGTAATAAATAATTTGTTTCATAATTACTCAAAAAAAGGAAAAGGAGTAAAAGAAAAGGATTACAAAAGAGAGTTAGAGACTGCTGCTGGAGTTTCATTAGACGACTTATGGAATAACTATTATTACGGAACTGGTAATTATTTTGAATTACTAAAACCAGTACTTTCTAAGTTTGGATTTGGATTAACAAAGACTAATAATCCTAAATCTCTAGCTGGTGAATATGGTTTATATACTGAATCAACTAGTAATAAAATAATATTAATAAGTCCAAACTCTCCGGGCGCAAAAGCTGGATTCAATATTGGAGATGAGTTGGTGTCGATAAATAATATAGTACTTGAAAAATGCAATGCTAACGATTGGGCTAACTACTTTAATGGTAATTTGAAACTTGTGATTAAAAAAGATGGTGTATTAAAGTCTGTTATAATTAAGCCAAGTAAATCAAGTTATTTCCCAATAGTAAGAATAGTGGAGCTAACCAAGGTTAAGAATAGGGTATTAAAGAGGAAGCTAAGTTGGTTAGAATCGAAATCCTAAAAAGCTCGATTTATACCGATTATCCATCTGTATTTAAAAAAATCAGGATTAACGTTGGGGACTCTATTTAATAGCAGCGGAAAGTCAGCTCTAATTGTGAAAGGTTTGACTGCGTTTAGGCGGTAAAACTTTTTAATTGTTAAAGCCATTCCTAAACCAGCATCAGCTCTTGGTTTTGAAAACGTCAAATTCTCATCTGATTTATAAATGTCTATTATTCCTGCATCAGCAAATGCATATGTTTTTATATTGATATACTTCCTCCAAAAGAGGTTATTTATACCTAAATAATTATCAAATTCAAGTTCTAAATTTATTGATGCCCCGTTCGTTCCTTTATATGTTGCATACTGTGTATTTCCAATCTGTTCTGGAGCTAAGTAACCAGCGAAACCTCTCAAATTTAATCCTCCTCCCGCATGAAAAGTATTAATTCTGTCACCAAAAATTGCGCTGCTTTTATCAAATACTCCTTCGGCTCTTGTAAACTTGTTTTCAGATATGTTTTCGGGATTACTTCCTGCTAAATATAACATTGATTCAGGTGCCCAGCTAGCGCCTAATCCTCCAAATAAAAATAGTCGTGTTTTCAACCGGAATTTTTTTAGTCTGAAGTTCAACTTATTTTCCACAGTTACATAATCATAGTCGTAATCACTAAGAAATCCCGAAGTTCGGTAATTAACTTTGGTTTGTCCTTTTCCTTTTCCTGCAGTATAATTTGTAGTGTAACCAAAATTTAATGAATTATTAGCTTTTCTTAAATTCCATTCATTTTCATAAAGTGAATAAGTAAATTGATTAGTACCGCTTCTAAATATTGATTTCACGCCAAGCCTAAAAACATGCTTTTTGTTTTTAGATGTTTTTGAGAAATTAACATGGTATTTATGCAATCCAGCAATTTGACTCGCTAAAATATGGACCTTTAGTTTTTTTGAAATATTAGGAAGTATAGTTTGATAAATAAACCTGTATGCTATTTGATCAAACTTTCCAATTCTAACAGTTGTATCGTAGGAACTTTGGCCCATTCCTGTGTTAAACCATATTGAGGCATCTATAACATGTTTTTTATTTAAATAATTCCCTCGAAATCTTGCGCCAAATTTAATTCCGTCATACCTATTCCACCAAGCATCTGGACGCACTAAAACCTCATATTCGCTTCTTTTTGGAGGGTTTTTAAATTCAGGGTAAAAACTAACAGAGTAGGGAAGTATTTTACTATTATCTAACGGATTAATATCAGCCAATCTTTTAGAAGGATCTATTACTAAATTTCTAATACCTCCATCAACTACAATTTTAACTTCGTAAGTAGGATTTAATTTCCCCCATCCCCACCATTTTCGCAGTACTTTAGCTTCGGTTTCTTTAATAAACCAAGTGTTTGGGATGTGATATTTGGTTGTTTTACCAGTATGTGATATGATATTAAAATCAATTGGCATTTGCATTTCACCTTTTCTTTTGAAACGAATTAAAAAAGTGTCATTTTTAAGATGTTTAATTCTACCAACACTATAATCAATAACTTTACTTGTTTCCATCCATTGGTCAAAAAACCAATTTAGATCAGTACCAGCATACTCTATTATTGCTTTTCTGAAATCTTCGGGATAGGGGTGCGCAAATTTCCATTTATCTACATAATGTTGCATAGATTCGAGAAACAAATTATCGCCCAAAACATATTGTAGATTGTATAACATAACTGCTGTTTTAGTGTAAACCTGCCCATAGCCACCATCATGTCTGATCGCACCTCCTGAAAAATCTGATGAGTGTGTATTTAAAGCAGGATCTTCTCTTTGTACTGCAGCATTTAAATATCCCAGATATGCACGAATATCTAACGTTTTTAATCTATTTTGATATTTATTCAAAAATGCATTTTTAAAATCCTTTTGATAGGGTTTGTATATCTCTCCATCAAGTTTTATTAATGACCAAGCCGTAAGGAATTGGGTAAAACCTTCGTCCATCATTGCTCGGTAAGTCTCATTTGTTCCCAACATTCCGTAAAACCAATTATGTCCAATTTCATGCGCAATTAAACCTCTGTAATTTGGAGACTTCCCTGAGTTTAAAGTTAACATAGGATACTCCATGCCATCCTGTGCATCAGCTACTACCATTTTAGGATAAGCATACATGCCAAAATCTTCTGAGTAAACTTGGATCACATCAGCTGCAAGTTGAGCCGCCGTTTTCCATTTTGGAGCGTGGCGCTCTTCCACAACAGAAATACATTTAATTCCATTCCATGTAACTTCGTCTAGTCTATAAGTTGGATCAGCTGTAAAAGCAAAATCATGCACATTTTCTGCATGGTATTTCCATATTTTTCTTTTGTTCCTTAGAATAGGAATAGAAAGCGTGTCACCAGGTATTTCGGTCCCTCTATGATAGTAGTTAGAAATGTGTAGTTTCTTTTTTAATGAATCGGGTAGAACTTGGTTTTCATTTTTAAGGGTTCCTGTAGCTTCAACAACGTAGTCGTCCGCGAAATTTAATTCAACATCAAAAGTTCCAAAATCACCGTAAAATTCTTTATCAAGATGTTGCTCAGTCGTCCAGCCAAATTTCCTGTCATAAACTGAAATCCTAGGATACCAATGTACTCCGTTAAAATGAATAAATTTATTTTCTACATAATAAGCTTTCATTCTTCTTCTGTTACTCCCATTCCCCCAATATGTGGTGAATTTTATGTCGAAATTTGCAGACTCGTGAGGTAAAATAGGATTGGTTAACTGCACACGTAAAATTGTGTTATCGTAAATTAAAGAATCAACTCCTTTATTTGTCTCTAGGGATTCAATAGTCGTTCCTAAGCCGTTTTTCTCATATAATCCGTACCAAGGATTTTTACCATTTTCTTTTAGTAAGTTATCGTAATGAGAGTTTTCTTGAAAGGCGTTTTGATACAGATGAAAGTAAACTTCAGTTAGTGTATCAGGCGAATTATTGGTGTAGTTTAAATCCAACTCACCATTGATTGTTAATTTGTTTTCTTTAATATTTGCCTTTATTTTATAGTTTACGTCTTGTTGCCAATAATCAGCAGAGGGTTTTCTATTTTTCCAATATAAACTATTTTGACTTTGTGCTAAAAACGAAATAAATAGTAAAAGTAAAGTGGTTATTTTCATTTGAATGTTTTCTTAGTTGTTCACTTTGAACCAGAAGTGCAATACGATTACTGCCCAAATCCTCGTGAAAAGATAATCTTCTCCGCTGTTAAATCGTTTTAGCAAGCGTTCTACATATTCAAACTTAACAATTCCTGCACTTTCAATAGATGCTTTAGATAAGTTTTCGGTAATTAAGTAATTAAGATCTTCTTGAAGCCATTTTTGTAGCGGAATACTAAATCCTCTTTTCGGGCGGTCGAATATTTTTTCAGGAACATAATCATAGAGTACTTGTTTTAGTAAGTACTTCTGGTCTCCATTTTTTATTTTTAGGTTCTCGTCTAAATTCAAAGCGAATTCAACAATTCGATGATCTAAAATAGGTACTCTAGTTTCTAAAGAGTATTTCATTGAAGCAATATCCACCTTAGTTAACAAATCGTCTCTTAAATAATAGTTTAAGTCAAATATGCTTTGTTCTTCTTTAGGAGATAGTTTTCTATTTACGTTCACTTGTTTATCCATGAAGCCAGGATAATCAGCAGGTTCAACCATTAAGTCCTTGATCTCTCTTTGAGTAAAGTAATATTGTTCTTGGGAAAAGATGTGTGATTTCAACTGGTTTTTTGGATAACTAAACATATTAGCTGCGCGTTTCATTCGATTATTACCCAGTGAAAGTGCCGCACCTATTAGCTTACGCCCCATTTTTATAGTTGGTTTATTTAGTCTATTCGCCCAATTGTAAAAACCATAACCATGGAATAGTTCATCTCCACCATCACCGGAAAGTGTCATTGTAACATGTTTTCTAGCGAGTTTGGAAACCATCATTGTCGGAATAGCCGAACTGTCTCCAAAAGGTTCATCATAATAATTGATAATATCTTCAACTAGATCTTTAGCATCGTTTTCGGACACCATGAATTCATGATGGTTAGATCCGATGTGATCAGAAACCTGTTTTGCAAATTCAGTTTCGTTAAATTTCGGATTATCAAACCCAATTGTAAAAGTGTTGATTTTTTGAGGAGAAACATCTTGAGCAATAGCAGATATGATTGAACTATCAATCCCTCCACTTAAAAATGTGCCAAATTGAACATCGCATTTTAAACGATATTCAATTGAGGAAGAGAGAAGTGATTTTAGTTTTTGCTTAGCTGCAACTTCGTCGCTAAGTATTTCTTTGTCGATTTTGGAATAAGTACTCCAATAGCAAGAAAGTGTTAATTTATTACCCTTAACAACTCCAATATGCCCAGGAGGAAATTTAGACACTTCGTTATAAATAGTGAGCGGTTTTGGAATGTAACCTAGATGTAGGAAACTATTAATTGCTTTTTGGTTAATCGTAAGCCCCCCCAATTCTTTTTGTATTTCTTTTAACGCTTTAAGTTCTGATGAGAAGGCGATTGTATGCTCATTTTCGAAAACATACAATGGCTTAATTCCCATTCTATCCCTTGCAATTAAAGTTTCATTTGTTTGCTTGTTAAAAAATGCAAGTACAAACATTCCGTTTAATTCTTCAATAAATGTTGCGCCGATTTTTTTTAGACCTTCAAAAATTACTTCTGTATCAGAACTTGTTTTACAATTTAGTTGATATTTAACCTTTAATTCCTCATAGTTATAAACTTCTCCGTTATAAACTAAAGAATAATTATCATCTGTAAAAGGTTGGTTGGAATGTTCCGAAAGGTCTATAATCGAAAGTCGTACATGACCTAAGGCTGTGTTGTTATAAATGTAATTACCAGAAGCATCAGGACCTCGATGATTAATTTTAGTGTTCATTATAGAAATGAGATCGTTATAAGATCTTGATTCTTTTGATATTATTCCATTAATTCCACACATGTTGCAAATGTAAATAAATCTAATTTATTTAGCTTTTAATTGAGGTAATATGAAATTAGATTTTATTTTTACAGAAAATAACCGGAATGAAAAAGGTATTAGTAGTAGTTGGTACGCGTCCTAATTTAATAAAAATCACAAAATTTAAGGAATGTTTTGATAAACACCCTGATTTAGATTTGAAGATCTTACACGCTGGTCAACATTATGATTATCAGATGAGTGAGATATTTTTTGAGCAATTGGGTATTCCAAAACCTGATTGTATCTTTAAACTAGAATCACCAACTGCTGTTGGGAAAATAGCTGAAATGATGGTGAAATTTGAAGAATTTGTAATGGAGCTTCAGCCTGATTTAGTTTTAGTGCCAGGAGATGTGAATTCTTCAATGGCTTGCGGAGTAGCTGCATCTCGTTTAGGTTTTAAAGTAGGACATATCGAAAGTGGATTAAGAAGCTTTGATAGAACTATGCCAGAAGAGATTAACAGATTAATCATCGATGAGCTTTCAGATTTGTTTTTTGTTACTGAACCATCTGGTGTTAAAAATCTTGGAAACGAGAAAAAGGACAAAGGAAATGTTCATTTTGTAGGTAATACAATGATCGATTCTTTGGTCCAGTTTCAACCTGTTTTTGAAAAATCAGATATATTAGAAAAACTAAATGTTTCTAAAAAAGAATATTTTGTGTTTACTTTTCACAGACCAGGTAATGTTGATGATATTGAAAAGTTAAAAGAACTTGTAAGTGTAATAAAAGGAATTTCAGCTCAAAATAAAGTTGTTTTTCCTGTTCATCCAAGAACAAGAAAGAATTTAGCTGATAACGGTTTGTTAGACGCTCTTCAGAATGAAAATATCGTAATTACAGAGCCAGTTGGATATATTGATTTTATGAAGCTAATTGGTAACTCTATCGGAGTTATTACTGATAGTGGAGGAATTCAGGAGGAAACTACTTTCATGCAAGTGCCTTGTTTAACTATTCGCCCTAACACGGAACGACCTATTACGCATGAGATTGGAACGAATACTTTATTGCCATTAGATCAAACCCAAATACTTGAATACGTAGAACAAATCTCTGACGGAACTTATAAGAAAGGTGAGATTCCAGAAAACTGGGATGGAAATGCTACTGATAGAATTGTGGAGGTTATCAAGGAGTTTTTGAATTAGTTAAGGTCAAGTTGTAAACTTTACGTTTTCTTTTTTAATACTTGCGTTCAGTTCAAATTTTAATAGTAAGATAGAATAATTACTTTTAAATCAAATAATTATGATTACAATTGTTTGATTAATAGGATTGCATATGCTAAAGCGTCTAATTTAGAATGAAAAAACTATACTAGCAAATGAGAATCATTAAAGTAGCAGTGGTAAAACTAGTAGGAAATAAATTCCATGATTTAAGTTTGTAGATTCAAAATAACACAAAAAATTGATTGCGAAATAAAACAATTTAGGCAGGGTAATTCATCGTGATACTTTAATTAAGATTCGATTTTTATTGCAATACCACTCATTTTTTATGTGATATGAATGCCGGATCTTTCACGTGCTACTATTGATTGAGATGGTCTTTTAATTTTTTGAGCATTATCTAGAAACTGAATACACTTCATATTATTTAGTAGCAATAGAAGACTTGTTTAGCGATTCATACTTTGTTTTTTTTGTTAAATAATTTCTAAATTATCTGAACTAAGTATAAAAAATAATATAAAAAGAGTTCTTAATGAAATTATATAATAAGTAAAAAGGTAGTAGAGCTACAAAAAGTATTTTTTGTTTGAGAATAAATAAAGTAAAATAGCTTACAACTAGATATTTTTTTTGCAAAGATCGTCAAAAGTAATAAACTTAAATCCTTCTCTTTTAAAAATATCTATAGTAGACAAGCTTAGTTTACTTATTGATTTTGGGTGAGAGATTATAGTTATGAAAGAATTCCGATTACTTCTTATTTTATTTAAAAGCAATTTTTGATTGTATTCACCATCAAGAGAGAAAAGATATTTTGTTGCCTTCAGTCGACTAAATAACCCTGTTTTTCTACCAGATTCTGGTGTATATGCTTCTCCATCACCAAACTGAATATGGGGATCTGCATTTAGATAGAAACCTAATTTACTGATTAACTTAAAAAAAATATTCTTTTTGTAATATAAAATCGGGAATTGTTGAAACTTACCTCCCTTTTTTTCAGTGCATGGATCGTTTTCAAAAGAATAAACACTTTTTTTAGGAGCAGATTCAAAATTATAGGTTTGTGCTTTTGATATTGATTTCAAACCTGGAGCTACAGAACTATCGATTGTAATATTGTGTTTCAAAAAAAGTTCTGAAAATAAAACGAAAGGCTGAATACATAGTCCACCTGCTCGAAATGCAGTAATTTTATAATTAGAATCTACTTCTTTACCGATTTCAGTAAGTAAATTGTATCCTTCTGAGAATAGAGACTTTGCTTCAGCTGTATTCAAAGCGTTTAAATTATAATTTTTATTTTCAGAAAGATTCCATTCATTTGTTTTGGAATCATGCTTTGCATCGATCCAATGAGAATGTATATGTAGTTCGATTGAATGACCTTCAGTTATCAAACTTTGAATATTTTTTTTTACTTTATTGAAGTCGTTGTCTAATTTATGATCCTTTAATTGTTTTAAGTAAAGAATATCGACAAAGAATACAGCTTTTATATTGTGCTGTTTTAGAGTCTTTCTTAACGCTAAAACTGGCTTAACGATACAGTTGTCAATAGTTCCAGATTTACATAAAAATAGTTCATAATCGAACGTAAGTATTATTTGTTTTGACATTTCCCCTCCTTTTTTATGCAAAATATAAAATTAAGAAATTAATAGTGAAAAAAGTTTTCATTTTGTATTTTAGCTCTAATCTATTTTAAAATTAAATGTCGTATTTTTTTCCTTCACCAATAACTAAAAAAGACCTTTCTTTTTCAAAAAATGATGATTATGATTCAATATTTAATTATAATTTTCTAGGCGGAAAGGAAGCTCTTAAATTATTACTACAGTCTAATGTAAAAAAAGGCGATAAAGTTGTTGTACCTAGTTTTGTTTGCAATAGTGTGTTAGCTCCAGTTTTAGAACTGGAGTGTTTACCTATTATGATGGATTTATTGGGAAACGAAACTTTTATTACGAACTACGATGTTGAAAAAATGTATGGTGCAAAAGCTGTTATTCTTGTTCACCTATATGGGGAGACGCATCCCCAAACAGCTAGTATAGTTAGTTGGTGTGAGAAGAATGATGTTTTATTAATAAATGATTTCGCTCAATCTTTTTCGTTAGATTTATTAAAGAGTAATTTATCTAATATAATTATTTCGTTTGGCCCAGGTAAGTCTAGTTCTGCAGCTTGTGGGGGTGTTTTAATTAATTTGAAATCAACAAAAGAAATATCAAAAAGAAATAATTCATTTCTTGCAGAGTTGGTTGTGAAATTGAAATCTGTTAATTATTTTAATAAAAGAATTTATGGGGAAGGTTTATTAGAAGGGATTCTAGATAAAATAGGTTTTAAATTATATAGTATTTTCATAAAGGATTCCAGCTGTTTTCAAATGAGTAAGTATCAAAAGAGAATGGCTTTTGTGTTGCTTAATAATTTTGAGAGATACTCTTTTCTAAGATTAAATAGATGGAATATAATTAAGAGTAGTTTTACTGAAAACAAAAATTTCATTATTTTAAATAATACTGTAGGGGAGAAATTTAAATTATTACTCTTTTGTAGGAGTGAAAATGAATTTTCTAAATATTTAGAAATCAATAAAATTCCTTTTTTTAGACTATTTAAAAAAACTCAAACAACCAAACTTCCATTTTTCAATAAAAATGCTCATTATATGTTTGAATTATCAATAGAGTCATCCATCGATGATAACGAGATTAATAGAGTTGTTAGTTTATTAAAGTTATTTAAGAAATAAAGTTTATTATGAATATTTTAATTATTGGGAACCCTACTACAGTACATGATTTTAAATGGATTACTGCTATAAAAAAAATAAGTAATTATAATTTATTTTTTCTTCCAGCTGAGCCTAATCCTGATGAAAGAATTGAAAAATTGATGATAGAAAATGGTGTTGTAGTTTTAAATCCGCTTCCATCAATCGGAGTCCGGAACTTGATAAAAGTGATTTCAGGGCTGTTTAGAGTTCGGGGAATAATCAAAAAGCATAAGATAGACTTGGTTCATTCATTGTTCGTTGTTCCTTATGCATTTTGGGGTGTGGTAACGAATAAACCAAAAATAATAACTTCAAGGGGTTCAGACATTCTGATAATGTTACCTGAATTACTTAAATCAAAACATCCTATTCATCACTTATTCGGGAAAATTATCCTTAAAGAATTAAAGTTTGCAAATCATGTGACTTGCACTTCGAAAACTTTAATGGCTGCAGTTAAAACTATAAGTAATAATAAAAATACTCACTTAATTAGAACTGGAGTTGACGTTAAAGAAATTGCAAATTCTAATTCTTCAGAAGAACTTCCTAATATCTTAAAAGGTAAGAAAATCATATTTTCTCCTCGTTGGATTGAGCCAATATATGGTCATGAATTTCAGATAGAAACGATTAGATGTTTGCCAATAAATATATTGGAAGAATACGTTTTTGTATTTGTACGATATAAGACTTTAAAAAGTGAATATGTCGATGAAATTTTAGGGAAATTAAATGCAATTAATGGTTTAAATTTTATTTGTTTTAATAATTTGAGTTTAACAGAAATGTATTCAATATATAATTTTTCTGATTTAATTATTATGAGTCCAGATTCTGATGGAACCCCAAATTCAGCCTTAGAGGCAATGTCTGCAAAATGTCCTTTAATTATGAGTGACTTAGCATATGATGAGGACTTATTCCTTGATACTTCAATCAAGATCAAAGTAAAGACTCCAGAATATTTTGCAGGCTTAATTAAAGAAGCATTAAATAATTACGATTCTAATATACTAGAAAAAGCATTTGAGGCCGTTTCTAACGGTGCGGATCGTATGAATGAAATGAGTAAAGTTGTTGAGTTGTATAAAAAAAGTATAAAGTAGATAACAAGGTTATTTCTCGTTCAATACCTTTTCAATTATATCACTTGGTAGTTTCTTCGTTTTTATAAAAATTGCAAGCTTAAACAAAAAGTGTTTAGGTTTGTTTAATGTTTTTTTCCAGATCACCCCTTCTATTGTAGGTCCTCCAAACCGTGTTTTAAACCTCTTAATACCATATAGTTTACTCAATTTGTCAGGACTTAACCTAACACCTACAAAATCATACTTTTTTACGCCAATATTTTTAAAATGCATCATTGCCTTCCAGTGTAAAAAATTCATTGAACCAATATGAGGTTTTTTGATACTCCCTCCCCATAAATAATATGCAGAGTGTTGGTCGTATGGAAGTATGCCTGCGCCTTGAGCAACGCCATCTTTTTTTACCAAGAAAAATTCTATGTTATTATCTAATTTTTCACAGTAATCATCAAATTCTTTTTTACCGATGAAGTCA
>MDTF01018147.1_pt1 | contig 31086 bp, 33 predicted proteins | sample 811191 | NCBI WGS metagenome assembly MDTF01 (sample SAMN05326649, study PRJNA326480) | marine metagenome | isolation source: seawater | place: Southern Ocean | collected 2011 | reverse complement strand
TTCCGATTCTTCTTCCGATTCTTCTTCCGATTCTTCTTCCGATTCTTCTTCCGATTCTTCTTCCGATTCTTCTTCCGATTCCATTTGATTGAGCATTTTATATTTTCGCACCTTTTTATTTGATATTTCGTCACCAGGATAATCATCCTCAACCGACGTTGTTAGATAGTTATTTAAAATTTGCCTAATTGGGAGTAATCCCCTAACAGCTTCTGATATAGAGTCTGATATGATGTTTAGTGATAGTCTCATATTTATCTGTCTTTCGGAATTTCTTAGAGTCTTGTCAAATAGATATGGATTTTTATAAAATTCTTTACCACCTTCATAATAACATTTATGAATAAAATGTGATAATAATGGAACAGTTAATTCGATCTTATTAACTTTTTTCTTATTATTTACTGCTGTTAGAATTTTAACATTACTTATAAAAACAGCGGTTAATAATTGGTCAATCCAATCGCATTCAATTTTTGATATTATTATTTTTGTTTCATTCTCTATTATTTCTTGGTTCCATTGTGGGATTTTTGTTAAATTCGATTGAAACTCTGATATATTACTACTATAAATTTTATCAAACCCAGTAAACAATTGTGGTACAAGTATTTTTTGTAACTCCTTTGTATATTCATTTTTAGCATCAACTAAAATTGCAACATTAACATTCATTATTAGTTTATTAACACAAAAATATTAGTATGATAAAACGCATTATTTTATTTATTATATATATATGAACAAATCTAATAACAAACTTAATATTTTGAGCGCACTTGATATGTATTCTAATAATAACAATAACAATAACAATAACAATAACAATAATAATAATAATTCAAATAAATTGCTGAGCAAAATTAATTCAATGTCGCATTATGATTTTGGAGATTTAGATTATTCTTTTTCTATTTGGTGGTTTATTGTATATGCATTAATATTTATAATTTTTCTTTTTTAATTAATCCTTAGTAAATGTTCGTGCATACGGATTTGATTGTAATGCAGTTACCATATCGGGGTCTAATCTATTTTGAATTGGTTCATTCGGGACAGTCATTTTCCCTCGTGTTTCTCCACATTTATCAACCTGTGGAATAGAATTATATGTTTTTGTCGAAACCATCCCTCTCCCATTTAATAATTTATTTTTCAAATCACCAGTTCTACGTGTAGACATTTTAATATTTTTTGATCCATTCCTTTTTTGTGGGCCACCTGTTGCCGGTGTTCGACCCTTCGCAACTTTATCTCTAATACTCTTTGTAATTGAATTATTAATTGCATCATATGACTGAGGTTTATCATCGCCTTGTGCCGCACCAGTATAACTAACTGATGTTTCCTGTCTTGATGTTTTTTTAGGATCATGTTTAGTTACATGATAAGCACCTCTTCCCTGGGAACCACCCGATGCATCTGCATCACCAATATAATTCACAGATGTTGTGTCACGATTTGTTTCATCGAATTCATATTTTCTAATTTGATAACCACCATCTCTATTTTCAATACCATCTGCATTTCCGATATAGTCTTCCACCAAGGTTGTTTCTTTCATTGTTGTCTTTGCTATATCATCTATTTCCTTAATATATCCTCTCCATTGATTCTTATTAACATTGCCCGCCTGTCTTGCATTACCAATTACATTTGTTTTTCTTGTTTTTCTTAAATTCTTATTATGAATTGGTGCATTATTTCCACCCTGGACATTTCCTGTTCTATTTTTACAAGCAAGCTGCTGTCTTAATGTCCGTTTCATTGTTGTAGTATCTTTACCATAATCAAATGCACTTCCAATCCACTCTCCTAGTGATTCAATATTTCTCCACCCATAACTACCCCATTCTTCTTTTGTTGTTTTTTTATATTTTATCGATCTTTTGCGATTTCTTGAACCATCTACATTTGTTGCAGGACCAACATGGAATTTATTAGTTTCTTTCCGATGAGTAGGTTTAATAAGAATATTTGGCCTCTGGACTGGTCCCTTGATGGCGCCAGTTGTTGTAAAATATCTATCTGGATTATTAACATAAAATGTATCTGGTCTATTTTTCATTACAACACCAACCTTTCCAGTTTTTGATGGTTTTTTACCTGGTATTATTCTACCTCCATATGAATTTTTTGGATTTGTTTTAACACGTAATTGATCAACATGTTTTGGTATAACATAATCTCGTGTATTTCCTTGCTGAAATCCTCCAGATGGGTTTGATGTATATCCCTGATTTAACCCAGGTCCAACTCTAATCTGTTCAACTGGCGTTTCATTTGATCGTTTATTAGATACATAATATCTATCTTTTTGAAACCCGTCTAATGATTGCATCCCATATGGATTTGTTACATTATTCTTAACATCATGAAAACTTTTAACCTCTGTTTTCTTTCTATAATTTTCCGATGATCCTGTGAAATTTTCAAATTGAGTTCTAGTTGCTTTTTCATCAACATTCTGTTTGATTGTTCCTCCAAAAAATGGAACCATGTTATTATGTTTAAAATTTTGTTTATTAATTGGTTCGCCAGTTAATGACATACCATGCCATCCTCCTGTATTAGTATCAATTTTTTTAACATTCATATTACTTGATTCATTTTTTGCATTGTAATTTGCATTGTAATTTGCATTGTAATTTGCATTGTAATTTGCATTGTAATTTACATGAACAGCAGAATTATCAACCTTGTTACTTGGAACTGTTCCATCACTATTATTGAAATCTCTTGGTAAAAATTTGGCAGGAGGACCAGGCATAATTACATTTGAATTATTTTTTTTCATTTCATCATACATGTTTTGTGACAAGTCTCTTACATGCCTTTCTACCTTCCGACTATGCGTACTTTGGTATATATCATCTCCACTTGGATTTTTATTGGAGGGGATGTCTTTTATGTTGTTTTTAATATTATTATTATTTTTATTATTTTCAGATGAGTTACTAAGAGAATATCCCAGAGCAATAACAGAACCAACTACTATATATTCCATTTATAATAATATATCAGATATTATTATAATTTTTTTACCATTTATACCATTTATACCATTTATATTAGGCTATTATGTATTATGTATTATGTATTATGTATTATGTATTATGTATTATTTTATTTACATTATACTTGAAATATTCTCGGGCATCTCCTGGATTGTTGTTTCATAATGATCTATAATTGCTTTAAACTTCGAATAATCTTTTTGATTTACAAAATTTACAGCAACTCCTTTTCTTCCAAAACGACCACTTCTACCAATCCGATGGATATATGTTTCCTTCTCGTGTGGAATATCATAATTTAATACTAGCGATACTTGCTGAACATCAATTCCTCTAGACAATAAATCTGTTGAAATTAGTACACGAATATCCCCTGCTCTGAATTTAACCATTACATCATTTCTTTCTTCGTGTAACATTCCACCACTAATACTCCCAACTGTGAAATCTTTTTCTGCTAGATTTTTACTTAACCAATCAACAGTTGACTTATGGTTTACATAAATAATCGATTGAGTAACCCGGATAGTTGAATATAAATCACATAAACAATCAAATTTATCCTCATCGTTCTCAATTACAATATAGTATTGTTTAATTCCTTCTAATGTAACCTCGCTTGTTTTAATTAAAATCTTAATCGGGTTATTCATAAATTTAGTAGTAATTTTCATCATTTCCTCCGGAATTGTTGCACTAAAAAGTCCGATTTGTGTTTTCTTAGGAATTTTATTAAGAATTTTAACCATCTGTTCTCTAAATCCAAATGATAACATCTCATCAGCTTCATCCATAATCAATACTTTAAGATTTGACGGATCAATAGATTTTTTTGCAACCATCTCACTTAACCTTCCTGGTGTTCCTACTAAAATCTGGTATTCGTCATCATATCCATATGAATATTTTTGTCTCTTAGCACCACCAATAACAAGATTTACCTTATATTTAGTATACGTACATAACCCCGTTACTACATCATTAATCTGTTTTGCTAACTCTCTCGTAGGTACTAAAATAATTGCCTGTAATCCTTTATCATTCTCATCTAACTGTTGTAACATCCCAATTACGAATGTTGCTGTTTTACCAGTACCTGACTGAGATTGTGCAATTAAGTCTCTCCCAGTCATGAATGGGACAATTGCCTTTTGCTGTATTGCTGAAGGTTTCTCAAAACCGAAAGCATAAATTCCTTTCATTATATTTTCTGATAATCCCATCGATTCGAATGTTTCGTATATACCAACATCTTCTGTTGTTTGTACGTCGTTTATGTTTGTGTCATTTAAAGTAGTCATTTTAATATTACTAAATTTTTCTTTTTAAGCCCTATAAAAAAAATGATTTTAATAATATTGAATACATTTTATTATATTGAATAAAAATGAATACTATCACACAATATAAAGGAAACAGTTCAGCTGAACTGTTAACTAACAACGACATTTTGTCGAAATTTACAGAATTGAATAAAGAAAAACTTACAATAATTGACGGACTCCCGTTTTACAGTGGAAGTGAATTTCAATTACCAGATACATATGCCAATGCACAAAAAATGATTGATTCTATAGTAGCAACTATTGACGAAATTTTAAATACAACAGAATTTACACAATCAATTGAAAGTATTCCGATATTAGAAAAAGAAGAAACACCTAAAAGCATAACATATAAAAAATTATTAATTAGGGGGATAATTCTTATTCACTGGCAATTAAGATATTTAGAAACACTTGAAACAGAAAATCCATCACCAACACCAACACGAGTTAATTTTGTACTGGGTATTTTTGAAAACTTGCGTATTTGTTCTAAAAATTATTGGGGCATCGATTCTGAATTTACAAAATCATCAATTACAAATGTAATGACGTCATTAATAAATAACGACGAACTTGATGTAATCCTTATGAAATTCCCCACGAAGGCTCTTCATGTTTACGGATGGTAAGTGGTTTTTTTTAAATCACATCCATAAACTCAAATATGAATATTATAAATTAAAAAATAAAAAATGATGCTAAATAAATAATATAAGAATTATTGTCATATACCATTCTAAAAATACATTCTAAAAAATACAAATGTTATATATTATACCTTTTTTAATTACAATTATTATGACACAAACGAGCAGTTCTAGTATATCTAACACAGAATCAATCGTATCAACGTGTGGTGTAGAAGGACCATGTATCATTCCAGATGGATGTAACATACCAGAGAGTGGTGCAACTATTGTTGTACCACGTGACAAAACCATATGTGTAGATCTAAATAAAAATTCTATGTATTGTTATACGAATTGGCGACATCATCTCCCATCTAAGTGGGAAATTAAGGGTGACCATAGTCAAACTAACAAATGGCAACTTTATCCTACTAAATTAATGAAGACTGTAGATGGAAATAGTGGCAAAATTGTACTTGAATATCATGGGGAACTCATGTTTTTTATTGCAAGACAACAAACTATTATACAAAATAATGCGTTAAACAAACAAACAATTATTGAAACTGACCCTGTGCGTGGATGTGAAGGTAGACTTCGTGTATATATTCAACCACATGGTTCATGGAAAATCAGTAACCATGCATATAATATATTCGAATTATTATCTGTATGTCTTGTATTTACAACATTAATTATAGCGTGTTGTATGGGATGCCCTTCCGGTGGAAATTTTACAGATTGGATTTTTATAGGATATATGCTTAGTAGTAATACTACATATTATGAAGACTAATTTAGTCTCTATAATTATCAATAAGCATTCGATATTATAATTAATATAAAATATTTAAATTACCCACATTTATCATACTTATATAATGAACCAATAAATGATGCAGGTGCATTAAGAATTGTTCTAAAATCAGGTAACTCTTTCTGTTCGGGTAACATATTATTTATAGATGGTGTTGGGACACATGGTCTAAATGTATCTTTTGCAATCATTCTTGTTGGAATATCATATTGTGCACCAAATATTACCCCCTTCTGAGGATCTAAACAAAGTGGGTTAAATCTATTAATCCCAGAACCTCTTAAATTTGAAGCAGGGTTGCTTAACCTGGTATTCTCTGTTGGGAGAAAACATGTCTGCATTTGATTTATCTGGGAAAAATCATTTCCTACACCATGCACACCGTGTACGCCATGTACACATGAATACTGACTATCGATACCATCACACTGATTTTGAAGAGTATAGTTGTCTGGCGATGAAGTAGTCCCATGGAGTTTTGATTCAATGTCTGCTGTTGCTCCATTAAACCTTTCAACACCACTTTTTTGTATTCTTATAGATGGATTTGGTTGAAAACATGGATTGCATTTTTTTGGCCCACCAATTTGATAGTGACCTGATTTCATTGATTCGGCCAATGAATGTCTTGTATTTGAGGTATCATACTTTTTTCGTGTAAAACTCATTATATATTAATATAAAATATAATTATTTATTCCTTGAATTTATAAAATAATATACCAAATATAATGAAAGATAGAGTAAACAGTGTGAATACAAAATAATTAGGGTTCCCTATTGTAAATATACCCTTTATTTTTACAGGAGATCCCATTCCTCCAAAATTCATACCAAAATAACCTGTTATTAATGTAAGTGGTAAAAAAATAAGACTTACAAGTGCAATTAGATCCAATGAATTCTTTTGCTTATACATTATAATCATTGAATTATAACTATCTAATAATTTTATCTTTTTATTAATCTTTTTTAATCTATCTCTGTTATTTTTATTAATTGTTTTATTATTATATTCATGTAAATCTATCATAAAATGTAATCTTATAACTCTTCGTTTTAATGCATGTAGGTTAACAATTATACTACTATCCTTTAACGGTTTTCCTGTTATTAATAAATATTTATCCATTTTTGCAATATCATGTTCCAAATTAGATAATTTATGTTCAATATTATCCATTTATATATTATATATCGAAAATATTTAAGACAATTTAAGACAATTTGTATATGCGATATAATTTTATTAATTCTATATTATTTGAATTTAATATTTTACCACAACCCCAACACTTTTCACATTCTTTATAATTGGATTGGACATAACCACGACCCTTGCATAAATAACATTTAGCCCCATTACAATTTTTACATAATATCATGTTACATTTAACAAGCCCGATTCCATTACACTGTTTACATTTTTCAATGTATTTATTAAAAATACTAGATTTATTCATATAATATATAAATAAATATTTTATTAATCTTTATCCGTGTATCCGCAATAGTCTAAATTTTGACCATTTGGGACAACTGTCTGGCTATAATTTATCAGTTGACATGATGATTGTGGGATTAAATCGCTATTTGTGATTTTTAATTCATCTTTATTACATTTTGGATTTGTTCGCTGAATCCCTTTTAAATTTGATTCTAAATCAACTAAATTTCCAGAAAACAATGACACATTATTTCCACCAACAGTCCCTAACTCCATTCTACATTTTGAAGTATTATAAAATTTACCTGGATATAAAGTGTAATCTAATCCAGCCGTATTTCGATTTACCCTGCTCGTATAAGCACACTTATCATATATCAATCTTGTTGAACTCATTATATTTAATACATCTATTTTTTTCTGAGATATAATGCAATTACAATTAATATAACAACAAATAATAATAATCTCAATAGGTCACTGTTATCAACAGGATCATATATAATTTCTTGTCTGACATTTTGATTCTGACCATTGTAATATGGCAATGGGACAGTTCGAGCCATCCACCGAGGCTGAAATGTTGGACGACCACTGCGACGTCTATGACGATGTCCATTATGATGTCCATTATGATGTCCATTATGGGGTCGATGATGAGGTCCATTATGATGTCCATTATGGGGTCGATGACGAGGTCCAGGTCGAGGTCGATGATGAGGTCCATTATGATGTCCATTATGGGGTCGATGACGAGGTCCAGGTCGAGGTCCAGGTCGTGGTCCAGGGCGAGGTCCAGGGTGAGGTCCAGGGCGAGGTCCAGGGCGAGGTCCAGGTCGTGGTCCAGGGCGAGGTCCAGGTTGTGGTCCAGGTCGTGGTCCAGGGCGAGGTCCAGGTTGTGGTCCAGGTTGTGGTCCAGGTTGTGGTCCAGGTTGTGGTCCAGGTTGTGGTCCAGGTATCGGGATTGTTGGTGTTGATGGATGACTTGGCGATGACTGAGATCCAGGAGTGAATGCTTCTTCTATTGATGTTCCAAACGAATACGACTGGTCAAAACTACTGTACATATAATATATAAAAATATATTTGTTTGGCTCACTGAGATGAATATTCAAACTCAACGCAATAATATAGTCCTCTCTTATCATACATATTCTTCATTTTTAACCATTTGTCATATTGAATTGCAGCATTAATGGTCGTATAAAAATCACCTTTATCTATAAGTGCTTTTTTAAAAAAACACATATCTCCGCATATTGTTGTTCTTTTATTTACTTCACCCCATCCAATATGCGCTTGTATATTTCCGTATTTTTCTGCTTTTAATATGCTATTATAGAAATCTAGTAAACTTTGTAATTCTAATGGATTTGTTATAAAATATGTTTTAATTATATTTGACATATTTTGATTATTTTGATTAAAATGAACAATTGAATATTTTTCATTTATATTCTTAATATCTTTGCTAGAATAAGACTTGCAACAGTTATGTGAAATGGGTGTGCCTTTATTTTGATCACAACAACTCATATTATAATATATTTATTACTAATATTATAATATTTTTTAATGCTAATTACTTTTTAATGCTAATTACTTTTTAATGCTAATTACCTTTTAATGCTAATTACCTTTTACCACAGCTTTTAAGATAATCTATATTTCTAATAACGGTTCTTGTATCCATACCACCTCTTATCCATGTTGTTGGATTTATATGTTGTTCGTGATAATCAATGCTTTTTTTAACTTCTGGTAATAATGGGATAAATCTATTAATACTTATTCCTGATAAATCCATATTTTTTTTAAATTCTCTTGTCATTTTACCATACCGATTCGCTGGAAGGTGTTCTGTATCTGGGATTGTACCAATTGACAAATTAGGAGTTGTTGCAAATGGCCTTGACATTAATAATTTACTGACTTTATCTTTATCTGATGTAATAGAATTTCCATATTTACCATTTAATAATTCTGATTCTTTATCAATATTAATGTTTTTCCCACCCTGATTTGTTTGCTGATATAACCCAAATTCTTGGGCAGCATCAATATAATTTTTTCGTGTTTTACTCATAATACCAGTAATATTATAATCCATAATACCACTATTCATTTTTGCTATACCTGTTGAGCGATTAAAATCTTGTTTTTCAGACATACTATATATAATTATAAATATTATATTTTCCAATTATATTAATTATTAATTACTATATGGGGTTGCGCAAAACATTGTTTTTTCTTTACATGTCGGACCTGTTCCATATAACCATTTTGCAAATTTTGTTTGGTCATTCGGAGTGGTAGTTGAAGGCATCGTATGAAATGTTCTTTGGCCATTTTGATTTTTAAAAACATCAGATACATTTTTATATAAATTTATATTAAATTTACTAGTCATTTCATTCTTAATCTTTTCTGTTGGGTGGCAAGCCGGGTTTTTGTTTAATGGATCTGAAATAAAATTAATATTCATGAATGGATTATTTGCTGTCGGAACAGTACATTTTTTTGGATACGAGACTACTTGTTTATCTATTGGATCATACATATTAAAAAATGATTCAACAGTATTTAACTTATATTTATAAATCCCATATGTAAATGCACACATTGTAATTGGTAAATAAAAATATTTATAATTATTTGTTACTAATATTAATGCCAACCCAATATATATTGATAATCTCATTATAGCATTTAATTTCTCTACGGTACTCATTGATGAATTTGGAAAAAATTTAAGGTAATTCATTTTATCAAATAGCATTTTCGGATTTTCTAACCAAAACATATATTATTTATAAATATTTAATTTTAATGCTTTTTACCCTTCTTCCCTTTTTTTTTCTTCTTTTTTTTAACAGTTGGATTACTAGATGGATTGCTCGTTGGAGCACATGGTTGTTGAGGAGGCATCCCTGGCATCCCTGGCATCCCTGCCATCCCTGCCATCCCTGGCATTCCTGCCATTCCTGTCATCCCTGCCATCATGCTCATTAACCCACTCATATCTGGTGTACCCGAATTCCCTGTACCTCCTCCTCCTCCAAATAGATTTAATTTTTTCATCATCGAAGTTGCCTCATTCATTAATGCATCCTGGTCAACATCTCCTGATTTCATTTTAGCATCCAACTTACCAACAACTTTCCCAATTAATGACCCAAGTCCTGGATTGCCGGCACCACCTCCAAATAAACTCCCCATTAGATCTTCGGGATTCCCAAGATCCCCTAACTCGTCCGGGTCAATTTCACTACTTAATTCTTTTGCCAATGAACCAATTAATGAATTCTCAAGAAAATCTGGCAATGCATTATTCGCATCATTTACATCCTCCTCGTCGTCGCTAATTGATGCACCATTCGATTTAGGGGTGGGTTTTTTCGTGTTTTTTTCATGCATCATATTAATATTATCATGATTGATAAAATTTTCTAAATAAATTGTATAATTTGATTTTTCCAAGTTATTTGTAATATTTGTAATATTTGTAATATTTGTAATATTTGTAATATTTGTAATATTTGTAATATTTGTATCACTTTTCAACCCATCTAAAATTGCACTTGTTTCAGTCGAATTATATGCTAATACATATAGAGTCTGTAAATATTTCCAAATAATATTAATATTTTCATTATTTGTTTTCTTATGTTTCAATAATTTATAAAATTTAACACCCTCGACTAATTGCATTTTTTTATGCTTGTACATAAATGCATCAATATTTTTACATGAAATATCATCTAAATATGGAATTACATTTATAATAAAATGTTTTAATAAATTATTCCCAATTTTAATATTAAAATCCTTGTATGTATTTTTAATATCTTTTACTAACTCTTTATACACGATGTTAAATTTTTCTGATTGATTTTCTTGGACAGGTTGGTTTGCTTGGGTAGGTTGGTTTGCTTGGGTAGGTTGGACGGGTTTGTTTGCTTGGGCAGGTTGTTTCGATTGTTCTATTTGCATGGACATTATAATATCTTTATAATAATATCCTTTTATATATTTAACTTACGAAATAATAGTTACAATATTTACCATATTTACAATATTTACAATATTTGCAAGTATTGCAATAATTACAAGTATTATTTGTTATATTTGCTCGCAAACCATTTCTCACTTAACAATATTAATACTTTGAAATATTTCCATATAGCTGATTTTGTTTCATCATTCATATCTACCCAAATATCTTTCAAATTTAATGCAGATTCAATTGGTACATAATTTTGATTTTTTATATTGTCACTTTTATAAATGTCCTTGATATTGTCAACATTTGTTTTTGATGTAAAATAAGCATCATCCTCTGATAAAATTTCTGCCTTAAATGGATATATAAATTCTATATATTTCTCTATTATTAATTTGGGATTTACTGATCTTAAAATATCAAGTTTCTGATTAAATACTGCAAATCTTTTATTTTCTGGATAAAGATAGATTAGTTCGGATATAAGATCCGATAACTGGGTGTTAAACTGTGTTAATATACTCATTATATATAGAATTATAATATTTTTTTAAGTGGTGTTACTGTCGTTGTGTTTTTTGCGTAACATCCATATTTCGTTGTGCTATTAATTGCTCTAATTGATTACTTGTATCTGACTTCATTGAGGTTAAATCAGATTCAGTTGGTGTTACCATATTATTAACATCTGATTTAGTATAACCACTATTTTTATCAATGAATTGATAACAATGTGACATTGGCCTTGAGTCATCCAATGTTGAAAATGTATCTGACAACGACCCACTATTCATTGTAATAGGATCGTACGATTCAATTAAACTATTTGAAGCATTGTCTGGTTGAGTTGAAATAAATGATTTATTATTTGATGTTGTATTATTTGATGTTGTATTATTTTTTTTTGATTCAATCCATTTGAACACTTCTGACCCTTGAAGCGTTTCGTATCCATTATCTGACTTAATTATAAGGGCAGGGACAATTGTAATGTTTGATGGAATAACAACACCAGGGTCGTCGATACATTGTTTATAAAGTTTTTTATATAATGATTGATCTTTGTATATACTTTTAATTAAATTTTGACTATGAATGCATTGTTTACTATAAAGTAAAATATATTGTTCGTTCATATATATATTATAAATGGAACGTTTCTGTACAATAAACGAATTGGATATAATTAATAAAAAAATGATTTAAATAATATAATATTACTTATTATAGATTACCATGAATTCTAAATATTTCTCTAAAATAACTGAAAAAAACGATAGACTTAAATTTACTCTTAGCAACAAGATCCCAATACCAATGGCAAATGCTATTAGACGAGTTGCAATTGCAGAAATTCCTATCATTGCGGTAGATTATAACAATATAAATATGATTATAAATACATCAATACTTCATACAGATATTCTTAAAGATAGACTTAAATTAATTCCAATTAAAAATTCAACTAGTGTTAAAAAAAATTATAATGATTATGTAGTTAAATTAAATGTAATCAACGAAACTCTTGAAATGAAAGATGTACTTGCAGACGATTTTGAAGTATATATAAATGATAATAAAATTGATAATAAAGAATTATTTAGTTATTCTAATATTTTATTTGCAAAACTAAAGCCAAATAATCAAATAATTTTTGAATTTAAATTAACTGAGAATATTTCTAAAAAAGGAGGTCCACAATTTAATCCGACAGCATGTTCTATTTATACATTTGGAAAAGATGAATCTAAAATTAAAAAAGAATTTAAAAAATATACAACGCCTGATGAAAAAATTGAGTTTAATACATTAATCGCTGATCGAATTTATAAAAAAAATAAAGATGATGAGCCAACATCATTTGACTTCTATATTGAATCTGTTGGATATCTTTCTCCAAGGCAAATTATCAAAGAATCATTTAATGTTCTTATTAGTAAACTCAAATTTCTTAAATCTGAGCTTAATGCAAATGAATCGAGTAAAATTAAAGAAAAAGATTCTGACAATCTCATGAATGCAAAAGATTTTATTATAATGGATGAAGATGATACTTTGGGTAATTTAATAACATATTACTTATATAAAAATAAAAAACAAAATGAATATGCTGGTTATTTTATCCCACACCCACTTGACAATAAACTAATCATTCGATTAAAGTCAAAAGGTGATGAAAAAAAAGCATTTGATAAAGAAATTAACAATATTATTAGCATTATAGAAGACATGAAAACAGAATGGAAATAATTTATTTTTTATTCTTATGTATATACAATCCTAGAATTGTTCCTAAAAATAAAATGACTGGTATTTTGAAGAAAGTATTAAATACTGTAAATAATATATAAACCATCATTATTGAAAATAAAATAGTAAACATTAAACTATTGTTTTTAATATATTTTTTATAAAATTGTTCAAAATTTTGTTTTATTTTTGTTACTTTTATCGCAGTATCTTTATTTTTTAATATATTCATATATATTAAAATCAATAAAATAAAAATTAAATAAACCCAATCTCTATTAAAAAATTCCTATAATCTATCAAATTATTTGATTCTATATAATCTATTATTAATTTATTAGGAAATTTACCATCTAATATTGTTTTTTTAAAATCAACAAAATCATTTTTAAATAATATATCAGCTAATATAAACTCATCATCTGCATAAATATCTTTTTCTATTAAACTTCCATTGAATTTATCACAACCTGTGTGCAAATAATCACGAGGATACCTTCCTTTAAAATTTCGAACACTTAATGGATTTAACGAATACATTTCATTAATAAATTGTTTATGATTACATGCATAATGCATTGGTGTATTTCCATCACCGTCTATATTATTAATTATAGTAGAATCTCTTTCGATCGTATAATTAAATAATGATAAATTTTTAGTCGCAATAGCATATCTAATCATTGACCCAAGGGTCAATTTAGATAATATTATATCTCCTCTACAATACGGACAATTATTTGTCGATGCAATTAATTTTAATAAACATTTACTGCAAAATCCATGAGTGCACTTTAATATTATTCTTTCTTGTTTTTTATATGGTTCGTAGCAAATATTACAGTTCATTTATATTATTTTATTTAATATGTTATTTAATATTTTGTCATTTTTTAATTAATTAATATTAAGATATTCATATAATAATATATGAACGATTTTGTTTTAATTTTATTTATTTTTTTAAATATTTTTTTTATTGACAATTTATCCATATTTATTTCTAATAAAATAAACCCAAATATAAAACACCACAATTTAAGATGGTTTTTTATACATGCGTATATAAATTTATGTGTTACATATTTTAGTTTTCCATCATTCATAACATGTATTTTCAATACTGGGACATGTCACTTAATAAAATGGTCTGATAAATCTCATATAACATTTTGGTTTGCAATAATACCTCATATTTATCATATGATGTTTTTTACTAAATATTTAAAGAATGCTGAATGGATTCATCATATTGTTATGTGTATTATTTGCAGCCCATTAACATATTTGTTGGATTCAATTGTAACTGATGTTGGGTTATTATTTATATGTGGCATTCCTGGATTGTTGGATTATTCTTTATTATGGCTTGTTAAACTAAACCTCATGCGCAGTAAATATGAAAAACTCATATATGTATTTATATCTGTGCTAATTAGAAGTCCTGGAATATTATTTTCAATATTTTTAGGAATTCCATCAATAATTAATAGTTATGATAATAATGATAGTATTTTCTTTCTAACAATATGTAATATGGGATTCAGTTATTGGAATGCTCAATATTATATGACAATAACTTGTAGAGACGCAGTAAAAAAAAATATATTATAAAAAATAAAATGAACTATTATTATATATGAATAATAATTCAAAATATAACAGTACAAATAATAGCTCAAATAATAGCTCAAATAATAGCTCAAATAATAGCTCAAATAATAGCTCAAATAATAGCTCAAATAATAGCTCAAATAACAGTTCAAAAACTTACAATAACAATTACAATAACAATTACAATAACAATTACAATAACAATTACAATAATAATCAAAATAATCAAAATAATCAAAATAATAATAATAATGATACAAGTGGAGATTTTGTTCCAAATAATAATAACAATAACAGCAATAACAGCAATAACAGCAATAGCAGCAATAGCAACAATAACAACGATAATAACGATAACAGCAATGACGAAGGTAATATAGATCTTTTTGCAAATAATTCAAATAATGTGATTTATATTAACGATATTGAAGAAATTCCAGAATATGAAAGAATATATAAGGATGATGAAATATATATTAAGGATTTGGAAAATACATTTCTTGACATGTTTTCAGTTACAAAACAAGGAACACGATATGTCCAAACAATTGTTCAAAAAAAAGTAAATGACATTATTAATGTCAAAAAGATTGGTGATCAAAATATTAAATGTAATAATAAATATATTTTAGATATTTTAAATAAAAAATTTAGTAATTTTTGGATAGTACCCGTAGTGAAAGATAAATTTGAAATTTTTTCAGAAATAGTTGATGACGATTATTCGACCGAATATATATATGGTAGAGAAACACCCCTTGATAAAGATGGCATTGTAATAACAGATCAGCGAATTATATTGGATGAATATGATAAAAATGAAATAAAATATGATGCAAAAAAAATAACACTTGAGCAATATTTAAAAAATAAACATTCTCTTTTTAAATCATATAAACTTCCAGGCAATATAACAGGTGGTTATAAATTAACTGCTAAAACTAATTTTAATGCAATTAGATTTAATGATATTGATTCCAAACAATGGAAACAGCGGGTGGTAGATGCTCCTATATATACAACGGTTGAGGTGAAAGATCCTGATAATAAAAATATTAAATATATACAAAAAAAAGAACTTGTTATTGGTGAAACTGTAAATATTGTAGGGTTCTTGGTATTTGGAATTAATCAATTTGATATTTTGGATTTAATTGGTGATAAAAGAGGAATTTCACGATTTGGATTATCAACATCAATAAAAAAAATAATTGTTGGCAAAAGAACAAAAATAACATCTCATAAACATAATTTAAAAAATAATGACAAAATTTATATTAAAAATAGTAATTCAGTACCACCTATAAATGGTTCTTATATTGTATCAATTATTGATGATAATAACTTTAACATTGAGCTGGATAGTTCTGGTGGTAAAAATGGAACTAAAGGTGATATATATACAAATTTGATATTGGATTTTAAAACAATCAATATTAAAAAAAAAAATGGAACTATTGTAATTGACAACGATTCTTCTAATATGAAAAATGCTAAATTATTTTTATTTGATTCTTTTGAGATTGATTTGAAAAATGATTCCGAATTGAATGATATCTTGTCCAAAATTATTCCAGACAATAATGCAATTATAGGAAACCTATATGACGAAATCAAGGACACACCTAATATTAAAACAATTTTAAAAACAATAAGTAAATATAATATTAATTTGAATAATATTAATAAACCAGAATATGACTTAATACTTAATATTTTAAAAAAGAATATTTTAAAAGAATCGCCATTATCTATATCCACTAAATTAAATAAAAAATTAAATGATAAATTGAAGGATGACCCATACAAGGGTTCTATATTTAATTATAAAAATATTAATAAATTTAAAAATGTATATGGCGAATACCCATTATTAAATAATGTGAATGATTCATTGGAATCCCGCATTCAGTGGATTAATTCACAGCCAGATAAAGGATTTATATTTTATGATTTCATTGTTAAAATAATCCCTGATGAATCAATTGTTAAAAAAAAAATGAACTCAATTGTTAAAAAAGAATTGAACTCTATTGTTGTTAACAAAAATGCACCAGAATACACTGTAAGAATTATAAATGTTTTGCAAGAACACGCTGACCTTATAAATAATGAACAATTACTTTTACCTCCATTGCCAACAGACAAAATTCTTTTAAATGGAGAATTATATTCATCGTATATTGTAAAAAAAAAAACTAGATGGGTTAAAGATAAAGAAGTTTATAAAAAAAATGATAAAGCACTCTATATAAGATATTTGTATTCAGAAGAATATATGTTTGATGGGACAAAATGGAAGTTTATTAAGAAGTTACAACCCCATGTAAGACGATTGGGTATTATTGAGAATGATTTGCATTCTTCAAATATAAAACATACATATGGGAGTTTTTTAGAAAATATTGATTATGGTGATCATGACCCCGTTAAATACAATGTTAATACTTTTAAAAGAATGTTTGATAAAAATAAAAATAAAACCACACATAATAATAATGAAACTGTTTCAGAAATAGAAATAAAACCAAAATCAATTCCTACATCAATTCCTACATCAATTCCTGCATCAATAACAATTCAAAAAACTTTACAAAAAATAAGTAATATTGACGATGAATTACAGCGGAATTATTTACTGTTCAAACTAATTCGAATGGATGGTATTACAATTAATAATTACATTTATTCAAAAAAGTATAAATCAAAAATTATGTGTGGACACTGGAACTACATAATGCAAATGTATGATACAAACTCCAATGGAGAAAAAGAAGAAATACTTAATAAAATGTTAACAATTTTTGGCGATGTCGGTGAAAATTCAAACAAATATGTAAACTGTCATGTATGTGGAAATGTACTGTCTGAAGTTGAATTTGACGATGTTACTGGATTTTCATCTTCAGGAAGTGCGATTCACATTGGAACTTTGCTAGATGACACTATTATCAAAAGTATGGAAAATAAAGATAAAGAAATTTATATGTCAACTTTAATTAGCACGGTTGATCCACATACGGACCAATTTAAAAAAGATCTTATATTTTTTAATATCGATCAAGACAAATTCAAAAAACTAGATATTATTGCATATCTTATTAATTCATTCAATTCTAAAATAGGTATTCGAATAAAAAGAGAAGATTATTATACAACCCTTGTAGATTCATATAAGTATATTTCTGAGCTATTACCATATACTGTTTTTAAAAAAAAACAAATGGCTATATTGATATCACGAGGGGAAAATAAAGAAAAAATAAAGAAAATTATTGAAAGAGAAATTTTTAAAAAAATGCATAAAGATTATATTAATAAAAGCAAATATTCAATTGTTGGTTCTAGATTATTAGTTGCATATCAAACTGGAATACCAAGTTATAAAAAAATACAGGGAAATACTAATTGTGCTTTTTATGGATTTAATAATGATTATATTAATTTTATGACATGTTTAATTGAAGAAATGAATCGTGGATTAAAATACGTAGATAGAGAGTTCGTCAAATATTACGATTTATTTAAAAATAGATTAAGTAATTTGTATGATAAAAAACATGAGTTTGATAAAATAGAAAAAGAAAAGAAAAAATTAATTAAGATATTGGATGATAAATTATCATTTGATATCAATAAAATAAAAATTCCTGAAAAAGCATCTTTAACAAATATCACAAAGTTTCAAACAAGACAAACATATATTGGGTTGAAAATAAAAGGAATTATTAATAAGGTAATGTCTAATGTTCTCTTAACTGATAATATTGAAATGTTAGAAAATAGTTGTTGCGAGGAAGATATTTCTAAAAAAATAAAATATATTAATTACATTGAAACAAAAAATAAAGAGACAATACAAATTATTAATGAGAGTTATGAATATTCATTAAAGGCTGAAAAAATAATTACATTTGGAACAGTATCTCGATTATTAACAACCGGTGAAAAACATATTAATATTCCAAGTATTGATTTTGTAATGAATAAAAATAGTAGTGTTATTAGTTCATGTGACATTTTAAATATTAAAAATCCAATTGATAAATCAGCTGCAACAAAATTTATAAAAAATATTTCAGAAGACGATGTTGTAAAAGAATATAATAAAATGATGAATAAAATTGGGCATAAATTAAATTTAAATAAAATTATTTTAAATGAAGAAAAACAAAAATTTACTAATAATTTATTATTGGATTTGAATGAACCTATTGTATTTTTAAATGAATATTTAAGAAAATATTTATGGATGATAAAGAATAACTATAAAAAAACAATTGAAAAAATATCATTTGCTGATTCAGAAACATCGAAGATCATGCAAGAAATTATTTATAGAAGTGATAATATAATTGAACCCTTTTTAAAATCATCTTCCGAATTTAATAAAATTAAAATTGAATATACAATGGAATATTTGGATAACTTATTAGATAATTTTGATTCACGTGATAAATTTGCTGTTATTATAAGTTATCTTTTATTCTCAGAAATGAATAAAATTGCATCAATTGGTGATAATATTATATCAAACTTTTTATTTACATTAATTAAAAAATACAATGAAGATAAGGTTCCTCTTAAAATTAGCAATGAAACATATGATAAATTTGTTGAAAAAGTTGATTATTATAACAAATTGGATAGAAGACAACAAGAAGGCATTAAAGAACGTAAATTAGCAAAAGGTATTGGCGAATTCATTGAACCAACTATATTAGATATAGAATCTGATGAAAATATTGATAAACAACTTGAAGATACATTTAAAATTGAATATATGGAAACTCATGGAGTAAACCCAAATGAAGACCAAGTCGAATCTTATAAAGAAGTATATTATTCTGAAATTAAAAAGGATAAGGAAGTATTTGAAGAAAACTATTTGACAATTCAACCACATCAAACAAATGAAAATATGTCAATGGGTGATGATTACGGAGAAATGCCACAAGGAACTGAAAATTATGGAGATGGTATGTCAGAAGTAACTAATAATTATGATACTCCTAATTAATATAACAAAAATATATTATGATAAAATAACTTAAAAATACTTAAAAAATATTTTAATATTAGGTTTATCTATATGAACATTAAAATAATTTCTATAATTATTTTAGTCATTCTATTAATTTACTGCACATATCCACTTATTGAAAAATTTGATACTCATACATTAACACAAAAAGAGCTGAAAAATAATAAAGAAGCATGGTTTGTACCAGATAATACCTATTCTGGATTAAAATATATGAGACCACCTGTTAGCAAAAATAATACAACAATATTGGATATTCCTGTAATTGATTATATAAATGAGGATACTGTTATTAATGAGCGACAAATATTGCGACATAAATATATGGAGACTTTATTTAAAAAAAATTTAAAAAAAACAAATGATATAGATTATCAAAAATTTAGTTTTTATATTCATGATCAGCCATCGTGGCAAAATAAAGAGTTGGATTTAACAAAAGACATGTATGTTGATTATAAAATTAAAAAAAGTAAATATAAAACAATTGACAATATGATATTGAAAATATATAGTATTGTAAAAGAACAGTTTATTATATATAAATATGCAATTGGAAATGTATTTATAAATAGAAAAACAAATCATAAAAAGTTTGGCATATTTGTTGTTCTGTTACAAGAATATGGTCTATACGGATATGTGATATATATAAGAGGGTTTGAACAAAATGGTAAAATTATGTTAGATTCTTATAAATTAGTCGGGAATGAATATACCTCAGATCTTTTTTTAAAAAAAGGAATTGACAATGAAAGACTCAAGGAACATAAATATCTAGAAAAATCAGAAAAAATAATTACACCAAGTATTTATGTAGATGTAATTAAAAAAAAAACAAATCATTGGGGGTGTTTTTCTATTAAAACAGGAAAAATATCTAGAGCGCTTAATAAAATGGACTGTGAAAGTGCAATTGACCTTTATGGTCGTAAAAAAGAAGTTGGTATATGGGACAAACCATGTAAGCAACATAATGAATGTTTTTTCTATAAAAGTAATAAAAATTATAGAAATGATTTTGGAAAATGTTTAAATGGACATTGTCAAATGCCACAAAATATAAAAAAAATAGGATATAAATTTTTTGATCCGAGCGTTAAACCTCAATGTTATAATTGTGATAATAATAAATGGTTTGTTATTTCCCCATTGGATACTTGTTGTGATAAACAAGTAACAAAATTTAATTCACCTGATTATGCATTTGATAACGATATTAACGATAGATTTAATTATTTTAAAAAAAAAAATTATAAAGTAAAACAATACAACACTGCCAATATTACAAATATTGCAAATATTACAAATATTACAAATATTGCAAACGTGTAACGTGTAACATGTCAGGAGTACATTTTCCAGTTACATTTATACATTCTTTGTTTTTATACGAAGAAATGTAATTTTCTTCTTCTAAATATTTATTTACAGCAGGATGATTTAAGAAATACAATGAAAAATTACTATAATTATTATTATAAATATCATTATTTTCTTTATGATTTGACAAATACTTTTTAATATTATATATAGTTTTAAAATCTGTATCAATCCCAGTGTATAATGAAATATTAAACGAATATAACTCAATATCGGGTTTAAATGTTGTGTAAAATGTTGTTGTTGTTTTTCTTGGCAAATAATCAACAATTTTATTTAAATCAAAATTAATTTTTTTATAATATGAATATGCATCATTCTTAAAAATTGTTTGAAATGAATTATTATTTAATGTAAAATTCTTATTTTTCACGAAAATTTTGTGCAAAGTATCATTCGGAAATGAGTCAATGTAAAGATATAAATCAATATGATTGTTTGTTAAAGCATCCAATGAATCATTTCTTTTTTTATAAAAATGTAAATTAATATTAATATTTTTTAATTTATAAAAATTCTTAACATCCTTCCCAATATACCTATTCCTCTTACTATCTTCCATACCAATTTCACGAATTATATTTTTAGCAACCCGTTCGTTTGTTAAATTGCATATTGGAAATATAATTTTTCTATTTAATGTAGACACAAATCTAAATTTATTATACTTACTCTTATTAAAAAATTCAAAAAATAAATTATTTATAGTTACATCATCGCATATTATAAAATTTATATTCGTAAATGTATTCACTAATTCGTCCATGAGAGTCAATACATCATTGTATGGTATTATTTTTGTGAATAATATTTTTGTTTTTTTAATTAAATTCTTAGAAAAATTAACTACAATTTTTTTAATTGTATCCTTGTTATTATCAACTAAATATCCAATATTATTATTTGTATAAATATATTTTTTTTTATAATAATTATCACGTAAGTTCAGTTCATTTTGTGAAAATTGTTCATGTGTAATTGTTCTTCCTACAATAAATAACAATATAAGTAAAATAATAATATATTTTATCATATTATATTATATTAATGATATTTAATAACAATATAAATTATGCTGTATTTTTTTATATTATTGTAGTAATTTTCATTTTATCAGTTAAGCCTAAAATTTTAGATCTTAAAAAAAGTAAAAATCCGATCAACAGGGCACTTGTTGTTTATTTAATGGTTGTATATGCAATCGCATCATTCTATGTATCAGTATTTATTCACTTAAAAAAATAGGTTCAATGATTATTAATATAATATTATTAAATACCAAGATGAACATTAGTAAAATAAATATTGAAAATATTAAGAATTTTGAAAAATATTGTAATAATACCGATCTTAAAAAAAGAACTAAAATTTTGGTTAAACATAATGATAAATTTATAAAATATTTTGTTGCAGTTATTGTTAATTATGATTCCAATTTAAATATCCATGTAAGATATTTGGACAATCCCATGAACAATCCCATGAACAATCCCATGAACAATCCCATGAACAATCCATCAGAAGATAATTTCTGGTGGTGTAATAACCAAGGTGAAGGACCTGGGATTGATCCGCTTATGTATGATATTAATAAATATGATTTTGTTAATATAAATGATTTTGTTGAAAATGGATATGATGATATTATTAATCTTAAAACAAATGATATATACAATATCGCTGATTTTTTTCCATATTATAATGGACGTTATGGGAATATATATATTAATGATTATTTTGAAGAATTGTATAATGATAATGAGAAATATATGTCATCGACTTCAAATAGCTTACCAGAAACTGTATTGGACAATGTCTCAGGAACAATTGGTCCAAATTGTATAAGATATAAATTAAATAATCTGAATGATGTTATCAATAAATGCGATGTAAATGATGTTGTAAATGATGTTATAAATCAATGTGATATAAATGATGATATTTCGAGTGAAAATCATATAATGAAACTTATATCATATAAATTAAATCACTATGTTATTAGAAAAATATTAGATCAAGGGAATGTAACTTATAAAATAATGCAAAATATAAAAGAATCTTTTAAAAAATGTGAAAAATATGATACTGATTTTATTAATTATTTATTTATTTTTAGTGAAATGTTTAAAATTAGATATATTATTTATACATTTAAAGATTATAATTGTACTATTAAAATAATTGGCAAGAAATATGATGAAATATGCTTTTTATATAAGGTAGATAATATATATTATATCATTAAAAATGAAGAACAACATTCGAATGAATATATACAAGAAATTTCCAAATAAAATTTTTCCAAATATTGTATTAACCACTAATAATAGTTTTCCTTATTTTAAAATAATTATTATCCTTATTTTATTGATTATATCTATTATTATATTTAATATCGTTTAAAAATCATAAATTTTTTACAATTAAAACTTATAATGTCTTATTCGTCTGAAACACCCGAATCTCCTAATACACAAAGTACACAGGATGTACAAAGTACACAAAGTTCAAAGGATGTACAAAGTTCAAAGGATGTACGAAGTTCAAAGGATGTACGAAGTTCAAAGGATGTACGAAGTTCAAAGGATGTACGAAGTTCAAAGGATATGCGAGGTACATTAAATGCGTCCGATATACTAAATGCACCTGGTATACTAAATGCACCTAAATCATCTAATACATTTTATGAATCGGATGCACAATCGGATGCACAATCGGATGCAGAATCGGAGTATATTACAGAAGAGATAGATTTAACTGAAAATCCATTATACCAAGTATTATCTTTGTTTTTAGAAGATTCAACTGGTAATAATTTATGTGAATGTATTAATACTTTGAGAGAATCTGTTGATATTCAAAATAAGTTGTTGGCAAAACGATTGAAGAAATTAAATAATTAGACTTATTGTATTCCAGGCATATACTTCTTTAACATATTTTTAGTATCCTTATTTAATTTTAATCCATCTAACAATGTTGGATCAATTCCACCAACCTTATTGGTTGCAGATTTAATCATATGTTTTTTTGATATTTTAGACTGTCTTTGCATTTTTTTGACATTTGTCTTAGACCTTAATTTTTTTAATAGATCTTCTCTTGTTTCTTTTTTTTTAGGTTTAGGTGATTTAGACTGTTGTTGCTGTTGTTCTTGTAATTGTTCTTGTAATTGTTGTTGTAATTGTTGTAATTGTTTATTTTGTTTATTTTGTTCAGCATTATTGGAATCCATTTTATAATTAAAGATATAAATTTATATTTAAATATAAATATAAATATAAATGTTTGCAAATGCATTAACACCCATGTATTTCGATAATGGGAAAACATGTGACTTTAAGGGGAACTTGGAAGATTACTATATACAAGATTATACAAAGGAATGGCTTGCTCATAATATTGAACTTAATAATAGTTTTATTAGTGGATGCATTATTTATACAAATTTATTTAATAATTATAAATTAATAAATGAAATTGACAATACATTAATTATATCAAATAATGAAAAATTATGGAAGGGATGTGATGTATTGCAATATAGATCTTTTTATAAATTATTAAAAAATAATATTAATTTCAAAGATGCGTTAAAGACTAAAATATTAATATTAGATAATCCCTCTCCTAATAATAATATTTTAAAAAACTTAAAAACAAAATTTATTATTATGTTTACATCATCAATTTGCAAATCTTTGTTTCGAATTATAATTAATGGATATGTATCGAATGGTAAAATTAATAATATGATTTATAAATATTTATTAAGAAAAAATAATATTAAAAATGATATTTGTAGTGAGATTATTAATATAAAATCAAATGAATACGATGAAATATTTGACAAAATAAATTATATAAATATATATAATATTAAAAAAATAAAAATATTCAAAGAGGATTTCTGTCCAACTTGTTTTGATGCTAACCCTGATATTTTTTTTAATTGTGGTCATAATTTTTGTTTAACATGTGTAAAAAAAATTATTAAAAATGATTCTTGTCCAATGTGTAGGAGAAAAATTAAAAATAATAATTCATATAACCTATATATTTCAAGTAAACGAAAAAGTAATAAATTAAAAAACATTAACTCATTTATTAAAAATCATAAAACACATAATATTTTATTTTATACAAATGATAAATTTGAAGAAAAATATTATATAACATTTTTTGAAAAGCATAACATTATTAGAAAATTTTCAAATATAAATAATAATCATTTTGATTTTACAATAATGAATTATATAATAACAAGTAATATACCAGTAGAAGATTGCAACTGTTTGGTTAATTATTTAAAAGAAACACATCTCAATTTCAATATTAATAAAATCAAATTTATTAAATTTATTTGGATATAAAAATAAATAAATATATATTATTTTTATATAGTAACATGCACGTCTACGTAGATCATGTTAAATTAAAGGTTGATAAACTAGAATCTGTTTACATTATTAATCAACAGTTCGGTCATGGTATACTTCGATATAAGGGGAGAATTTTAAATTCAGAAAATAATTTTTTATATTATGGAATATCTGATGGTGATCATATATCATTAAAGGGGCTCAAAGGAGGAAAGAGTAAATTTTTCATAATTGTTTTCACAATTATTGTAATTTTATTTTTTATTTTATTATTATTTAGTGGATTAATAACTGTTTGGTCAAACTTAGTTATTGGTACTATAAAATATGGATTTGTGAGTTTATTGGATGGGAATAACAAAAGAAAAGTGCTGCCTATATTAAATATTATTATTGATATTATATTTTTAATTTTGATATGTGCTAGTATATATTTAACAGTATATTCGCTTGCAACTATTACTGGGTTATTGGTTTTTTATTCCAAAAGTTCTGATCAAGGAAGTACATTAAGTGTATTATGTAAAAATTCACATTCTTCGAGTAAAATTGGATTTTGGACAGGCATCACTTTTAGTATAATTTATCTTATTAACCGACTTCCATCCACATTGTATATTATTTCAAAAATGGATAATGTGTTTTCAAACATGATCTCATTTATTTTTGGTATTCCATTACAAATTTCAGAAAAAATGAATACATTTTTAAAGGCGATGGCATTGGCTATTTTTCCACCCATCATGTTATACGCAGAGACAGTTCCGTCACTAATAGAATTTTTATATAAAACACTTGACGGATTAGACCTTAGTACAGATGGTCAGCAATTGGAAGGACAATCATTTAATTGTGAAAATGCATCGGATTTAAATAAGTTGGCTGGAATGGTGTTTAATACCTCTATTGAAATTAAAGAAGAACTAAATGAAACTGGTATAAAAAAATATGTTGAATTATTCAAATATAAACTTGCACATGATATATATAAACAAAGATATAATCCTAGTTTAAATGCCCTGTATAAAAATAATAAAAAAACCATATATGACTATAGCAGTGCTTATGATGAGATGGAACAATCGGCTGCACATAATCCTATTGAGGGATTATTAGGTAATTATGCAAAGTCAAATATGTCTGAATATATTGTTTGTCAACTTCTAGGAGCTATTAGCATTATCAATAAATATAAAAAACATATATCAGCTGACTCAACTGACACATCGGATATGGTTGTATCTGGTATTTCTGCAGGAGTTTATTCAACTATTGTATATATCATATCGTTGGTATATTATGCATTTATTAAATCTAATTAATTTGGATGTAATATATATAATGACATATTGCAGTGGACCAAAAACATGGTGGGAAATGACAGGTTACACCGCCTGTACATATATCCCCAGTTTTTTAATTAAAGCAATCTTATTATACTTGATATACTTCCTTCATATATGTGAATTAAATGGAGGAGATGATACTGAAAAAAAAATAATATTCGGTGTAATATTTTTACTTGTCATTATTCCGTATGAAATTTGGAACTCACATTCACATGGAGAAAACTTCCCCCTTTTTACAACTTCATTGAAAGATGATAAAACAATTGGTGCTTATATCGGAGCATATTATTTAAAAAATTGGAGTAAAATGATACTTTTAGCAGGACTGTATTGTATTATTATAGGTATTTTATTTAAATATAGCTATGTATCTGATAATGAACTTGAAAAAAATATATTAATTGGTTTGATCATTTTACTATGCTGTGTGTATATATTTTCAGTTATATTCGATAGTGTTAAAAAAGCAAAAGGGTATTTTAAAAATATATCAAAGACAGAAATAGAAAATATGACAATCAGTTTTATTTTATTTCTTTTATTCAAGTTATCTATACAACACGGTGTTAATATCAATACTTTGCTTATTATTATAATTATTATGATATCAACATTTTCTGATAATTTATATACTATTTTATTAAACCAGACCGTATAAAGCTTAATTACAATTAATATTAATATTAATATTAATATTATGTGTGGGATTTTTGCGTATATTGAACAAAAAAACGAACAAAAAAACAAACAAAAACATGAATATTCTGATATTCTAAAATATTTTATTAAAACAAATCATAGGGGACCAGATAACTGTAAATTAATGACCATTAATAAAAATAAAAATAAAAATAAAATCAATTTAGGGTTCCATAGATTAATGGTTAACGGATTGGATTTTAAAAGCGACCAACCATTCTATATTAAAAAAACATATCTTGTTTGTAATGGTGAAATTTATAATTATCAACAATTAATCAAAGAATATAATTTAGATTTAGATTATGAAACAAATAGTGATTGTGAAATTATTATACATCTTTATAAAAAGATTGGGTTTGAAAATATGCTCAAAAAGTTAGATGGTGTTTTTTCATTTATTTTATATGACGAAGAATTAGATGATATTTTTGTAGCAAGAGATCCACTGGGAATTAGACCATTGTATATTTGTATGAGTGACAATGATATAGGATTTTGTAGTGAGGCTAAAAGTCTTCTATTCATGGATAATACAAATTTAAAACAATTCCCTCCTGGATGTGGTTGGAAAATGAGCAATAAACATGATTTTATTAAATATTATTCATTTGATTATAAAATAGTTTCATGTGATGACGAAGAAATGGTGTGTAACAAAATAAGAACATTATTAACAAATGGAGTTAATAAAAGGTTAATGAGCGATAGAACAGTTGGATGCTTGCTTTCAGGGGGATTAGATAGTACGCTTGTAACAGCACTTGTATCTAAAAATTATAAAAAGGGAGAATTAAAAACTTATAGTATTGGATTAAAAGGCAGTGTTGACTTGTATTGGGCAAGAATTGCAGCTACTTACTTGGGGACGGATCACCATGAAATTTGTGTAACTGAAAAAGAATTCTTAGAAGCTATCCCAGATACAATTAAACAAATTGAAAGTTATTGTACAACTACTATACGAGCATCTGTTGGTAATTATTTAGTAAGCAAGTATATTAAAAAAAATACACCTGATGTTGTTATTTATTGCGGTGATGTTTCAGATGAAATATTTGGGTCATATAGAGGATTTATGAATGCGCCTGATGACGAATCGTTTTTAAAATCAAATATTGATATGTTAAAAAATATTTGTTATTTTGATGTGCTGCGGTCAGATCGTAGTATTAGTGGAGCTGGATTAGAATCTAGAGTCCCGTTTGGGGATATTGATTTGGTAAATTATGTTATGTCATTGCCTGTGAAATATAAGATGTTTGGTAAAGATCGAATGGAAAAATATTATTTGAGAAAGGCATTTGAGGGATATTTACCAAATGATTTATTATATCGTAGAAAAGAAGCATTTAGTGATGGAGTTAGTTCACCTGATCGAAATTGGTTTGATGTGATTAAGGAACATGTAGATAAAATAATTCCGAATGACATTGATTTTAATAAAAAGGAATTTGATGGACCCCAACCTTATGATAAAGAATCATATTGGTATAGAACTATTTATAATATGTATTTTGGAAATATCACACTTGTTCCATATTATTGGAGACATCCATTTTGCAAACAATTAGACCCATCTGCAAGATTATTAGAATGTTATTAGCATAATTATACATTTAAAAAACATTAAATTAAATTTATTATATATTGATTTAATATATAATGAGTTGTACAAAAAAAAAAACAAAAAGTCACCGAGGAGGTGAAGCAGCAGCATATCCATTTGCAGGGAAAACATCCCCAGGCGTCGTTCCACAAGGTAAAATTGTGAACGGTCTTGGAGGGGTTCCATTTTTCGAATTAAATGGACAACCCAGTTCTAATCAATCACAGTTTGATTCGATTTTCAATACCCCACTTACACCTGGTCAATCAGGTGGTCAATCAGGTGGTCAATCAGATGGTCAATCAGATGGTCAATCAGGTGGTGGGTTTATTAATAAACTTTTTGGCAGATCATCTAAGAAAAAAACAATCAAGAAAAAACCAGCTAAGAAAAAACCCATCAAGAAAAAACAAGTCAAGAAAAAACCAGTCAAGAAAAAGCCAGTCAAGAAAAAACCAGTCAAGAAAAAGCCAGTCAAGAAAAAACCAGCTAAGAAAAAACCAGTTAAGAAAAAACCAGCTAAGAAAAAACCAGCCAAGAAAAAACCAGCTAAGAAAAAACCCGCTAAGAAAAAACCAGCTAAGAAAAAACCAGCTAAGAAATAATTTTATAATAGAAATATAATAAAAATGATATTTAAGTATAATAATATATATTATATTTAATAGATGATCTTTTCAACAACAAACAAAACAACAAACAAAACAACTAATCCAATAACATTAATAACTGATAATGTAATATATAATATTGCAAAAGAAACTGCTAGATTACTTAATACAAAACAAAAAGAATTATCGTATGTTAAATGGAATAGTGGAGAATCAAATTTAGATTCGGAATATTCTCAACTAGCATGTAATTGTTGCAATGAAGCATGGAAAACTATTAAAATGCATAATTCAATATATAATAATGTTGGGATTGAATGTAATATTCCCGATATAAATCTTAAATTTGTATTCCCAGGAGGGGATATAGTAATAAAGAAAATAGAATTAAAAAGTTCGACAAGTACTAAAATGTCGGGCTCTACTATTAAGAAACTTGATATCAACCAACCTCTTATTTATTGCCTCCGACCAAAAAATAACAATGGAATATACAATATTAGATGTTCGCAATATCATAGTGCTATGGGGGATTCCGATACCGATTTATTCCAAGATAGAACCCCAAGACCATGTCTTAACTTTAAAAAAATGAATGATTATGGGAATGAGCATTCTTTTGAAAATAAGCGTAAAGGTAGTTGGGTTCATCATTATGCAAGATGTGCATTAAATCGAATTGAACCAAATACACAATGCAAAGTATCATGGCAAGATGATTTATTGAAAAATATAAAAAATGATATAATAGATGAATTTATTAAAAATACTACAGTGGATAATTTTGTAAAAATGAAAATATAAGTTTAACTATTTAAGAGGGATAATGTTTAATTGAACCATCGGTAAATAAACCATCGGTAAATAAACCATCGGTAAATAAACCATCGGTAAATAAACC
>MDTF01015440.1_pt1 | contig 31163 bp, 35 predicted proteins | sample 811191 | NCBI WGS metagenome assembly MDTF01 (sample SAMN05326649, study PRJNA326480) | marine metagenome | isolation source: seawater | place: Southern Ocean | collected 2011 | reverse complement strand
TGGTTTACATATAGCAAGTCTAATGGAGGGTGATAAACCTATAGTTTTAATCTTATGTTGTTTGCCACTAGGAGCATAAACAATATCTCCAACTTTTGCATTAATCACGCCATGATCTTGAATCCACCATTTAATTTCACCTTTTAATATAACCCACCATTCATCATCAATTTCATGAAAATGAGTACGATTAGTTTCTCCTGGGTTTTGATATATTAAGTGAGCACTCATTTGTTTATTATAAACAACTCTTTTGGCCCATGAAGAATCTGTTTTTTTTAAATAGTCATCAGAATTTAAATGAATAGCGTTAGCTCCATCTATAATGACCTCAGATATTCCATCTTTTTTAAGGACTTTTTTTACATCAGATTCTTTTGTGTATTTGTTATTCATATATACTATTTTTTTATGCCCGCGTCTTTTAATATTATAGATTCCTGAGAAATATACATCAATTTAACATTTTTAATATAAGTTTTCATATTTTTTTTAAATACTTTTTTTTTATCTTCATATGAATCAAAATTTTCCCAGTAATAAATATGATATATAGTATTTACGTCACCACTAATTGCCGACCAAATTCCCAAACAATTAAAATATTTTGATATAGAGGAATAATTTAATTTCCAAGTTTTGATTAGCTCATCCATTTTGGAGGGCTTAACTTTATATATTCTTAATTCATAAAAACCTTTATTCAATTATAGCTCCTTACTTTTATATATTTTCTTTGCTTTATATAAATCACTAGGTATATCAATAGCTTGAGTATCAATAATTTCTACACCTTTTATTTTAAATTTATTTTCAACCAACCTAACAGCATGTGTATCTTCAGAAATCTCAACATTGCTAGGTCTAATTTTGCTAAATTTTAATAGACTTTTCCTTTTCCAAAGGTGGAAACCAGTATGTCTATAAAAATTTGAAACAATATTTCCTTTCCAATCAGATGGTAGCTTAGATCTTGAAAACCAAAGAACATCTTTTGAGGGGGAAATTAATAATTTTACATAATTAAAGTTATCTGCATTTTTAGAATCTAATTTTGCATAAGATAGAAAGATATCAGGAGAACATTTTTTTTGCATGGATCTAATGCATTTATTAATCCATCTATTCATAATTTTCTCATCAAGTAGAGGTTCGTCTCCTTGTATTTCCACTATCCATTTATCTTTTAAATTTTTACATACCTCAGAAACTCTATTAGATGCACAGTTGTGATCTTTTGTTAATATACAATTAATAGATTTAGTTCGGCAAAAATATAAAATTTCTTCTGAGTCAGTAGCAACGATTGCTTTTTTACAATACTTGCTTTTCAAGCAATTTTCATATACAAGTTCAATTATAGCTTTATTGTTAATAGTTTTAAGAGGCTTGCCGTAGAACCTGGATGAACCCATTCTAGCAGGTATAATGAAAACAAAATTATTTATAGTGTACATTCTTTATTATACTAATATTTAAAATATTTAACCATGAAAAAATTAAGAGTTGGAATTGCTGGGTATGGCGTCGTAGGCAAAAGAAGAAGAGAATTTATAGATAAAAATAAAAGCATGAAGACTGTCGCTGTTAGCGATATTATTTTTAAAAAAGATGGAGAGTTCTCGGATGGCATATTATTTTATAAAGATTTTAAGAAACTTTTAAATGCTAAATTAGATATTTTATTTGTCTGTTTGCCAAATAGATACGCGCCAGAAGCAACTATAATGGGGTTAAGCAATAATCTTCATGTTTTTTGTGAGAAACCACCTGGTCGCAATGTTAAAGACATAAAAAATGTTATCAAGATTGAAAAAAAAAATAAACACTTAAAGCTAAAGTATGGTTTTAATCATAGATATCATAAATCAATTATAGAGGCTAAAAAGATAATAGATTCCGGTACTTTTGGAGAAATAATTAATTTTAGGGGAGTGTATGGAAAGAGTAAGATTATCCCCTTCTCAGGTGAATGGAGATCTAAAAGAAAAGAAGCAGGAGGAGGAATCTTGCTTGATCAAGGCATTCATATGCTTGATATGATTCTATATTTTTCTAATGAATTTGACAAAGTTTATAGCTTTATAGCAAATAACTTTTGGAACCATGATGTGGAAGATAATGCATATATAATGATGAAAGATAAAAAGGGTAGAGTCGCAATGCTACATTCAACTGCCACTGAGTGGAGACATAAATTTAGATTAGAAATTACATTGCAGAAAGCTCAGCTAGAACTATCTGGAATTTTATCAGGGTCAAAAAGCTATGGTGAAGAAAAGCTGATTATCACAAAAAGGAATACAGACAATATTAATGCGAAATTGATTGAAAAATGCCATGAATACTCTATTGATGAATCATGGAAAAATGAGGTAGATGAATTTGCAGAAAATATAGTTAATAAGAAGCCAATAATAAATGGAAACAGTAAAGATGCTTTATCTGTGATGAAATTAATATATAAGATATATAAATCAGACAAAAATTGGAAAAAACAATTTAGTTTATAGAGATAAAAATGAGTAACATTAACAACCTAGCTAAGTCTGCTGAATCAATAAGTGAATTTGCAACACTCTATATAGATTATCTCCACAAAATTTTTAAATCAATAGACCATAAACAACTAGAAAAACTTCGTAAAGAGTTGGATAGTGCTCGTAAAAATGGTAACACTATTTTCTTAATTGGCAATGGTGGGTCGGCTACGACTGCCACATCAATGGCAAATGATCTAGGCTTTGATATTATAAAAAAAACTAAAACCAGTAAACCTTTTAGATTTATGGCACTTACAGATAGCAATTCTGTTATTACAGCTATTTCTAATGATTTAGATTATAGTGAAATATTTATTAACCAATTAAAAATTCATTTTAGAAAAGGTGATAAACTTATTGCAATTTCTGCTAGTGGAAACTCTGATAATCTAATTAAAGCTGTAAACTGGGTTAGAAAAAAGAGAGGAAAAATTATTTCATTTCTTGGATTTAATGGTGGAAAATTATTAAGCCTATCTGATGTAGTGATTCATATTAAGAGTTCTAAAGGCGATTATGGGCCAGTAGAAGACGCGCATCTTATAATGAATCATATTTTAGCTCATTGGTTTCAAACACACATAAAGTCATAATAAATAAAATTATTTATATTTTTTAAAAATGAAAAAAACAGTTTTAATTGGGCCATCATCTTTTGCTCAAATTGATTATAAACCAATCTTAAAGCTAAGAGAAAGAGGATTCGAAGTAGTAACCAATCCATTTGGTAGAAAAATTACTAAAAAAGAAATTATTAAGTTGTTGGATAAAAATGTTATTGGTCTAATAGCTGGATTAGAAATTCTTGATAATGAGGTTTTAACATCATCAAGCTTAAAAGTCATATCAAGAGTTGGTTCCGGTATATCAAATATAGACACAGTTTCACTTAAAAAAAATAATATAAAGCTTTACTCAATACCAGAGGGGCCAGTAACTTCAGTTGCTGAATTAACAGTTGGAATGATTATTAGTTTATTTAAAAAAAATATACACATGAATGAATTAATGCATCAATCTAAATGGAACAGAATGATTGGCAACGAGATTAAAAATAAAAATATTTTAATAATAGGATATGGCAGAATTGGTAAGAAGGTTGCAAATATTTTATCAGCACTAGAAGCTAATATTTTAATAGTAGATCCTCATATTAATAAAGATGCTATTCCTGAAAATTTTAAACTTTTAGACCTTGAAGTTGCCCTCTCTATTGCAGATTTGATCACTATTCATGTTAGCGGTGAAGAGTGTTTAATTGGTAAAAAAGAGTTTGATAAAATGAAAAAAGGTACAATAGTTTGCAATGTATCAAGAGGGGGGGTAATTTCGGAGAATGATTTAATTGAGGCATTAAAAAAAGAAATAATTTCAGCTGCATGGATTGATACATTTGTTGAAGAACCATATCAAGGAGAGATGTCTAAATTTAAACAAATAATCTTAACACCACATATTGGTTCATATACTGTAGAATGTAGAATAAATATGGAAAAAATAGCAGTAGAGAATTTACTAAAAGAATTATGAAAATAAATTTTGAAAATAAGTATGTATTAATTACTGGAGGGAGCAGAGGTATAGGAAATAACCTTGCAAATGCATTTTTTTTATCTGGAGCAAATGTTATATCTACAAGTACTAAGCCTTTTAAGATAAAAAATTCAAAGACAAAAAATCAATGGATAAATTTTTTAGTTGATTTTAATAATGATAATTCAATTTTAGAATTTAGTAAAAATTTGAAACTGTTTAAAAAAATTGATATTTTAATAAACAATGCTGGAATTAATAAGATTAATGAAGTTAATAGAATAAATAATAATGATTGGGATGAAATTAATAAAGTAAACTTAAGAGCGCCCTACCTAATGACTAAATTGGTATCAAAAATAATGATTAAGCAAAAAAAAGGTTATATTATAAATATCTCATCTATATTTGGGGTAATCAGCAAGGAAAAAAGGGCAGCTTATTCAGCATCAAAATCTGGACTGATTGGATTAACTAAGGCAAGTGCTATTGATTTAGCTAAATATAATATATTAGTAAATTCTGTATCTCCAGGATTTGTAGAGACTGAACTAACAAAAAAAATACTATCAATTAAAGATAAGGTTTTACTAAAAAAAAATGTGCCTTTAAAACGATTTGCTAAAAAAGAAGAAGTAACTAATTTATTATTTTTTTTATGTAGTAAATATAATACATATATAACAGGTCAGAACATTATTATTGATGGTGGTTTTACTTTAAAATAAATGTCACTAATCAATAAAAAAATTAATATAAAATCCTTAAGCACTAAATATAGTGTAGAATTTATAAGAATATCAAAATCACATCTAAAAAAAAATATTGGAATAGACGATGTTTTAATAGTTGATGAGAAAGTTTATAAGCTTCATAAACTTGCTAAATTGATACCTAAAACAAACCTTATAATGATTACCGCAAATGAAAAAAGTAAGTCTTTTGAGAATCTTGGAAAAATTATCAAAAAGATTTTACAATTTGATTTTAAAAAAAATAATAAAATTATCGTTATTGGTGGTGGTATAACTCAAGATGTAGGAAGTTTTATATCTTCAATTCTTTTTAGAGGAGTAGATTGGGTATTTTATCCATCATCTTTTCTTGCTCAATGTGATAGTTGTATTGGAGGTAAAACTTCTATAAATTTTTATAACCACAAGAATCAATTAGGAAATTTTAATCCCCCTAAAAAAATATTTGTAGATACTAAATTTTTAAAATCATTGTCAAAAAAAGATATTAGATCTGGAATTGGAGAAATGGCACATTATTTTCTTGTGTCAGGAGAGAAAGACACAAACTTTTTTTCTAATAATTATAAAAAAGCACTAGATCATGATTTGAAAACCTCAGCACAATTAATATTCAGATGTTTAAGAATTAAGAAATTTTTTATTGAAAAAGATGAATTTGATAAAAAGGAAAGACTATTATTAAATTATGGTCATACGTATGGCCATGCTATTGAGTCATTAACTAATTATAAAATGCCACATGGTATAGCTGTTGCACACGGAATGAATATTGCTAATTATATATCATTTAACTACGGATATTTAAATTATGATAATTTTTCTAAGCTTCAATCTCTACTGAAAGACATTTATGGAGAATTTAAATTAAAAAAATTCGATATAGGAAGATACTGTTTAATTCTTAAAAAAGATAAAAAAAACATTAATAGCAATCTAAGAACTATATTAACAAGGGGTGCAGGAAAAATGTTTATACACGAAATTAAAATGGATATTTTTTTTAAGGAAACTCTAAATAAATACTTACTTAAACATTAATTCGTAACATGAAAAAAAATATTACTAATTTTCATAATTGTTACAAAAATAAAAATGTAATTATTACTGGCCATACAGGCTTCAAAGGATCCTGGTTAACTCTATGGTTATATATGCTAGGGGCAAATATAAGAGGGATTGCGTTAGATCCAAAATCTAAACCTTCACATTACAATAAATTAAATATTTCAAAAAAAATAAGTGATTTAAGAATAAATATATTAGATCAAAAAAAACTTGAAAATATGATTATTAATTTCAAACCAGACTTTGTATTTCACTTGGCTGCTCAAGCACTAGTTAAAGAATCTTATGATAATCCAAAAAAAACTTGGGACACAAATTTGCTAGGAACTATTAATGTTTTAGAGGCTCTTAGAAAAATTAAACATAAATGTACAGCTGTTATTATAACTAGTGATAAATGTTATAAAAATAAAGAGTTAAAAAGAGGCTATGTAGAGAAAGACGAGCTTGGAGGGTCAGATCCATACAGTGCGTCTAAAGGCGCAGTAGAGATTGCAATCCAATCCTATATTAAGTCTTTTTTTAAAAAAGATAATATATCTATTGCTATCGGAAGAGCTGGAAATGTAATTGGCGGAGGTGATTGGTCTGAAAATAGAATCTTACCAGACTGTATTAAATCATGGTCTAGAAAAAGAGAAGTTATAATGCGTAGCCCTAACTCCACCAGACCGTGGCAACATGTATTAGAGCCTCTAAGTGGCTACTTGGTCTTAGGACAGCAATTAGAATCTAATTTTAAGCTTCATGGCGAAGCATTTAATTTTGGCCCAAATGAAAAAAAAGATCGAACTGTTTTAAATTTAGTTAAAGAAATGTCAATTCATTGGAAAAATGTTAAGTGGAAGATAAAGCCAAATAAAAAGATGCATGAAGCGGGGCTGTTAAAATTAAATTGCAAGAAGGCAAAAGATAAACTGAAATGGTTTTCTACCTTGAGCTATAAGCAAACAATTAAAATAACAGCTGAGTGGTATAAAGAATATTATAATAATAAATTAGATATTCAGGATGTTTCTATAAGTCAAATTAACTATTATATAAAAATTGCAAAAAATAAAAAATTATCATGGACAAAATGATCCTAGAAAAAATAAAGTTAACAAAATTAAAACAAATAAAAAATGATGATGGCGATTTATTTCATGGGCTTAAAAAAACAGAAAATAGTTATTGTGGTTTTGGAGAAGTTTACTTTTCTTGGATCAAAAAAAACTCTATAAAAGGATGGAAATTTCATAAAGAAATGACATCTAATTTAATTGTTCCAATCGGTGAAGTAAAATTTGTTTTTTATGATAATTTTGGTAATTATAAAGATTTTATTATTGGCAACAATGATTATAGTAGATTAACGGTACCGCCTAATATATGGTTTGGTTTTATGGGCATCAGCGAGCCCACAAATCTTGTAGTAAATATAGCTAGTATTGAACATGACGATAGAGAAATAGTTAGTAAAGACCTAAGTGAAATTAAGTACGATTGGAAGTAAATAAATATGAAAGTAGTAATACTAGCAGGTGGTTATGGAACTAGATTAGGTGAGTATACAGATATTGTCCCAAAACCAATGGTAAAAGTAGGGAATCATCCAATTATTTGGCATATCATGAATCATTATGCCCATTTTGGACATAAAGAATTCATAATAGCTCTTGGATATAAGGGCGATGTAATTAAAGACTATTTTCTAAACTACAAGTCACTAAATTCTAATTTTAAAGTAAATTTAAAAGATGGTTTGGTAAAAACATTTGAGTCTCCTGAGATAGATTGGGAAGTTACACTAGTAGATACAGGTGAAAAAACTATGACTGGAGGCAGAGTAAAGAATATAAAAGATTATATTGGCAATGAAACATTCATGCTTACCTATGGAGATACTGTTAGCAATGTTAACATATCAGAATTAGTTCATTTTCATGAAAAAAATAAGAAAATGGTGACAATGACTGCAGTTAGACCTAACGCCCGATTTGGTGAATTAGATATCAAAGAGAGTATGGTCAATGAATTTATTGAAAAACCACAGCTACATGATGGATGGATAAACGGAGGTTTTTTTGTTATAGAGCCTGAATTTATAAATTTTATAGATGGAGATGAAACTTTTTTAGAAAAAGAACCAATTGAAAAAGCAGTTAAATTAAAAGAGGTAATGGCCTTTCAACATAACAGTTTTTGGCAATGTATGGATACCAAAAGAGAACACGATCTTTTAAATGCACTATGGGATTCAGGCAACCCACCTTGGCTTAAATTTTAAATTGTGAATATATTTATAACTGGTGGACGGGGGTTTATAGCTGGAAGATTAGCAGAGTACCTTTGTTTACAAGGTCATTCTTTAACTATTGGTACAAGAAGCCTAGATAACGATTTATCATTAAATAAAAAAATAAAAGTTATTCCAATAAATTGGAATAGTTATAAAAATTTAAAAAATGCTCTTGAGGGAATTGATCTCATAATTCATGCAGCTGGCCCAAATGCCACTGACTCAGTAAATCTATTAACTGAAACTTTAAAATTCTCGAAAGAAGGAACATCAAATTTACTAAAAGCAGCATCATATAATAAGATTACTAGGATAATTTATTTATCAACAGCACATGTATATGCGAGTCCATTATTTGGAAAAATTAATGAGGATACAGAATTAAGTAATGAACATCCATATGCCACATCTCACATTGCAGTAGAAGATCAGATTATTTCTGCAAAAAAAAAATACAAAATTGACTCATTAATACTTAGGATATCTAATTCATTTGGTCAGCCAATAGTAAAAAAAGCGGATTGCTGGTATATTCTTATTAATGACATATGCAAACAAGCAGTACTAACAAAAAAAATTATTATTAAGTCAAGAATAAACACAACTCGTAATTTTATAGCTCTATCAACAGTTTTAAATGCAATTCAATTTTTTATTAAAAATTTTGATACGAACAGAGATGAGTCTAATATTATTAATCTTGGTGAAAAATTTTCGTTATCAATAGAGGAAGTTATTAATATTGTTAAAGAGAGAATTAACAATATTATGGGTTTTTTGCCTCATGTTATTATAGAAAATTTAAACAATGAAACAGAATCAAAATTGGTAAAAGAATATTTAGACTATCAAACAACTAAACTTCAAAAAAAAGGATTTGATAAGTACTACTCTATTAAAGATGAAATAGATGACTTAATAAATTACTGCAATGAAAATTTTTAGAAAAATTAGTACTATTATTGTAGTTACTGATTTTTATCATACCACGAGGGCATGCATAGCATTTTCAAAAGTATTTAAAGATACTAATACTAATATTAAAATTGAGTATGCTGCTTCATATAATGATATATTTAGGAAAAATAATTGGTGGAAATTAGATATAGGATTAGAAACACTTTTATTAGAGCCAGCCAAGCTATTAATATATTATTTTACATCATCTAATATTGAATCTATAAATAATCATTAGTAAATTTAATTTCTAATAAAATATGCAAGTAGTAAAATTTTCAGAAAAAGCCCAGAGAATTTTGTTGTATTTATTGCCAATCTCACTTGTTACTGGATCATTTTTAGCGGACTTAAGTGTCTCTTTAATTGGATTATTTTTTTTATATATTACCTATAAAAAAAAAATTTCTTACTATTATAAGAATCCATTTATAAAAATTGCCTTTTTGTGGTGGATATATTTAACAATAATTTCATTATTTTCATCTGACCCAATACTTTCTTTAGAGTCTAGTCTATTTTATTTTCGATTTATATTATTAACAATGAGTGTTTGGTATATTTTAGATACAAATAAAAATTTTTCTAAACTTTTTTTAAATATATTATTCATAACCCTTATTGTTATAATAGCTGAAGGATACTTCGAATTCTTTTTTAACTATAATTATAATGAAGAGAGAATAGCTGGACTATTTGGAGATAATTTAGTCATAGGTTCATACATATCTAGATTAATACCTTTATTTTTTGCATTGGTCTACCTTCATTGGTCAAAATCATTAGTAATGATTTTTTTAAGTATGATCTTTCTAATATTAGCAGAAGTTTTAGTTTATATAAGTGGGGAGAGAACTTCTTTTGCCTATATTATTTTAATAGCAACATGTATGATTTTTCTAACGAGTCAATTTAGATTATTGAGAGTAATTACATTTATATTAACTCTTACTATGATATTCTATATTACATTAAATAGTTCAAGTGTTAGAGAAAGAATGATTAGCGCTACACTGGATCAAACTAAATTACTTACTGAAGAAAAAAATATTATAAGCAAAAGGCATGAGTCATTTTATAGGACTAGTTTAAATATTTTCTATGCAAATCCTATTATAGGAATTGGACCAAAACTTTTTAGAAATTACTGTGATGATAAACTTTATAGTCATGGTAATGCTTGCTCTACTCATCCTCATAATACATACATGCAATTACTAGCAGAAACTGGAGTAGTAGGAACACTTCCAATACTTTCTATACTATTTTACATACTATTTGTATTTTCAAAGCAATTTTACTATGCATACGTCAAAAAAAAATATATCTTAGACGATTATTGTGTGTGTCTTCTAATAGCTCTTTTAATTACGGTTTGGCCTCTTGCTCCAACACAAAATTTTTTTAATAATTGGATTTCAATAATTTATTATTTACCCATAGGATTTTTATTAAATCAAATATATAAAAATAAGGAATAGTATAATGGAAAATGTTGATTGTGATCTTTGTTGTAGTAGTAACAATAACTTTATAGTCTCACAAACAGATTTATTGCACAATCAAACAAAAGAAATATTTTCAATCGTAAAATGTAATAGTTGCAACCTAGTGTTTACAAACCCTAGACCAAAATTAAGTGAGATAGGAAGCTACTATCCTAAAAAATATTATGCACATAAAAAAAATTTTTTTAACAACAAATTATTTATTCATTTAAAATCAATTTTAAAAAGTAGATTTTCTTTAAGCCTCATTTCATTAATTCCTATAATAAGTCGACTATTTAGACTGTCAGTTCAACCTAATCTAGCTAACCCATTTACAATAAAAAAAAATATGTTTTTTCTAGATATAGGCTGTGGTATCGGGGATAATACTCATATCTGGGGCCCACAAAATTCTATTGAGCAATATAAGAAAATATCAAGTAATATCTATGCAGTTGAGCCTGACCTTAGTGCGTTAAAAATTCTAAGAGATAATAATCTTAAATCGTATTCTTCTATTAAAAATTTACCAGATGAAATATCATTTGATTTTATAAGAATGAATTGGTCCTTGGAACATACCCATTCACCAAATGAATATTTTAATTTCATTAGTCAAAGGCTATCAAAAAATGGCTACGCCATTATATGTGTACCTAATTATAATGGAGAGATATATTCAGTTGACCCATCTATGCTTGAGTTGCCAATACACTTATACCATTTCACACTAGAATCACTTACAAAATATTGTGATAAGCACAATTTAAAGATTGATAATTCTTATACATTTTCATATGCATCAATGTACTATTATGCCTCAAAGATCAGTAGAAAATTTATTAAATATTCAAAATATTCATTAAAAAAACTTATTAAGCTACAGTATCAGTTGGATATAAAAAATAAAAACAAATCTTTTAATGGAAATGATATTGTTTGTGTCATTAGAAAAAATTAATAATGGAAAATGCAACCAAAATATATTGGGATGAATCTAATGCTACTAAACAGGATATTTCAATTATAAAATTCCTAGATTTAAACTCAGATCTTGTTAGAGATAAATATAATGAGTTTATTAACAGCTTGTCTGAGAGAAAGATAAATAATTCAAATCTTAAAAATTACTTTAAATTAAATGATGGCTATAACTTATGGTGGATGTCTTTAATTGTTGAGCGAAGCATGTATAAGTCTAATTCACATTCTAACTGTTTAAAGTTAATTTCATTAGAACTAATTATAAATCAACTTTTATTAAAAAAAATAATTTTTATATGTAATGATAAAGAAGTTGTAAAAACAGTAAGTTCTCTTTGTAAAAAACTTAATGTAGAAATTAATATCGTAAGTAAATTTTTTTATCCAACATATAAAGAAATTATGCCCCATCTGATAAAAGCTTTATTATATGGTATAAGTTATTTTGTATATAGATGGCCACTAAAAAAAATTAAAAAAAATAAATTAAAAAACTTTAAGAATAAATTAATTTTTTTTTCGTATTTATATAGGTCAAAAGTTAATAAAGAAAAACATAGAACTATAGACCTAACTCACCTTAATGATTTACAAAAAATTATTCATAAAAAAGAAGTCAAATCAATATGGATTCATCATTTCGTTAGCAGTTTTACAAAACAAAATCCAAAAAATACTAGATATATTTTAGATCATGCTAACTTAACCTTAGATCTTGACTATCATAAATGTTTTGATACAGAGCTCTCACTAAGTCTTATAGTAAAAATAATAAAAACTTATTTTTATATTTATTTTAAATCTTTTTTTAAAAATAATTTTAAAAATTTATTTAAATTACAAAATTCAGAATTAATACTTTGGGATGTTTTAAAAAAAGATTTTGATAGCTCATTTTCTGGTATTATTTGTTTTAAAAATATAGTTTGGATTTATCAAATAGATAAAATCTTATCTTCATTACCTAAGCAAAATATGGGCATTTATTTAATGGAAAATCAAGGGTGGGAAAGAGCCCTAATACATGCCTGGAATATCCATAATCATGGTAAACTTGCTGCATACCAATATGGGGTTTTTAGATATTGGGACCTAAGGTATTATGATGTCCCAAACTTAAACAGCCGCTACTCTTCTGACCATTTGCCTCAACCTGATATGATAGCTGTAAGTGGACAGCATGCCTTAAATTTATTTAAAGAAATGGGTTTCCATGAAAATTTTTTAATCCCAGTAGAAAATTTAAGATACAATAATCTTAGAAGTTCAACTACTTACAACCAAAATAAATTTAGTTTAGGAGATTTAAATAAGAAAATTATAATTTTGTTTGATATTGAAATTTCTATAAATTTAAAGTTTATTAATTGTATCAATAATTTATCAGAGAAGTTTAATAATATTGAATGGTCTGTAAAATTTCATCCAGCTAATCAATTTAATATTGAAAAATATCTTAAATGTAAATTTCAAATAATTGAGGGAGATCTTAAAGACTATTTATATGACATTGATTTAGCTCTAGCTGTTTCTAATTCAGGTTCTTCAGTTGATGTACATCTAATGGGTAAGCCTTTAATAATATTTAGAGATATTTCGACTGTAAACTTTAGCCCTTTTGTAAAATATTCAGATCAAATAGAATATGTCACTAATACTTACGAAATTGAGAAAGCAATCGAATTTAAAAATGATCAAATTAGTATAAATGAGGATTTCTTATGGTTAGATATAAACTTAACTAAATGGAAAAAATTCTTAGATACATATATTTAAATAATTAAAAATTTTGACTATAAAAATATCAATTATATTACCGACATATAATATGGCCTCATTATTAGACGAAGCCTTAAAATCTGTTATATCTCAAAGTTATGATAATTGGGAATTAATCATAATAGATAATCATTCTATTGATAATACCGATGAAATATTAAAAAAGTATACAGACAATAGAATAAAAATTCTTAAAATAAATAATAATGGAATCATAGCTAAATCTAGAAATGCTGGCCTAGCCAAAGCGTCTGGAGATTGGATTGCTTTTCTTGACTCTGATGATATATGGTATCCTCAAAGACTTGAAATTTTAATAAGTGCTATTGATAAAAAAAATAATATTGATGTTATTTCTACAAATGAACTATTAGTAAATAAAAATACAGGTTATACTAAAAAACTAATTTACGGAAAGAAGTCAATTGATAACTTATATTTATCACTATTAATATATGGTAATATTTTGTCTCCATCTGCAACTCTAGTCAAAAGATCATTTATTAATAAAAATTATATTAATTTTAGTGAAAATATTAACTTCATAACTGCAGAAGACTATGATTTTTGGTTATTGCTTGCAAAATACAATGCAGCTTTAATTTCTTTAAATACGATTCAGGGTGAGTACAGGGTACATAATAATAATAATTCAATTAATAATAGCTTACATAAAGATAATGTAAAAAATGTGATTTTTAATCATATTGAAAAACTAAATATTAATGAAAAAAGCAGAAAAAAAATAATTAATAAGGTTAACTCAAGGTTGATGTTATCTGATGCAAAAATAAATTTAATTTCAAAAAATTATATCAGAGGTATTCTATTAATATTCGGATCTTTGAAAAAATCTCCACTTTTTTTTATTAAGAATGGAATTTTAAAAATATTTAAGTAAGTTTTTTTATTGTTTTAACAATTTTTTCCAAGCTAGCTTCATCAAGACTATTATAAATAGGAATACTTACGATTCTATTATAAATAGAATCTGATATTTTCATATTACTGCAATCTTCAGGATATCTTTCTTTCCAATAAGTATGATGGTTTAAAGGTATATAATGAACACTGCAGCCAACACCCATTTCATACATTTTTTCTATAAATGTATTTCTAATTCTTTCATCTTTACAATTGAGTTTAATAATGAATAAATGCCATGAATGTAAGTCGCCTTCATTAGACTTAGTTGGTAATTCAATATCTAATTTTGACAATTCATTGAAGTAATAATTAGCTATCAGCTGTCTTTTTGCTTGAAACTCATTGACTTTTTTTAATTGATGAAGCCCAATTGATGAAGCGATATCTGAAAGATTATATTTAAAACCAGCTTCAACTACTTGATAGTACCATTTAGGCTTTGTAGATATATATCTGTCAAATACATCTGTATCTATTCCATGAATTCTCAAAATCTTTATTTTTTTGGCCAGGTCTTTATTTTTTGTGACAAGCATACCACCTTCACCAGTGGTAATTGTTTTATTTGCATAAAAACTAAAAATTGTAGCATCAGTATCTAAATTTCCGATAGTTTTTTTCATGTATGTTGTGGGTAAGGCATGAGCCGCATCTTCTATAACAAATAATTTATGTTTTTTTGCAATTTTAATTATTTCATTCATTTCACAAGATAAACCAGCGAAATGAACAACAATTATTGCTTTTGTTTTAGTATTAATGGATTTTTCTATTAATAAAGGATCAATATTTAAACTGTTAATATTAATATCCACAAGCTTAACCTCCGCCCCAGTATATCGAACAACTTCAGCTGTTGCAGTAAAGGTGTGATTAGGTACAATTACTTCATCACCCGCGCCAATTTTTAGAGCCGCTAAAGCTAAATGTAATCCAGCAGTAGCCGAACTAACAGCTATCGATTCAATATCATTATTTAAAAAATTACTAAAGTCAGTTTCAAATCGCTTTGTTTTATTCCCTGTAGTTAACCATCCCGATCTAAGCGTATCATTAACTTCATTAATTTCATTTTCCGAAATACTTGGAATAAAATATGGTATAAATTCTTTCATTACTTAATATATCACCTATAAATTAATTAAGAAAACAAATTAGTTTTTAAATAATATTTGATTTGAACTTCAGTTGCTTTTTCTAAACTAATTGGTTTTGCAATAAGGTTTAGAGCATTTTTTCCAAATTCTTCTCTTTTATTTTTATTATTTATTAATTCATTTACGGCTGCGAAAGCCAACTCAATATTTTTTAGCTCCGTTATAAAGCCTGTCTTATTATTTATAATCAAGTCACGCACACCAATTGCATCAGATCCCACGGTAGGTATTTCAGAAGCAGCAGCTTCAATAATTACTCTAGGGCCACCTTCTCTATATGAATGTAAAAAAAGTATATCACTTTGATGAAGGTAGGTTTTTACATCATCTGTCCATGGTATTCTATTAATAAATCCACCTGATTCAGCTTGCAATATATAATCTTTATCAATTTTATCGTAATGATGAGTTTCAATTTCACCTATTAATAAAAATTTTACAGTCTCTTTGTTTAATTGATCTTTAAATTTTTTTGCAACTTCAATAAACTCAATAACACCTTTTTGTTTTAAAAGTCTAGCAATACAAATAACTTGAATGTAATTTTTTTTATTTATACGAGAATCTTTTAAAAAATTTTTGACATCTACACAAGGACCAATATAAACTATCTTTTCTTTTGTAATAATTTTTTTCTCCAATAATAAGTTTGCATCATACCTATTATGGAAGAATACATACTCACTTCTTATAGTAGCTTTTCTTAATAAAAAAGAGATAAAGGGTATTAAATACATTTTTTTTGAAAAGATATTACCCATTCCAGTCTGGGCAATAAACAGTTTTATATTCTTAAATAATAAAATTGAAAAGTATCCAAGTAGTGCTGGTTTAGGATTAAAAGTATGAATAGCAATTGGATTATATTTTATTATATAAAAAATTATTTTAAGAATATCTAAAATATCTGAAATGGGAGCAAAATATGAAGCTTTGACTCTTAATTTTTTTAGAAATACTCCTTTAATTTTAAATTGATGATAGTAATTATCTTTCTGACCAAAAATAAATACGTTAATACTATTTTTTTTTAGTTCATCTATTAATATTTTTGACTGCCCAATTACACCAAACCAGCGTGTACCTATTAAAAATATGTTTCTATTTTTTATTTCCATAGTCTAAATTTTTTTTTTATTGTGAGACTCTTTATGATGCCAAAGATTTTTGAAAAATCAATTATAATTGCAGTAATCGGAAGCCAAAATAGAAAAATAGGAATATAATAAAATTGGAATATATTTTTTGACTTGATGACCGGCAATAAGAAGCTTCTTAAGAAAAAGTATGTAAAAAAAATAATTAAAGTCAAAAATTGATTAAAGAAAGTACTCAAAAAAGTAATTAGGAATATAATTATGAGTAAAATATTTTTCATTGATATGTTAATTTTGTTAGAAGATGTAGTATATAAGATAGTTTTATTTATAAGATCCCATAAGTTTTTTGCATAGTTTGTATTCATATAGGTTAGAGGGTGCATATTTGAAAACCCATATTTTAAATATTTTTTTACTTCTTTTCTCCATTGAGGATCATATCCCGCTCTATAACTTAAAAATTCACCTGTTACTTTAAAGCAAGACTTTCTTAAAATTGTGCCTGGAACACATTCATTTATTTTTTCATAACCATATGTATGTGCGACACAACAAATATCAAAAATAGAATTACCTTTGAGTATGACATTTCCAAACACTACATCAAGATTATTTTTAGTCAGAGCAGTATATTGATCTAAAATCCAATCATTTTTAAAATTTAAATCACAGTCCATAAAAGCAATATATTCTGATTGTGCTAATTGTATGCCAATATTTTTTGATGTTGATGGTAGAAATGTATTTTTAAAAATATTTTGAAAATTTTTTATATTATTATTTTCAATCCATTCATTTATTAAATCAGATGTATTATCAGTTGAGGATGAATTTATCAAAATTACTTCATACGGTTTTATCGATAAATTAGAAATTAAATCTAATGTTTTAATTATTGTTTTGCATTCATTATAATATGGAATTATAATAGTAATATCTAATTTCATAGTAAGATTAATATACTGCACATAATTGAAACTCAATATAAATGAAATAAAAGATGCATGTTTATGATTGAGCAATATGTTAAAAAATATAATAAATAAAAATGAAAATAGTCTTTATTTCAGCTGCGCTAGACATGCTTTTAAAAAATCTCTTGAATTAATAAACTTTAAAGAATCTGATGCTGTACTTATACCAGAATTTATATGTAGAGATTTACTATCTCCTATTAACGAACTTGGTGGAAAAGTAATATTTTATCCTGTTGACAATAAGTTAAGACCATTAAGTCTCCCATTAAATAAAAATATAAAAGCAATCCTAATAGTTAATTATTTTGGTTTTGCCCAAAACTTAGATATCTTTAAAGAATATAGATTAAAAAATAATATATTCTTAATTGAAGATAATGCACATGGCTATTTAAGTTCAGATATAGATGGAACTATTCTAGGCAAAAGAACTGGCATTGGCTTCATAAGTTTTAGAAAAATTCTACCAGTATATGATGGATCAATTTTATATTTTAATATGAATAAAAGTTCTAAAATAAAATCAGAAACATATGTTTCTTTATGTATAAAGAGATTACCATTGCGTTTTAAAATTAAAAATTTACTTAGGGGACTAAGTAAATATTTAAAACTTCCTTTACATAGATACATGGAACTTATTTCAAGATACTATAGATATTTAACAACAGGGCATTATCTTCCAGAGGTCTTAGTGGATGCTGAACTTAAGATTGGTTACAAAAAGAACATGAATTACGACTCATATATTAAAATACAGAAAGTTGATAAAAAAAAAGAAATTGAAAGAAGAAGGAATCTTTATAAATACCTTCTATTAATTTTAAAAGATTTTAATATTGAGCCGGTATATCCAGACTTACCAGATTATACGAGTCCATATGGATTTCCTTTTTATTCAAATAAAAATGAAATAAAAAAAATATCGAGGCTAGCGTTATCTATTGGATTAGATTGTAATCCATGGCCAGATTTACCTACAAAAATAATTAAAAATTGTCCTGATTTTTATAAAAAACTATACTTTATAGATTTTCTAGAATGAAATTTGACATTTCGAATAGTACACAGGAAGATTGGGATAATGTAATAAATACAGGAAATGTATTGAGTATTTTTAACAGCTATAAGTGGGGAGAGTATAAGCAAAATCATGGATGGAATGTAATTCGTATTATAGAAAAATTTAACAAAAATATAAAGATACAATTATTAGTAAAAAATTATTTATTTTTCTCAATTGTCTGGTGTCCAGGAATTGAAATTATAAATGACACAAAATTCAAAGCTCAGTTACAAAAAGCAATACAAAAAACACTTAAAATAAAAATCATATATTTAAGAATTAGATTTACTACAGAAAATAAAATTGAATACTATGAGAAACTTATAAAAGATGGTTGGAGTAAATCATTATTTCCACTTTCATCAAGTCAAACCTTAATTTATAATTTAAACAATTATAGTGATAATATACCAGTTAATAAATTTTTCTCTAAAAATTGGAAGAGAAATCTAATTCGTTCTAAAAAGTATAAAAATAATATTTCAGTCTGGGAAAACCCAGATGCAAATAAGATATTTAAATTATACCAAGATCTTGAAAAGTATAAAAAATTATCACAGCAGTTTACGCTTGAAAGTATTAAATTAATTATCAAGATATTTAAAAAAAACTTGATTATTATAAAATGTGAAGATGAAAATGCTAATATCATTTCAATCAGAGGTGCAATCATATATAAAGACTTAGCTTTAGATATATTTGCTGTATCTAGTTATCAAGGCAAAAAGCAGTACTCCAATTATACTACATTGTGGAAACTTTTTGGGGTATGTTCAAAAAGCAATATATCTAATTATGACTTGGGAGGGGTAGATATGATGAATAATAAAAGCGTATATAACTTTAAAAAAGGTATTGGTTCAAATGATTCTCATTCCTTGGGTGAGTTTGATTGGTCTAATCTCATATTTTTTAGAGTAGTAATTAATTTTCTAATAAAAATTTTATAGAGATAAATATGTCAAATTATTTTAAATATAAATATTTTTTATATAAATTCATTTCAAAACTTAATCCTATTAATAAAAAAAATGGAATTAGAGTTTTAATGTACCATTCTATTGGTTCTGAAGTCGAAAATGATATATTTAAAATATATAATATCTCACCTGAATTATTTAAACAGCACATTAATTTTTTAATTAAAAGTAAGATTAATATTTTAGGACTAAATAAAGGAATACTTAATGATAATATTTCCGGAACTTTAATTACATTTGATGATGGTTATTTAAATAATTATGAAATTGCGGAACCAATATTGACTGAATTCAATATATCATTTACAGTTTTTGTTACTGCAAATTACATAAATCAAAATAAATTTTTATCTACAGAAAAGTTAAAGAGATTATCAATAAAAGATAATGTCACAATAGGCGCGCATGGTCTTAATCATGTTCATTTGGCTAATTTAAGTGATATAAAATTACTTGAGGAACTTAACAAAAGTAAGCATAAATTAGAGGAAATTATTCAAAAGGAAGTCTTTTCTATATCATATCCTCATGGTTCAGTAGATACACGAGTTAGAGACATGGCTGAGAAAGTCGGTTTTACTATTGGTTTTACTAGTTGGCCAAATATAAATAACTTTAATAGAGACCCACTTTTATTATCAAGAAATGCTATTTGGTCAATTGATAATAAATATGCATTGGAACAAAAAATTATTGGAAAATGGGATTGGATTAGATTAAGACATAAGGACCCATTATTAAGATAGGTACTATAAGAACAAAATAAAATTTTATGAATAGAAGTAAAAAAATTTTCTCAACAAAAATATTTTTTTTATTAGTTGCATTAGTTTTCTATTCTTCAATCTTTTCAGCCTATATTGGCACTACTATTCTTAGTTATTTAGTAATAACATTTTTACTTCTTTCAAATATAAATAAAATTAGATTTAGCGTCTTTCAATGGATTGTTATGATGCTTCTTTTTATCTATATCATAATTGTTATAAATATAAGTCATGATTATCCATCTGCCTTAAAAAACCTTAAGTTCTGGCATGGATTGGTATTTTATTTAGTTTTTCTTAGTATATATGATTTAAAAAAATTTTACTCTCTTAATTTTTTTAGACTAGTTTGCTTAATTTTTTTTTTAGAGATATTGATAATTAATTTCATTGATCATAATTTTTTACTTAATTTTATAGATATAGAAAACTATAAGCATTTCAATTTATATTTTAGGCCAATTGGTTTTACAGGATCAGCTTCGATGTCTTCAGTTGCATTAATCATTTTATTTTATATTACTGAAAAATTAAATGGAAGAATGAAAATATTAGATTGGATTTTATTTTTATCAGTTGTTTTGTTGTCATATTCTGCTACTGGATATTTCATTTTTATACTGTATTTGGTATTTAGATCTTCAAATTTAATTAAGAAACTTTTGCTATTAAAAATTTTAAACTTAAGCATAAAAAATATTTTATTCTTAATCATAATAACAATGTTAATATTTACATTATATAAAATATCAACTTCATTAGGCAATCAAACCAAAGTAGGAACCAACCTTAGCCTTTACACCAGATTGAGTTCAGATTATTTTTTATATATATTTAATCTTAAATATGACGAATATAGTCATACATTTGGTATAATGATTGACCCTGCTTTAAACTGTGGCTTAATGTGCAGGGATTCATTAGCAGATAGAGTAAGTCCTAAATTAGTGAGTCAAAATTCCTATTTAATCCAGTTATTTGGATACCAAATTATAAGTAATCACCCCAGCACAGCAGGACATAATGGATTAACAATATTTATAACTTCAATGGGTTTATTTGGTATTGTTGTTTATGCTTTATTGTTACTATCTTACTATAGAGCAAACAGTAATATGATTTATGGTATAATTCTAATCATAATAGGATCTTTGCACTACCCTACCGCAATGTCAGGTGCAGGACAATTATTAATGGCATCCATGCTAATAATTAATACAAATAAAATAAAAATTTGATATGGATAAAATTCAACCAGTTATTATTATTGGAGCACCTAGATCGGGAACGAACATATTGAGAGATACGCTTGTAGAATTTAACGATGTATGCACTTGGCCATTTGATGAAACTAATTTTCTATGGAAGAAAGGTCATAAAATTAATGAAAATGATGAACTTTCAATTGACCAGTTATCTAAAGACAAAATTCTTTATGTTAAGAAAGAGTTTAAAAAAATTTCTAGAAAAAATAAATCTAATACAGTAATTGAGAAAACATGTGCAAATTCACTGAGAGTTCCATATATAGATAAAATTCTTCCAAATGCTAAATTTATATTTATTTATAGGAATCCTATTGATGCAATTGTATCTATAGAAAGTAAATGGAAAAAAGGGTTAAATTTTAAAATGGTAGTTAAAAAAATTCCTTGGTTTAATATCATATATTTATTAAAATTTATAACTTATAAATTATTTTTTAAGCTGTTTTATATTAGAAATCAATACTCAAGATGGGGACCAATGATTAAAGATATTGACGAAATAATTAAAAAAAATAATTCCTATATTATAGCTACACTACAGTGGAAAAAATGTTTTCAAGTAGCTAAAAAAGACTTAGAGGCTCTAAATAAAAATAGAGTATTTAATCTAAGGTATGAAGACTTTGTCAATAATCCAAGTGAATGGTTAATAAAAATTCTTAATTTCATGAATATTTCTTATGAAGATAAATTGATTATTACTGCTACAGCTAATATTAATAAAAAAAGTATTGGCAAAGGAAAGAAAAATTTAACAGATGAACAACTTGCAGAAATTAATAAAATTTTATCATTATGCCTGTGAGCAATAATCATATATTTAAAAATACTTTAGGGTATAGACAAATAATAATTAAAAGGATCTTTGATATTATTTTTTCTACACTAGGATTAATTATATTTATAATACCATTAATCCTTGCTTTTATTTTTGCATCTTTGGATACTGGGATGAACGGCTTTTATAAGCAAGAAAGAATTGGAAAATATGGAAAAAAGTTTAAGATTTTTAAGATTCGAACTATGAAAAATATTAAAGGGGTTGACACAACAATTACAACTCTCAATGATGAAAGAATAACAAAACTAGGTCGAGTATTAAGAAAATTTAAAATAGATGAACTTCCTCAATTAATAAATGTACTTATTGGAACTATGAGTTTTGTTGGCCCTAGGCCAGATGTTGAAGGATTTGCAGATAAGTTGCTAGGTGATGACAGGCTTATTTTAAACGTAAGGCCTGGAATAACTGGTCCTGCCAGCATAAAATATAAAAATGAGGAAAAGCTTCTATTAAATTCAAATAATATAGAAATTTTTAATCAAGAGATTTTTAGAGATAAAGTAATGATTAATTTAAAATATATTAAAGAATGGACACTTATTAAAGACATAAAGTATATCAGTATAAGTATTTTTAATTAGTTATTTATTTTGAGTTTGCATATATGAAAATTAATTTAGTTAAGGTTCTAAGTATAAAGAGAATTTATAAGCAATTAATTGTTTTGACTAATGATGTAGTAATTGCAATATGTTCACTTTGGGTATCTTATTGTATAATAGATGATAATTTTCATATTCCATACGAATATGAAATGCCAACTTACATTTCAATTATTATTTTTATACCTATATTTATATTTTTTAGAATATACCAATCATTACATGCATATTCAGGACTGTCATCCTTACGGCAAATTATTCTAGCGTGTACAATTAATGGACTATCATTTTTTCTTATAATCTTATTATTTAGATACCCATATATTTCCAGATCAGTTGGTATTCTGTTTCCAATGATTTTTACTACTGGAATATTAATATCTAGAATTATTGCTGTTTATATAATTAATATTGTAAATCATCAAAGTGAAATTAAAAATGTTTTAATCTATGGAGCAGGAAAAAGAGGTGTAAATACTGCATTAGCTATTGAAGCCTCTTCAAATTATAAACTCTGTGGATTTATTGAAAATGATACAAAAAAAATAGGTAAAAGAATTAATAATGTGATTATTTACCCTGAGGAAAATATTAATCAGATAGTAGATAAATATAAGATCAATAATATTTTGATTACAATAAATGATGATGAGTCAGGTTTTGTTAATAGATTAATTTCTAAAATAGAATTCAAAGGCATTGAAATAAATAAAGTTCCAAAAATCTTTGATGAATCAAGTGAAAATTTGAGCATTTATGACTTTAAGAATCTTGAGATTCAAGACTTAATTGATAGAAAGATAGTCATAAAAAATGAAAAATTAAATAATTTAGATAATAAAGTTATTTTTATAAGTGGTGCCGGCGGATCAATTGGAAGTGAAATTTGTAACCAGCTATTAAATCATTCTCCCAAAAAGATTATATTATATGATCACAGTGAATATAATTTATATACTATTAATCAAAAATTAGACTTACACATAAAAGAAAAAAAGTTTAGCACGGAAGTTATTCCTATATTGGGAAGCATTAAAAATACTAGCTCTTTAGATAAAGTATTTTTAGATCATAAGCCAAATTTTGTTTTTCATGCCGCTGCATATAAGCATGTTCCGATGGTTGAAATAAATCCAATTGAAGCAATAGAAAACAATACAATCGGAACTATAAATCTTTTAGATGCATCAGAAAAGTATCAAGTAGAGAATTTTTCTTTAATATCAACAGATAAAGCAGTAAGGCCAACAAATATAATGGGTGCCAGCAAAAGGCTTGCTGAATTAATTTTACAAGCCAAAGCATCGGAGCTAAAGAAAATTAAAAACAATACTATATTTTCAATAATTAGATTTGGAAATGTTTTGGGCTCATCAGGGTCAGTAGTACCATTATTTCATAATCAAATAAAAAAAGGAGGACCAATAACTATAACACATAAAGAAATAACAAGATATTTTATGACCATTAAAGAAGCTGCCTCACTGGTTCTACACTCTACTAAAATTGCTAGAGGAAATCAGGTTTTTATATTAGATATGGGTAAGTCAATAAGAATACTAGACCTTGCTAAACGAATGATAAAACTCTCTGGCCTTAAAGAAAGAAATGCCAATGATACTAGTGGTGATATTGAAATAAAAATCACAGGATTAAGACCGGGAGAAAAGCTTCATGAAGAGCTCACCTTAAATAAAAACATTAAACAAACCTCTATATTAAATATTTTAGAAGCGGATGAAGAGTTTTTTGAAATTAGTATTATTCAATCCATCATTAGCAATTTGAGAGAAGTAATTAAAGAGAATAATTCAGGCAAGTTAAAAGATATTCTTGTTAATGCAGATATAGGATATAAACCAAAAATAAATGATTAAAAATATACTAGTTACAGGTGGAGCAGGTTATATTGGCAGTCATTTATATATTTCATTAATAGAAAATAATTATAATCCAATTATTTTAGACAATTTTATTGGTAGCCATAAAAACGTAATTAAAAATATAAATGAACTGATAGGTCAAAATATTAATATAATTAACGGTGATGCCTGTAATAAGAATACAGTTAAAGAGATTATCTTAGACTATAAAGTGAGTTCGGTAATACATTTAGCTGCACACAAGTCAGTAGAAGAGTCTACGAAGCATCCTACGATGTATTATGATAATAATATTGGAAGTATACTAGGTGTTCTTTCAGCAATGTCAGAATCAGATTGTAAAAAAATAATTTTTAGTAGCAGTGCATGTGTATATGGAGATTCACCAAAATCTCCAATACAAGAAGATTCTAATAGAGTTTATTCTAATCCTTATGCACATACTAAAATTATATCGGAAGACATAATAAAATATATTAGTCATAAAAATGCCAATATGAGATATGCAATTTTGAGATATTTTAATCCAGCTGGAGCACATAAAAGTGGAATAATTGGAGAGCATGTTAATGAAAATTCAAAAAATTTATTCCCGATTATATCAAAAGTTATTAATGGAGATTTAGATAGAATAGAAATATATGGCTCAGATTATGACACTAATGATGGAACTCCTATTCGTGACTTTATTCATATAGAAGACCTTGTGGAAGGTCATGTTGAAGCTCTTAATTATCTTTTTAATCAAAATAAAAATATTGTAGTAAATCTCGGTACAGGAACAGGTATAACTGTTCTGGAGACCATAAAGACTTATGAGAGGTACTTGGGAAAAAAAATTAATTACACATTTAAAGATCGACGTTCAGGAGACGCTTCTGTAAATTATGCAGATGCAAATTTGGCTAAAAAATTGTTAAAATGGTCAACAAAGAGAGATATAATTGATATTTGTAAATCAAGTATTCTATGGAATAAAAACTATCCTAATGGATATAGCTAATAGAGATTAAATTGAAGAATAAAATAAAATCAATAATTCTATGTGGTGGTGAAGGTTTAAGGCTTAGACCTTTAACAAAAAGTGTTCCTAAACCTTTAGTGGAAATTAATGGCAAGCCCATACTTAGTTACTTATTAGAAAAGCTTGAAAAAACAGATATATCTGAACATATTATTGCTGCTGGTTACAAATCTGAAAAAATTTATGATTATTTTGCAAATAATAAATTTAAAAAAAGGATTGAAATAGTAGACTCAGGCAATGTAGATATTATTGTAAGAATACAAGATTGCTTAAAAAAAATTAAAAAAGAAGATGTCATTATATTTTATGGAGATACTTTATCAGATATAGACATTAGCAAGATGCAAGAAATAAACATTAAGTACAAAAGAAAAGCATCAGTTGCATTGTGGAGAATAAGGAGTTCTTTTGGAATTATGGAGCTAGATAACAATAATCTTGTAACATCTTACAAGGAGAAGCCATTGTTAGACAAATGGATTAATATTGGCTATTTTTATTTATCAAATATTCTTCTAAAAAAGATATATAAGTTTGAAAAGTTTGAAGATTTTATAGATGATTTAATTATAAAAAAAGAACTTTATGCATACAAACACAAGGGGTTGCATTATACTGTGAATACAGAAGAAGAGTTACAACAACTAACCAAAGAAATATATAAGTTAAAATAAAATGAAAAATTTTTGGAAAAATAAAAATGTTTTTGTTACTGGCATAAATGGATTTATTGGTGGCAATTTAAGCAAGCTACTATTGACAAATGGGGCTAATGTATTTGGACTAATTAGAGATCTAAATAAAGATACATTTATATATTTTGAGAGCTTAACAGATAAGATAACTTTTATTAATGGTGACTTAACCAATAAAGATCTCATAAGTAGAATAATTAGTGAATATAGAATTGATGCAGTTTTTCATTTTGCGGCTCAAGTAGAGGTCGGTGTAGCCTTGAATAATCCATATTCTACATATGAAACAAATATTAGAGGCACTTATGCATTGTTAGACGGCATTAAACAAAGCGCAACAAAAGTTCAGTCAATTATAATTGCATCTTCAGATAAGGCTTATGGCTCATATCCATCAAGTATGATGCCATACAAAGAAGAATATCCATTAAAGCCAATCTTTCCTTACGATGTATCAAAAGCATGTGCAGACTTGATTGCACAAAGTTATGCAAATGAGCCATTTAATATGCCAATTGTAGTGACACGCTTTTGTAATATTTTTGGCCCAGGACAATTAAATTTTTCTGCTATAATTCCAGATGCAATAAGAGCAGCGCTAAATCATAGTAAGTTTATTCCAAGAGGAAATGGAAAGCAGGTAAGAGATTATATTTATGTAGAAGATGTTGCTGATTTATACCTTAAAATGTCTCAAAATATTTTTCTAAATCCCAAAAAATTTAGAGGTCAAATATTTAATGCTGGAACAAAAAAAGGTAGATCTGTTAAAGAAATATTAAAAAATGTATACACAATATGTGAAAATAAATTTGGATATGATAAGATATTACTATTAATGAAAAAAAGAAGCCCATTAGGTGAAATTGACAAACAAATAATGGACTATAAAAAAATTAATAAATTTATTGGATGGGAGCCACAGTATACATTTAATGATGGCTTAACTAAAACTATTAAATGGTATAAAAATTATTTATCTAATAAATATGATAAAGTTTAATGAAAAATGAAGATAAGCTAGAATTTGTCAAAATAAGTACAATGAAAATTACAAATATGAATATTGATTCAAAAATAATAATTCTCTTTATGAGTATACTCGGTGCTATTCTAGGATTTTTGGTTGGAAGTTATAATCATGAAAAAAGTATAAGATCAAATAGCTAAAAAATTAATAATTCATTGATTAAATAATATCGTATTTTTATTTTTTATTATAAAGCCTGTATTGTTTATACAATATTATATTTTCTAATACATTACTCATATTATTTCTTAGATTGATAATTAAAACTATGAATAATTTAATAATTGATTATAAATAAAAATTATGTGGGAAGTAAAAAAATCAATAATTCATGGTAATGGAATAGTTGCTTCTAAGGAGATTAAAAAAAATACAAAAATTATTCAATATATTGGAGAAAAAGTTACAAAAAAAGAAGGTGATAGAAGGTCTGAGCAAAGAATAAAAAAATGTTTAAATAAAAAAAATATGGGTTCAGTCTATATTTTTGAGCTAAATAAAAGATATGATATTGATGGGTCTCCGCTCTATAATAAAGCAAGGTATATTAATCACTCTTGTGATCCTAATTGTGAAGTAGATATTATTAAAAATGAAATTTGGATATCTTCAATTAAGGGTATTAAAAAAGATGAAGAATTAAATTATGACTATGGATATCCATTTGATGAAGATGATTATAATGATCATATTTGTAAATGTGGTTCGACTAGATGTATTGGCTATATTATTTCACAAGATGATTGGCTTAAATATAAAAAATTTTTAAAAAAAATAAAAGATGCTAAATAAAAGTTTAATTAATCTATTAAATAAAAATAAAAACAAGATTTTTAAATCTCGTATTATTTGTATAGGTGACATAATTTTAGATCATTATATATATGGTAAAATAGAGAGAATATCTCCTGAAGCACCAGTACCAATTCTTTTAATGAAAAATAAGAAGTATGTAATAGGTGGCGCTGGTAATGTTGCAACAAATATTTCAAATATGGGTGCAAAAACAACACTTATTTGTTTATCTGGCAACGATTCATCTTCAGTTACAATAAACAAATTATTAAGTGAGCATAAGCTCATTAAAAACTTAAGTATCAAAGTTCCAAACTTTAAAACACCAATTAAAACTCGTTTTATTAATAACGCAGAACACTTACTAAGGGTAGACAACGAAAATATCAATTTTAAGTTGATCAATAAATATAAGTTATTAATCATTAAAAAATTTAAAAAAGAAATTGAGAAAAATGATGTAGTTGTTTTATCAGATTATAACAAAGGCCTGTTAGACAAAGATTTAATTAAAAAGATAATTAAAATAGCTACTCAATATAATAAGATAATTATTGCTGATCCAAAAAAAATTGATTTAAGTGCTTATGAGGGTGTTAATATTCTTACACCCAATCAAAAAGAAATAACTGAATCAGCTAAAAAGAAATTTCTAAATGAGACTAATTTGATTAAGTATGCAAAAAGTATTGTCAAAAAATATAAGTTTCAAAACTTATTAATAACTAGATCTGAAAAAGGTATGTTACTAGTTAACAGCAAATCAGTTACTAAAGTCAAAGCTAATGCTAAGATGGTTATAGATGTAACTGGAGCCGGAGATACTGTTATAGCTATACTTGCATTAATGTTGACATTAAGATTATCAGTTGAAGATAGTATCAAAATATCTAATCATGCGGCCGGGCTGGTAATTGGTAAGAGTGGAACTGCATGTGTTAAATACTCAGATTTAATGTGATCTATATGAAAAATATAAGTAAAGAATACAAAACTAGTAACATTATTAAAAAATTAATTTTGTTAAAAAAAAATGGCTTACGAATTGGTTTTACTAATGGTTGTTTTGATTTATTGCACCAAGGACATCTTTACTCAATATCAGAAGCAAAAAAGAAATGTGATTATCTAATTATAGGCCTAAATTCTGATATTTCAGTAGCTAAATTAAAAGGTTTAGATAGACCGATTGATAAACAATCATATAGAGTTTTAAAATTATCTAAATTAAATGATGTTGATGCTATAATTATTTTTAATGATGATACTCCATTAAGACTAATAAAAGACATTAATCCTAATATTTTATTTAAAGGTGTTGACTATAAAGATAGGGAAATTGTTGGCAGTAAGTTTGTAAAAGAAAATGGTGGTAAGGTTGAACTTCTTGATTTTTTAGATGGCTATAGTACATCAAATTTAATTAAGAATTCTAGTATTTAGAGTAATAATTAATTAGTATTAGATTATGAGATTGATTAAAGAAATATTAAATGAAATTTCAAATAATTTCATTGTTTTAGCAGAAAAAAATATACCGCAAATTAATGAGGCTTCAGATTTAATTATAAAAAGTCTTAATAGCGGTGGAAAAATAATGTTCTGTGGTAACGGTGGTTCAGCTGCAGATTCACAACATCTATCAGCAGAGCTAGTTGGAAGATATATGAAAAATAGAAAACCTTTGGCTTCAATAGCATTGTCTACTGATACTTCAATAATAACTGCCATAAGTAATGATTTTTCATTTGATGAAATTTTCTCAAGACAAATAGAGTCAATAGGAAATGAAGGTGATATTCTTTATGCTATTTCAACAAGTAGTAAAAGTAAAAATGTCATTGCTGCATTAAAAATGGCTCAAAGTCTTAAGATTAAAACAATTGGTGTTACTGGCAGTGATAGTGGAGGGGTTAGGGATCTTTGTGATGTTACTATAAGTGCTCCGGCATCAAGACCAGATAGAATACAAGAGATGCATATTGCTATTGGTCAAATTATTTGTGAGATATTAGAATCAGAATTATGCTAAAGCCAGCAGCTTTTCTTGATAGAGATGGCGTTATAAACAAAGATAAAAAATACTTATATAAGATATGTGATTTTGAATGGATAGAGGGTGCAAAAGAATCAATTAAATATCTAAATGAGAATGGTTACTTTGTTTTTGTTGTAACTAATCAAGCAGGAATAGCAAAAGGTTATTATAATGAAAAAGATGTAATTGCTCTTCATGATTATATCAATAATGAACTCAAAAATATAAATGCACATATTGATGAATTTTTTATTTCACCATATCATCCTGACAATACTAAGGAATATTTACATTTATCACACTTAAGAAAACCAGACATTGGAATGTTAGAGTTAGCAGAAAGTAAGTGGGCTATTGATAGGTCAAAAAGTTTTTTGATAGGAGACAAAAATTCTGATATTGAATGTGCAGAAAATTTTTTAATTAGAGGTCATTTATTTGAGAATGGAAATCTTCTAAACTTTATTAAATCTTCTGAAAATTTATAAAACCTTTATTTTTACTTACTGGTGTAAATTTTTCTAAACGAATGCTTTGTATTATTTTTTTCAGCAATATCAATTTGACTCTGACGAGTGGAAGAAGATTGTATTTTTGTTTTTGTTTTTAAATTTATA
>MDTF01000700.1_pt1 | contig 31232 bp, 17 predicted proteins | sample 811191 | NCBI WGS metagenome assembly MDTF01 (sample SAMN05326649, study PRJNA326480) | marine metagenome | isolation source: seawater | place: Southern Ocean | collected 2011 | reverse complement strand
CCACGTATACGTTGGTGGCACGTCCTTCGGACCGCGCTTGCGCGCGCACGCGCAGCGTGGCCTCGTGGTACTTGGCATTGGCCGCATTGGCCTCGGCCGCGTCGCCCATGACGCTCGTGGCACGCCGGTCGCACGCGACGCGCGCAATGCCCGCATCCACCGGAAACGCCAGCGCCCCGCGCACGATGGCGCACGGGCGCGTGACGAGGATGCCGTGCTCGGCCGAGGCCGACGACGGCGCGTGCCAGCACCCACTGCGCTCGGGCTCGTCGTAGGCCACGGCCTCGCGCGTCGCGTACAGTGGTGCCATCTGCGTCAGCTTGAGCGTGGCCGCCGCCTCGCGTAGCGCCGCCTTGACGGGCGTCGACGTGGCGTCCGACTCGGCCAGCTGCGCGCAGCGCGCCATAACGTGCTCGAGCATGGCCACGCGCGCCGCCGAGCGGCCGGCGGCGCCCGTTGCGGGCAGCCAGCGCACCGCGTGGGGCACCTCGATGCCGCCCCGGTCGTCTTTGGCATCGACGGGCTCACCGAGCACGGCGTAGTTGCCCTTGAAGGCTGCCATCGTCTCGGCGGCCGTGGCCGTACCACCACAGGCGTCGTCGTCGTCCGTCGCGAGCGCCGCGCGCACCTCGGCCTCGGTGGGCTCGTCGGTGCCGTCGAGGAGCAGCTTGAGGTGTGGCAACACGGCACCGAGCGCCTGGGGCGAGGGCAGCGCATACTCGAGACGGGCGTCGACGGCGGCGATGGTGGCATCCGTCTCGTGCGTCACGGCGGCGCACGCGGGGCCCCGCTGCCCGACCAGCCCGCGCGCGACGACCCAGTTCGAAAAGTCAATGCCATTGACGACGGGCATGGGGTCGATGGCCGCGTTGGTTCCAAAAAAGCTCTCCATCCATTTGCGTATTGCCTCTAGCGTGTCGATAGGGACATAGTCTGGAATGGGCGGCGAGGGCTCGTTGTTGGCGACGGTACTGTAGATGGTCACTCCCCACGCCACCATGCCGGTGAGAAAAGCCATAGCGACCCCGGCATCTGTCAATATCTCCCGCCAGCTGCGCTCAAACTCCTCCTTGGAGCCACTCTTCTTTGCAAGCGCAGCAACCTCTGAGTTCAAGCGTTCAGACGGGCTGCCAAAGGCGTCCACTTCAGCTTTCTGAAGCCACTCCGGCTCCTTGTCCCCGGCATCTTCCTCGTTCTGCAGCTTCTTGGCCTGCCTCCTACTCTTCATAGCGGCCTGAAGATTCTTCATATTCTTCATCTTTTGCACCTTTGCTTGCAACTTTGCAGATTCGGTCTCGCAATCATCGAGCGATGCTTTCAACTTTGCAGATTCGATCTCGCAATCAGCGAGATCCTTTCTCAACTGGACCGCACTGGCCTCCCACTGCGCAGTCCGTTCAATCGCCTTGACCAGCTCGAGATCCAGCATGCTACGGTTCACGTTGGCAGTTAACAGCTGGTCGGAAATGCGCCGTTTGGCCTCGTTGTTCTTGACCATGTCCGCCTCCAGCTGCTCCATGCTCGTTTTCATCACGTCGAGCTCTTGCTCTAGCCTGGAAACACGCGACCCGCTCGCCGCCAAGGCGGTGGTGAGACCATCCTTGTCCCGTTCGAGATCGTCAACCTTCGCCTTGGCATCCGCAAGCTGTTTACCCAGCGCCTCTGCCTCGAGTTGTGCCTCTCGTGCACCTTTGGCAGTGTCACCAAGCACCACCTGCTGCGCCTCGAGTTTCATTTCCTGTTCCTCATTTTCAACCGTCAACTCCTTGGTTCTGTCCTCGGCAGTTTGCAGCTTCGTGGAGAGCAAATTTTTCGTCGCAGTCAGCACATTCACCCGATTTTCGAGCTGAACGATGCGGTCCTGCTTCTCTGTGATCTCTGTACCCATTTCAGCCAGCTCCGCTGTTCGCGTCTCGGAACTGGTCTTGAACCCGTCCCGTTCCCCTATGAGACGCACAATGCTCGCGCGTGCCGCGACGAGTTCCTCGTCACACTCTGCCAATGCATCCAATGCAATCTTTAGTTCGGAACGAAATTCCTGCACCTGTGCGTTGAGTGCGTTCTTCTCGGCACGCAAAAGCTTCCTACCTTGCTGGGATGCGTGCAGAAACCTCCGGAGATTGGTCTCCATCGTCTTTGCGACTTTAATCGTAGCCTCTAATGTTACGACGCGCGTCGTTGCCTTGGCGTGCTCCGTCTTTGTGGTTTTGAGCGTGGTGCGAACGCCTCCAAGCTCAAGTTTCAGCGACACAATCGTCTTCTTCTGTCTCGCAACTTCTTCTTCGCGTTGTTTGAGCTGACCATTGGTCGTTGAAAGCTCACCCCTGACCTTTGCAAGCTGGCTTGCCTGCTTCTCGACCGCTTTGACAATGAGTGTCGCAACCGTCTTTGCTCCTCCCTTGTCGCGCTTGGCCGACTCCAAGTAGGTTTTGAGCTTGCGCAGCACCTTGAGCAAGTCTGCGCGCATCTGTTCGCGCTGCTGGTCGTCCTTGGCCATATTGGCCCACTTGTACTTGAGAAGTTTCTTCAAAGCCCCTTGGTCAATATCGCCACCGATGACCGCGTTGCGGATGACCGGCGTCTCGAGGAGCAGGCTCAGCGCCGGAACAAGCGCCGCGAGGTCGGCTGGGGCGTTGCGCTCCAGTGTCTTGGCCTTGGCCTTGAGCGCACGCACGAGGCCCGCGCGGATGCCGCCCACCGCGTCGGGCGTGTACAGCCCCGGCGGTGACAGCGCGAGGCCCTTGTCCAAACCGTCGTTTGACGTGTCGGTGGGCGCCGTCGACCACAGCGTGGCCAGGCCCGTTTGCAGGTAGGCGGCATCGTCGGCGCCGAGGATGAATCGGCCCTCGAGCACGCGCTGCGCCGCCGACTTTTTCTTGTTGAGCACGTGCGTTTGCAGCGTACCAGCCACGCGCTGCTTTTTTTCCGTGTGATCGAGCTCAAGCCCCGCGTGCAGCTGTTGCATGCAGGTGTTCACAAAGGCCTCATACGCCTCTGCCTCGGTGGGGATGGTGCCCATGGCGTGCGTGCACCCAAACGAGTTTCCTTTTTTGTCGAGCCTCACACACGCACGCGCACACGCTCGCACCGACGGCCGGATCAATCCTTTAACTCACACGCTACGACGGAATGGTTATCCTCACAAGCGCAGCGCGCTCACGCGCGCGTAAACCTCGTCCACGACGGAGGCCTGGAACCCGACACCCGCCGCACCAGGCCCTTCGGCCCTGAGCGGTCCCATGCCAAAGACCCCATTCGCCAGTATCTCGTCCGGATTGATCCCCGCATCCCGAAACAGGTCCGGAACAGGGGCGAGCAACTGGAGCAAGTTGTCGGCGTTTTGTTCGGGCACATTGCCATCCCGCAACTCTGCCGCTTGCCTGTGCGCCTCCTCACGCCGTTGCCTACGCGTCCCCCGTGCGGGACCATCGTAGGGCGCATTTACGTTTCCAGCTGCCTCGGCCGCTGCTTCGGCCGCCTCCTCATCTTTTCGAAAGTCTGCCTCTGAGCGATCGTAGGCATCCGTCCATAGGGGCTCATGATCGTTAAACGTCTCCCTTGGTTCCAGGTACTTGTTGAACAGTTGCTTCAAGTGCACAAACGCTTGTACCGATTTACCGTCGGTTTTGAATTGAAGTGGTTGCACGTGCCAAGCCAGTATGAAGGAACCGTCTTTGCGCAAACGGTTCCGGACACGATTCTTTTTTTCTGGAGTATTACCAAGGAGTGTGTTCTCATCGATCATCGTGTACACCTCATTCAGTTCGTCGATTAGGTTGACAACGTCCTCCATATTTAACGCGACCGCTTCATCGTAGTATCCCATTGCCCGATTCATTAATGTGTCCATCAAAAGGTACAGTGCATAAAACTGGTTGCTCACACTCTTCAATTGATATTTTTTATTGGTACGAAAGGCATCGGTCTTCACCTCGGGCTTTAACTGGTTCTTTCCATCAACTGCGTTGCTGATTGTCTTCCACTCCTCGCTGCCTCGTATCTTGGTAAACGTGAGAAGGGACTTGAAGTTGACACCGACTCCGATTCCAAACTCCTCTTCCAGCAGGGTCCGTCGCTCCCGCAGCTTCTTGACCAATGCGGTCACCTGATCGGCCCACAAAAACAGCTTCTTGTTGTAGTCGTTGAACAGCGGTCGCTGGTAGGGCCGCTTCACAACTGGATCTTCGACTGTGTCTTTTTTGCTGTACACGTCTTGCCATTCCTCAGTGTCCTCCGTGTGCTGTTTTTTCTGATCCTTGAGCCACTTGGACACCGGTTCTCCACCGGGCCGGGTTGTCGTGCGATGCCCATGAAGCACGCTCAGCATGTTGATCGTGACGGCTTGCAACGCAATCTGCGAGCTGGTTAGGGTCATTTCATTGTTTGCACTGGGGCGATTGTTGTAGAGGTACAGGCGAGCGCGGTCGGGTTTGTACCGACGGTGGTAGTCAAAAACCACCTTGACAGCCGATTGTAACCCTGTAATGGCCGTTCCGACGTTTTTTGACCAAGTGGGGGAAAGCCACCCATCTCCATCGGGTGCCTTTACTGCCTGACGTGCACCATTGCCCCACATCTGAGTCGCTGTATCTCTTGCAAGTATCTCAACGGTCCCTCCGTCCATTGACTTCGCGGCAGCCCGAATGTCGCTTGCGTAGTGCTTGTCTCCACCCGGGCCCGCGGCACTCCTCGTGCATTCCACCGTTCGTTCGATGATGCCCTTGATGGTTGTCTCTTTTATCGGAGTCGACAGCGCTGCGCTTTCCGCTTCATACGCCACCAAGTCCGCCATCGCCAATGAGTCGCCATTCGCCATCGCCGCCAGCGCCCGGATCTTCCGGTGAACATTTTTGGCAACCCACGTTTTCGTCCCCAGTCTCACCTTTTCTTGCACCTCTTTTTGAATCTCCTCCTTGGCAACCGGTCCGACGGTGCCGGTCCACCACGAATGCGCTCCCATGGCCACGTAACTTCCAGTTGCGTCCTCCGAAGCGGCCACAACGTCACCTGTCATGTCTATCAATGGTTTTCTGACAGCCTGCTCTGGCATGGCACACCGATCGAGCGCGTAGAATTGCCGCCTGAGCGGCGCCCGTCCAGACGTCAGAGCGGTTATTGTGGTTCCTACACCCCCCGTTCCTGCCGTCCCGACAAGGTATTTTTGTGCATTGGTGTCCTCAAACCAGGCCACTGCCGAGATAGCCACGTGCGATGCAAGGACCACTGGGGCGGAAAAACTAAATAAACCCAAAGCCAAGGGCACCGCTGCCGCGGACACGGCTGCAATCGGACGTCTCTTCACCCAACTGCAGTGGTACTTGCCGACATTTGTAAACCAGTCAGCACAGGTGGCATTGTCAGAGGCAAACGTATCCATGGCGCCCGTACCTGGCCACCTGGCTCCCTCGCCCACGTAGTCCATGCCCGGGGGCACAAGATTTGGTGCACCAGGTCGCTTTGTAACCACGCCGGTCGGAAGAGTGCTGGTAGCATCCAGTGATGCACTAACGCCTGCACTCGTTTGCATGAACTCGGCGTGCCGTTTCCACAGTGCATTGAACAGGGTTGCGCGCTCTTTGCTGGGATTGGCATACTGTGTCCACAGCTCCGGTAGGTCTGGCAAGTGCTCGCGCGTCTGCGCGTCCGCCGTCGCCTTGGCAGTATCCTCAAACTGCTGGGCGTACGGTTGCACCGTCTCGACTAGCTCGTGAATGTCCTTGGAAAGCGTGGAGCTACCAATGCTGACGTTTAGGACAAGAACGGCGAGTGCACGATCAAACACCTCGCCGATGGACATGTTTCGGTGCCCATTCACCATTTTATCAAGATCGAGCTCTGGGAAGGGTACACCTGGCAGATCCCACTCGTACAGTAGTGGCAACGATGAAAGGTCGGCGGTCAGGTTGCCAGCACGCTGTGTCTCGTGCTCCTTGCGCACCTCCTCGATGTGCTCCGCAATGGTTTGGCTCACGCTTTTGTACGTGAGTCCGTACTCGTCTTCCAAATGGGCAGCAAAATAGCTGCGATTGCGGGTTTCAAATCTTCCCATGTCATGGCATGCGTCGACTTGTGCCTGGAGGGACTGCAGCATGTGCACCGCCGGGGAGTCGGACGGTTCCCAGACACCGCCAGGAAACTCGTTCGCCAATGGCCCGTGCATGGACGAGCGTAACTTGCCGTCTACATATTTTGCCACATTTACAGCCCGATTGAGAAATTCTTCCTGTTCGATAGGGTCTGGTTTGGTAGGGTCTGGGACACGTTTTGCCTTCTTTGAAGGATTGGAAAAGCGGCGCCTCGCTCTCCATTTAGCAAACGCATTGTCAACGATGGGCGTCGTGGACATCACGGTCGCACGTGTGCGCGTGTGCACGGGACGAGTGAGTGGCAAACAACAAAAGAAATACACCCCGTGCTCATACACGTTTTGAGTCTACACCTCTACGGAAGCCTCTGCTGTGTTATCGCACACAGTTCGGAAAGGCGAAGCGCCGACGCCCTATGCCCGGCAGTGTTTTGAAGGTCCAGGCGCACGTTTTCGACTACAGCGCTCAGAACCCGACGCACGTCTTCTGGTATCACTTGCGTGGGATACGACGCCATTCGAATACGCGAGAGCGCGGGTGTATCGGCGCTACCCAGGACGCCGCGTGCAAGCGCTCCGCCCACCAGCGCCGCTGCGACCATGTGGGCATGCACGCGTCGGGCTTCTGCGACTGCCTCATCCGCGCGTCGCGCAATGGCCACGTCCAGCTCCTCGAGGTCCTTTTCGAGACCTTCCCAGGTTGCAACGTGTGCCAACAGGATGTCGCGTAGGTAGTCGACATCGCTTCCGCGCTTGGTGCTCTTGATGAAGGCAAGTGCCTTCTCGTGCTCCTTGACGAGATTGGCATCTTCTGGCTCGTTGAGAAAGGCCTCCTCGGCACGATACTGGATGCGTTCGCACTGCACGGCCCAGGGTTTCCACACATCTGCCTTGTCGGGTACGTTGAGCGCATCGAGCGTGGTGTTTGTCCTGTTCCGAAGCCTCTTTAGATTTTTGAGTTCTTCGTCCTTGGTTAACACCGCATCGCTCTCACGATCGGCAAAGGGAAGCTTGACAGATACAAACTGTGATCCAAAATCGGATGGCGTAGCGGGCGGCGGAACCGGATCGGTGAATCTGGTGTCGCGTCGGGCTGCCTCGCGAGCTGCCGCATGTGCTCTTTCAAGGTCTGGGTCGATTGCAAAGTCTCCACCCAACGGGTTCACGTTGGGAAGCGCGTCGCGTAACCACGCAAGGGCGTCTTCAAACAGTACACCGGTTGCGACCTCCGCGCGCTCGGAATCGCGTGTCTGCCCGATGCGTACATAGGAGAGGCTTCCCCCCACTGCAACCGCACTCACAGAAGTGCTAGCGGAATTGCCGGCACCGGTGTCCATGATGAGACCATTGGCCAAAAGGTAGGCTCGGGGATTCTTCATCAGCCGCTCCACCTTGTCAAAGGTCTCCCTCAGCTCACGATAGTGTCGCTCGGCATAGAACTTGACGTCTCCCTGCTTTTTCTGAATGTCGATCAGGAGACGCTGCCGTTGCGCTTCTGCCGTCGCGGTTTCCCGCTTCCGAAGAACGGTACGCGGAACACCATCGCCAATCACCAGAGTCGCTCCGTTGGTTCCCTTGCCGAGTGATGCTGCGAGGAGCAGTGCCTGCATTACGCGCTCCGCATTCCACGCCAGCGTGGACACACGACTTGCAAGCTGTCGCGATGCCTCATCCTGTTTGTGAGCCACGGCAGCATTCTTGGCATCGGCATACACGCTCGTCTTTGTGGCATTTGAAAGCTGGGAAGGCACCAGCTCCGGCTCGGATGCCCAAAAATCGATGCGGCGAACAGTGGGTCCCACGGTCACCTCGAGCACCGATGGGTGCCGTACTCGCTCATTGTAGCCATCACTGTTGCATGGAAACGTGGGGACTATCCAAGCATCGAGCACAGTCGCACCACTCGTCCCGTTTCCCATCACAATCGCACTCTGCAGTTGGGCGACTACCGCGTCCACGTCCTCGAGCCACACGGGCACCGATCCAAACATGGGTGTCGGAACGGGCGGATACACGAGCCGTGGCGGCGCGTGGCCATGGCCATAGGGCACATAGTATGCTGTTGGAGACAAAGCCGAGTAGCCACTCACGGTCAAATTCAGAGTGTTCATTGCCTGTGCCAAGGCGGTGTCCGGGGCGGTTTGCACGTCGAGATTGGCACGGTCCCAGTCGAGCCGTAATGCGGCCATGCGTTGCTCGACGAGGCGCATGCGTGCCGCGCGCTTGCCGGGATCTGTGCTGAGTTGGTACCGCTGTGGCTCCTCGGTCGTCGCAATCAGTGCCTGTGGTGCCGACGCATCGAGCGTGAGCACAGACGACGGGTAGGCAGCAGCGGCCGCCGCCTGTACCGCTTCGCGGCTGCGGTCAAATGTGGACACGCGATCAAACGCACGCAGCCCGTGTCCTCGGCTCATGAAGAGCGACTGCAGCGGCTCCGAGGGGATTCTCGATGCCACCTCCTTGGAGTGCAAGCTGTTGCCCACGGACAGCAGCGCCTTGGACACGGCGCGCAGATTGGCGACCATGGCAGGGCTGAGACTGCCCCGTATGCGCTTGGGCTGCGCCGCAACGTGCAACCGACGCGCCAGTCGCGCAGCGTCGCGCCCTGCCAATGTGGCCAGAAGCGCTGGATCCTGTTGCTGCAGATTGAAGAATCCAGCCCATTCCTGACGTGTCACGGCAAGCACAAAAGTACTGCACGCGACGCATCGAATTGCAGCACGCGCCTGTGCCGACTGCATGACGGCGAGGATGGGTAGCGTGCGCCCTTTGCCGGTATGGTGCAATTGCACCAATTCGTCCACCCACAGCTCGGCAAAGAGCCCGAGCGCCACAAGCGTCGTCTCGGTATCGGGGAGGCCGAGGTTGCCAAGAAGCGTATTCGCCTTTGCGGCCGCGGGTCCGCTCTGACACAGCGCACGAATGCGTCGTTCGTCCACCTCCTTGAGCTGCACATGGGCCTCCCCCGAACGAATGTCGCCCGGCAGCTGCAGCACCAACGAAAAATACTCGGTTGGTGCAAGTAACACCTTGGTCGGAAAGAGTGCGTCGAGTGTCTCTCGGGCAGCATCGTCGCTGGTGTCGAGAGCGTGCACAAATAGACAGCGCGACCCCTCCGTTTCCCAGTCGCGATTCAACTGGGGCATGGCGCTGCTCGCGGCGCGCGCTGCACGGGACGCCGCCTGTGACGCGTCGTGGTAGGCGGACACCTCACGCAACACGCCCGAAGCGGTAGCCGTGTCCACGTGGTCCAGGTCGACGACCTTGCTGCTTGGGAAGAGCATGCCGGGTGCATGAATAGTCTGTGGTAGCTCACGGGTGTAAAGCACCGGTCTTGGTGATGCATTGCCCAGGAATTTGTGCGTATCGGAGGCATCGCGTAGCCGTTCAAGGTACAGCTGTCCCGGAGAACCCGCATTGACAAAGCGTGCAAACAGCTTGGTGTGCAAGTGTTTGGAGATCAGCCGTAGTGTGCCCCTACGAGACGAGGTGAGCATCTGTGCAAGCTCTGCCTCCCGTGTCCATTTGGGAAGGTAGCCTTTCGTGCGCTTGAACAGTGATAGCACACTGTGATGGAACCGACTCCTGACCATTTGGTCGCTGAATTCAAGCCACCACGAGTTTAACCACCTGCGTGGGTTCATGGCGTCGGGTCCAGTGAGCATCTCTGCAAAGTTGCGGATGGCGTCCACAAGTGCCTCCATGTCTTGAATGGCACCAGAAGACACCAATCCCAAAAGGTGTGCGTCGTCACGGTCATTCTCAAACTGGAATACCGTATCGTCGAAAATATCACACCCACTGTTGTCTGAAACCGTGACGCGAAGAACCGTGTTAATCGACGTAGTCGGATCGTTTGCAAACTCTTTCATGTCTGTAGCATGCACGGACTCGGTCCAAGATGTAAACGTTTTGAACACGTCCGTCGTTTTCAGTGTCTTGGCAAGCAGACCAATCGATTCGGACTCGGTTAGCCACCGAAGTACGAGCGCCTCTTTTGCAAAGGACTCTTGCTCGGTTGTGCTGTAGATCAGACTGCGGTCGGCTGGCACAAGTCCCGCCATGCGATTGAGCGTCGATGCCAGCTCGCCAATCGTAAACTTTACCAGAAGCGGTTGCGGTGTGGGAGGCGTCCTCATGAATTTTGAGAGTGCGGCCGTAGCCATCGTGGCTTGGATTTTGGGGTTTGTAAAGATGCTCCAGAATCGCGCAAAGGGTGTCCTCTCCGCGGTGAAGTATTCCACCCGCGTCGCAAAGCTGAGGCCCGGTTGTGTAATTTCCTTGTAGACTTGGCGATAATCGAGCCCGTCGAACGCTTTCTTGTCAATCTGTTCTATCATGGTCATCCAATAGGCAGAAGTGGGAACACCAAACTGCACCGCAAGAAACGTGGCAGCCCCACCCATGGCGATACCGGAGGATTTGATGAACCCATTCGACCACCTGTCAAACATTTTCTGGTCCAGCTGAATATTCAGCTGCTCGGCCTCATTTACAGGTGGTGGGGCTGGTTGATTGCGAAGAATGGCGTCCTTAAACGCAATCATTTCGTTGAATTTATTGGCATTGCTTTCCTCGTACCCCGCACCGGCCTGGTTGATTATTCTTTCCACCTCCGCATCAATCTCCTCTTCTGTTGGTTGTGGTTGCGAGTCAGAAGAGGCCAGGTTCGGTTCTGGGTTACCAAAGGCATCGTCGATTGCATTCTCCACCGACGATGGATCGTTTGGGTCGACGTCTGCTACACCGAATATCCACCTCAATGTTTCCATGCCGCCGTCGATGCGCCCCATGAGGGACTGTGGCGCTTGTGTCCCTGTACCGGCCTCGTTTCTGAACGCTTCGCCAAGAAACGGCGCTCCAGTATCCTCGTACACAATGTTGGAATTCTCGTCGATGCGAAGCCCGCCAACAGAGGACTGGACGGCCTCGTACGCTGCTCGCAACACCGCTGCAGGGACAGCTCCAGCGCCCACGGTCCCGGCGGCAGCGGCAGCGGCACCAGCAGCAGCGGCGGCGCCACCAGCAGCAGCGGCGCCACCAGCAGCAGCAGCAGCACCACCAGCAGCAGCAGCACCACCAGCAGCGGCAGCGGCACCAGCAGCGGCAGCACCACCAGCAGCGGCAGCGGCACCAGCAGCGGCACCAGCAGCGGCAATGGGAGCAGCGACAAGTCCAAGCACCAAGAGTAGGTTTTCCCATAGTGCTCCTCGAAATTGGAGAATCTGGGTTGCCCACGCTTTGGCGCGTGAAGGGGTCACGTGGTAATTGAGCAACGTCTCAAGAATCGGCAAGCTGCAGAGAAGCATTTCGCCGAATTGGCGTGTGCGCTGACGATCTTGATGCTTGTAGACGGGACTCATGTCGCGAATACCAATGCGTGGGCTGCGACAAAATGATGCTGGGTAGGGTGCATAGACAATGTGCGCGTCATGATCTGCCATTTGAAAGGGTTTTGTGTCGCGGCTCCCGAGCATCACGAGCGGGCCAATGGGAGAGGTTCCGCGTTCTCTGGAAAGTTGCTGCCACACGCTCACGACACACCGATCGGGAACAATCTGACCATCCTCAATGCACACAGACATTGCGCATGGCGAGAACGCCCATGTCAGTGAATCGGGAACGCGATGCAGACCACGGTGGTGCCGCAATGCAAACCGGTGCAGATTGGTCGGATCGGTTTCGCGTCGGGGCAGTTCTTCTGGTCCGAGACCGTCGACAATGGGCAATAGCGCACCGTCGCGCTTGACGATCTGCACGTTGACCATCTTGGCGTCCTTGTAGCGCTCAGGGTCCAGCTGCGGCGGTGGAATAGCCGGCGGTCCACCATTGCCATCGTCCGGAATCGTCAATGGCGACTGGAAGGCAATGTTGGGATTCCCGGCCTCCTCGAGCGTGGCCACCGCTGCCGTGTCTGGAGCATCCGCTCTGATCCACACGGTGGTGGTCTCGCGCGGCGCGTGGAGCAACACCTGCGTATCGTCGGCCATCCCAGGCCACCACCTATGGTCTTCTAGATGGCCCCCGCGCGCGCAATATTCCCCAGCCGCGCAGCCTCCAAGGAGGAAGAGGAGCAAGGCGTGTACGCGCGTCGCCCCCATGAGCGTTCGCCGCGCGCCCGAGCTAGAGGCGGCGGCGACTGCGACTGCGCTGCCGTCGCCGACGATGCCGCCGCCGCCAATGACAATGTCGGGCAACCGGCTCGCCGCCGCCGTCGCCCCCACGGGCTGCGGCATGTCGGTCAAGTTTGGCGGCGCGACGCTGCCCTGCGGCTTCTTGCTCTCCTACGGCACGGAACGGACGCTGTCCAACACATACGTCCTGACGGGAAAGACCAAGTACAGCCTGCACAGCACGGACACGCTCGCCACCTGCACCACCTCGCACCCGGCACCGACCGGGATCATGAGCGTCAAGACGGCGCTGTACACCAACATGGAGACGCCCATTTACCGCGACGTGTACCGGTACAGTGTGGGCAGCCAGAATGCCACCTTTGACGCGAGCATCGAGATGGAGCGTATGGGCGTCGTCGACTGGTCGGCGCGCATGGTCGGCGGCGGGCTCGACACGGCGTACGAGGCCGTGCACCACTCGTGCGAAGCCGCCTTTGGCGCAACCAATTACGCGTTATACGCCTTTCGGGTGGGTGGGTAGAAGCCGGGACACAGTTAGAAAGTACTCGCATTTCTAACTCTTTGTCCCGGCTTCTAACATCTGTGGGAGTGGTTTGTCATAACCGGTGTTGGGGCAGCCGCGCTAGTGGCGCTGGTGCTTAAGATTGCCACGGTTCTTCTATGAATATTCCCAAGAACGCTCCACTCCACCCTTTGCGGCGCGCGCACACACGCTGCCGTCTGCGTGTGCGCGCGCAAGAGCACGCCGTGTGCGTCCCATGATAATGGGACTTTTTAAAACCCAAGAGCAACAAGCGACCGCAGTCTCTGGGCATTGAAACGGGACACGCCTCGCATCATGCTTGGGGACTCTTTGGATCTCCCCTACTTTTTGTCCGCGCAGCTCGACGGCATCCGAGGAATAGAGAGCCACGATACCACGCGCCTGGAGGGCTGGATCGGTTTGGTCGTGTTCAACGTCGCCGTGTGGCTCACCATTGTCGTCCTCGACATCCACTTGCTGGCGTACGAGTTCAATACGGTCAACACGACGGTCCACATGCTGCAGACGGCCGCGCTCGTCAGCGTGGCCATCCCGGCCGCAACCTTGCTCACGTTTACAGCGCTGCACTACAGCGCAAAAAAAAACCAACGTCCCTTTTCCTCGGACCACAGTCTAAACAAGGATGCCCGCACGCTGCCGCCGTTTGCAACCGCGCTCATCTCGGGCGGCCTGCGCGCCACCCTCGGCTTCACCTGTGTCATCCTGCTCCTGAACTCCGAGACCCTGGGCCCCGAGAGCGTGTCACTCAAGATTGTGATTGCGCAAGTGTGCCTGAAGACCTTTGGTTCCGCAATGGCCCTCGCCAACCAGCGTCTTCAGATGTTTTCAAACAACAAGGTGATGTGAAACGTTTTCAAACAAAGTGGAGACGCATTGGGGGACACAGTTTTGCGGGGGTTTTGGTGTGTTTTTTTGTGCAGTTCCAAAAAGAAACCTGGTTATGGGGGTTTGCGACATCGTAACCAGATTTTTTTTGGACGTCCTGCTGCCAGCTAGCGTCAGCACCCCCGAGCACGGGGTATTGTCTTTCAGACGACGCCGCGCGGCTGCGCATTGTTGGCCAACCCCAGCGACGTGTGGTAGTCGTCGGCCCGAAAGCCTTTGTACTTGGGATCTTGGAAAAATTTCTGACATCCAATCATCGCCAGCTGCAGCGCAATGCAGAGATCGTCTTGCTTCCCTGTACACGGCAAAGGGAATGGGTCCAGAATAGGGGCGAGTGCGGCGCAGTTTCGGGAGGCCTTGTACCGTAGAGCTTGCCCGTGTAGGTTTTACGAAACTGCGAGGCGCAAGCAAACGCCGTGATATGAGCCTAGCCGTTTGGCTGCTAGTCCAACCCCTGCCGCTTGAAATTGTTTGCCATGCTGCTGCTGAAGGTTTCGTGCTGCTTCCGAAAAGCTGGGAAACGTGACCCATTTGTCAAGTTTGTCATCAAACACGTCGACCTTTTTGGAGAGGCAAGCCGATGCCACTTTTCGAGGCTTGTTTTTGTTTTGCATAGATTTGCTGGCCCATCGGAGATTGGATAGACGATTATCCGTCTTGACCTGGTTTTTATGATCAACCGTCGCGCCCGGAAAGGGGGGAGGGCCAAGGAACGCCAGTGCCACTTGTCTGTGAAATATTTTGCCGCGACCAATCTGCGCATACTTGTTCATCCTCGACGGTTTGGGTGTGAAAATTGGTCCCAACACACTGCCGTGCGACTTCATGACACGCGCTCGGCCCATGGTCGAGTAGGCATGTCGCCCAACTTGTGCCCATTTTTCATCGCCAAGATTGTTCTGGTTCTTGTCTGGCTCACGGGCATTGCTGTTCATTCTATCGCTTTGGTTGATTCTCTGTTCGCTTCTGGTTGCCCACTGCAAATTCTTGAGGCGATTGTCTGTTCTGTCGTGATTGGCATGATCAATAGTCGCGCCTTCATACGGCGGTGGTCCAATGAATGCCTTCGCGACTTCCCTAGCCAGATAGTACGGCTTGCCGTTGTGACAAACCGCAAAGTAGCCACTGCCCATAACATTTTGTGGTACAAATGGCCCTCTCCAACCGTGTATCTTGTCCCAAGCTCGCACTCGTCCTTCCGAACTGATCTCCAACCCATCGCAAATCGTGCGCCACTGCTCATCCATCACGATTATTGACGCTACTGATCTGCTATTCCCCCTATACACTGCGCAAGATGCTGTTAGCGGGAATCTATACGTTCACGCACCTTGCCAAATGTCGTCTTGGGAGCCTCGTTGACGACGCAGAAACTCGAGAGCTCATCCTTGATCCGCTGGCGCGCCTCGCGGTTTCCCAGCTCGGTGGAGAAGAAGCATTCGGAGAGCGCGATGCGGCCCACGCTCATGGCCTCGCGCAGCAGCAGGCACATTTGCTGCGAACACAAAACCGCATGTTAATCATGCACATGCCTAGTTGGTTGAGAAAATCGGAAGATCCATCCGTTGATATACCTCTTTGCGCTCGTGAGTTGTCAACCAACCGAGGGAGCCCTGCTGGCCTTCGCTCAGCGAGACCCAATTCTTGACGCCCGCCGCCTCGAGCGCGTGCAGCAGGTGTTGACTCTCAAAGGCCAAATTGCTCTCGAGGATTAAAACGCACTTTGTGTGACTGAGAATGTTGACGCTCCGCAGCGCTAAGATGTGCTTGATCAGAAGCCGATGAGTGTGCCGTACATCCCGAGTGTGCAGAGCCTCGACGCCAAGGATCTGCGCACACAACACACACACACGCACACCTGGGATGCTGACGCGACCAAAGGATGAGCTGCGGGGCTTGCTGTTTGGAAAGCCGCTGCTGGCACGCGAGCGGCTCCAGCCCGAGGCTTTAGCCAATGATCTGAACGCCTGCCTACGAGGTGCAATGCTCATTCTCGCCGAGGACATTGGCGAGTGCGACGCGCTGGACCAGGCGCGGCTGGAATGGTTTCGAATCGTCGACATGCCGGCCACCGTGCACGGCATTGCCGCCAAACGTGCGGCACTATTATTTGCCCTCCACAAGGAGGTGGGCGTGCGGGAGTCGTTTGCCGGAAGCGACCCGGAGCTGGTGGCCGACTTGGAGCAGCGGGTGTTGCCCATGGCCATTCCTAGTTTTGTGGCCGGCATGAGCCAAACTCCCGACGCGCTCGTTGCGCTGGTGTGCACTTTGTGCGAGCTCTGGCCCGGGGAGCCTATGGGCATGGGGTTGGAAGAGGACACTGGAGTGTAAGAGTTGGTGTTTGGGTCGTTTTTTCGCGCATGCATAAATCCATTCGGACCGCAGCAGATTGTTGCAATCGAGAAGGCCGACGCGCCTCCACCCGAAGGGTCGACAGCCAGGAAGACGTGCTGCGTGTTGACGCGTGGGTCTCGCGCCGAGTATTCCAACACCGGTGCCTCGCGCTCCAGCATGTCTTGAATATCGCGGGCGGCAAATGCTTTTTCAGAACCGTCGGCGGAAATTCCCAAGGACTCGCGCAACCTGCGCGCAAACAGTCGTCAACGCACGACCAAGCGCGGCTGGTTTGGGGTTTGGAGCGCGTGTGTGCAGTGCGCACAGCATGGCCGGATCCTCTGCGCACGCACACAACACGGAGCATTCAGTACAAAAGGAGGCGTGTTTGGTGCAAAGAAGCGGAGCGCACCGGCCAACAACTTCCTCACGACCTCCACCTTGGCACTCGACAGCCAGCGGGGCATGGACGCGAGCTTGTGGCGGCATTTTTCGGGGTGATCGGAAAGAAGGCACTCGTCGCAAACCTGTGGCGTGTAGCGGGCACGTGAGCCGGACCTCGTCGTGAACGTGTTCGAGCGCGGGGCGTTCGCACGAGCGTAATCTTGATCGTTTCGAAAACGGTGTGGCCAAAGTCTGTGCAAACAACACAACGCGATAAACATTGGCATGGGTTGGTGCAGCGGCGTTTGAGCAAAAGTGTTGTACCATCCACCAATTCCATCATCTTGGTATAATCTGCGCATGCCAGGCTTGCGCGCGTCAGTCTTGCTGGATGTGACGACAGGGCACAACCGGCGCAGGCTGTGTGGGTTGGAAGGGCTACAGGCGCACGGTTTCCCGAATCGAGGATTGTGGAGATACAAAGCAACACCGACTGTTGCATACTGCGCACGGCACAAGTTCCAGTCAGAGAAAATCTGCAACTTGTGTGTAGAGGCGTTCGCACCTGAGAAGTGGGACGACCACTTCGCTGACGAGTCCCTGCGAACAATCACACGGGGTGGGTACTGCGCGCAACCGTGCTCGGGATCGAATGCGACTTGCCGGGTCACAGTAGGCCGCCTCCTCGAGAATTATTACGTCGCCGCTCACGCCCTTGAGCGACTGAACACATCATCACGCACACACGCACGTCAGCACCCCAACCCTAACCTACAAGCCCTAACCGAGGAGGAGGAGGAGGCGCCAGCTGCTTTTTTTTGCACAGTCGCGTGTCGAGGCGCAATTAGCGCGCGCGTGAAAAAAAACTCTTGCGGGGAGTGGGCGCCTCGTCGTATAACCTCCTCGTCTTTTAGTACAACCCACGCGAGGGATTGACAACGCGTGCGACACACACAGCGTGCCGTAAAAATGGAGCATGCCAAGCGCGCCCGGGCGGCCACCATTCCAAACCATCCAGACGACGAGGACGAGGAGGAGGAGGAGGAGGGTCTTCATCCTGACGTCGTCGTTGCGCTCACGCAACGCGCAAGCCGCGCCGCGCGTTCTCCAGCGCCGTCTTCCACGGCACAGGTGGCGGCATGGAAACGCAGCACGGACTTGGCCGAGGAGCTCGAAGGTCGGAATCTGAGTCGAGTCGATCGCTTGCCACCCACCACCTTTCAGTCACGCGCGAGCAGTGGTGGGCACGGTCGCATGACGCCGGCACGCGGCGGCCGTGGCGGCGGTGGTGGTGGACGCGGCGGTGGCGGTGGTGGTGCACGCGCGTGCACCGCCGTGTCGACATCGTCGGCTTTGGCCGAGGAGGCCACACCCGTTCTCGATGCCGGCAAGCCCGCCAGTCCGACGGCGCAGCTGAGCCACGTCTTTTCGCTTCAGCGGTCAATCGACGCCAATGCGCGCGAGGCGTCCTTTTTGACCTACCAGTCGGTGCTTCCACTCGAATCGACGCAGCTGGCCGCGCACGGCATGCGAAGCAATTCGGTGCGCGTGTCTCTGGTCAACAAGCCAAAGAAGACGTGCGGCGGTGGGCAGCAGACGACGCGCAACAACTTGGGCGACCTGGCCGCGGCGTCCTCGTCGCAGTCCGTCTCGGTGGCCATTGCCCTGGGCGCGGCACGCCGCATCGCGCTCGACGCGCACGGTGTGCACACCGACGACCCTAGGGCCACGATTGCCATCGACACTGGGTCACTGGTGGCCGAAGACCGGGGACGCAACGAGGCCGTCCACGAGGACACTGTCTTTCTCGTGGCAACGACGGCGCGGCTCTTGCCGCACGCGCTCCCGACACGCGTGGCCCAGCACTCGTTTTTAAACTCGATGCGCGAGTTTGCCCGAGGGGAATTGGAAATGGGCATGCTGCGGCAGCGCGTGCCTCAGCAGGTGGACGCACTTCGCTCGGTGTGCAACGCCGTGGTCGACAGCACCGAGGGCACGAGCGTGTGGGCCGCGTGGGTGCTGCTGTGCCACATGCTCTCCGACCCGCGGCTTCGCCGGCTCGTGCAGGCCTCGCCAATCAGCGACATGGACGCCGCGACCGCTGCCGTCTTCCAAACGTATGCGCGCGGCGAGATTACACGGCGCGCGCGCATGGAGACGCAGCCGCCGCCGCCGGCCTTTCCGGCGGCGGCGGCTGAAACGAGCGCCGCCGCCAGCAAGGCCACGTCGATGGCCGACGAAGACGAGTTTGCCGAGGGCGTAAAGTGGGGCGCGACTGCGGCGAGCATTCCTGGCATGGACATGGACAAGGTGTTGGAAGCGGTCGCTGAGAGCGTAGAGGAAGAAGGCAACGACCCCAAGTGGGCCAAAGGCGTGTCTACAAAGAGGCAGAAGAGGCAGAAGGCTCCCAAGACTCCCACAACGCCCACAACGCACACAACGCCCACAACGCTCACAACTCCCCAAGACGAGGCTGCGCAGCGCACCGCCGCCGACAAGCAGACGCTCTCCCTGAAGCGCAAGCGCCCGCCCACCTCGTGCTCGGCTCCGCCATCGGGCTCGGGACTCTTTCTAGAGTATTGGAAGGCCGCCTTGAGCTCCGACTATGCCGCCATCCTGAAGACGATGATCACGCAGTCCAAATCGGCCGCGGGTGCGGCTGCGCTCGAGACGCTGTGCGGCCAGTCGCCCGAGGGCATGCGCGCGCACTTCAACCCGCTGCTGGCGGACATTTCGAGCCGCAACGCCATCAAGTCGGCCGAGGCCATCTCGAGCCTCGTGGTCACGTCCGAGGCGCGCGTGCCCAAGATTATCGTGTGGCGCGCGCGCAATCACGAGAATCGCATCCAGCTGCACGCCGGGCTCGTCCGCAGTCCAAACGACGTGTCCAACACCACGCTGCACGCGTGTAGTCTGGCGCCGCGACGCGTGCAGCCCTCGAATGGAACTCAAAATCACACCGTTGCAATCTGGAGCCTGGCCGTGCGCAACACGACGCCGCACGATGCGGCAACGTCGCTGCTCCCATCCGTTGCGGAAGGCGCGGTGCACTTGAACGCCTTGCAGTCGGGCAAGATTACGCTGCGCTCGCGGCACCAGCTCTCGCGCGTCTTTGAAATGGTAAAGTCGCGCGCCGCGCGCGGCGCCTCCGACGGCTCGCTGGACACGACGCTCACGGGCATTGCCCGGGGCATCATCGTGCTGCGCGCCAAGCTCTGCGTGAGCGCCTCGCAGGTGCACGCGGGCGCGAGCATCGCCAAGGACCTGGCCGATGCACACGCCGAGGCCGCACGCCGCGCGGGCTTTACGCCCCAGTCTGATTACGAGAGCTGCGCGCTCATCTCCGAGGAGAGCCTCGATGGCCAGCGCATCAAGGAGCCGTACGCCACGCCCGCGTCCAACTTGGGACTGGCGCTGCAGGCCAATGAGCAGCTGCGCGTGCTCATGAAGAATCGGTCGCACCGTGGCGATCCGTGTCGGCACCTGTGCGGGGTGACCACCCCGGCCGAGATGTCCGAGGCCTCGGTGGAGCAGTACGACCTGCCGCAGGCGCTGCTGCCGATTGTCGATTGCCAAGTCGACTTTTTGGAGGATCCGCGCGGCACCGAGAGCACGGCGCTGCCAAACAGGCGCGACGCCATGCTGCGCAAGGTGGCCATCACGCTGACCGTGTGCGGCGACGCCCCCGTGCGCGTGACCGACCTGGTCGACGCCTACTGCGACGACTACGTGCACCGGCCTCATGAGGGCATCGACGCCGACGGCATTTTTGAGGCGCTGGCGATCACGCACGCGGCGGCGGCGCGCGCGTCCGAGGTCAACGACCTGGCGTGCTCCGTGTGCGCCGGGCACGTCAACTCGAGCATCGCCTCGGCCAAGCGCATCCTCGTGGGCGACCTCAACACGCGACTCCTTCTGACCCTATACCAGGCAAACACTCACATGGATACACACACTCACATGGATACCAGCGCTACGCAAACAATTGGTTCTGTACCAGGTCTGGCGCGTGGGCACGGGCAACGTGCCGCGGCAGTTTGAGACGACGCCGTGGTCGGGAACGTACGGTGAGAATACAATGCCCAATGATACACCCAGTACAAACACACATACACACACACACGGAATGGTACAGGTGCCGGCTTCGACATTGGCACCTCGGGCGGCATTGGCATCCGCGCGTCGTCGGTGACGGCCGACAAACGGTGCGTGCGTGCTTGCCTTTTACGTTGCGCACACGCGGCCAGAATCGAGCCGCATTCGGGGGGGCGGCTAGAATTCTGGCCGCGTCCCAGGAAACGTAACAACCCAAGCACCACCCCAACCCACCACAGGAACCACGGCAAGATACTCATGGGGCAAGAGCAGGTGGACCACTGGTGCGCCGAATTGGCCGACGCGCACTACGTTCCAATAGACAAGCACCAGTACGCCGCCATCCCGCGCGAGTGCCGCGGCGTGCCACACCAGACCATTCCCGGCCTGCACGCCTACCTCGACGACTACGAGCGGGCCATGGAACGGTCCCGCGAGCTCTTGGGGGTGCAGGCGCACGCCACCGTCGACTCGCTGCAGGCCCTGACCTTTGGCCCGTTTGCCGAGCGCCTCGCGCCCTACGCGTCCGAGCAGTCCGACCCAACCACGTCCAAAAGCTTTCGCAACCCCGACGACAAGACGCACGCCGACGGGCGCGCCTTCCAGGCCGACGCCACCTGTCCCGACCTGAGCATCTTTCGCGAGCCGCTCGTGCCCTCGGTGGCCATCACGTCACCGACGGACAACATTTTCGCGCAGGCCCAGCCCTTTTTGGCCTCTGTCTTTGGCGCCGCCGCCATCATTGCGCGCCACGCGCGCACGGCCTACCGGCTGGCGCACGCGCAGCTGCCAGGCGAGGTCTCGCGCCCGCGCGACGAGATTGCCTTTTTGCACCGTCAGCTCGCAAGCTTCCACTCGGGCGAGGAAATTTTTCCCAGTTGCCACGTCAGCCACTACCTGTCGGCGAGCGTCATGGTGCTGCTCAATGTGATCTTTCCAGCCTCCCACACCATGTCTGGGTTTGTCGTCCGTGCCGCCTACGCGCGCGCGCCCGCGCTCTGCGCCGCCGCCATTCGCGCCAAGGACGACGTGGGACATCGCGTGCACGGGCGCAGGGGTCCCACCCTAACTCAGATGGGCCTCCCCGAAGACGTGCTCGACGAGGCCCAGGCCTTTTGGGCGCCCTTTGCGCGGGCCAATGCGAGCACCAATGCGTGGGCCCGCGGCATCGAGCCGCTGCTGCTCGCGCTGCTCGAGGCCGACGGCAGCTACGACAACGGCGTCGAGACCCTCGACGCGTTCTGGCGCGCCAATGACGCGCTGCTGCGCGCGGCGTCGTGGTACGTGGCCTCGCCCGACGGCCAACACGCGCCCTCGTACCCGTCGCCGCTCGCGGGCGTGCGCTCGTGGACGCAGGTCCGGTCCGACCACCTCGCGCCCCTATTTGTGGGACACACGCACGCGGCAACGGGCAAGCACGTGGCCGCGCGGTCGTCGCTCGTGGGCTGCATGCCGATGGGGTTTCAACAAATCCTGCACCTCTTGATGGGCGCCGCAAACGATGCCAGGGTGCGCGTGCAGTGCGCGCACAATTTTGGAGGGCTCATCTACCGCCCGAGCGCCGCGCCCGACATTATGACCTCCAAGAATCGAGAGCGCAGCTCCAAGGCCATCTCCGTGGTCAACGTCGAGGGCGACGACGCCGCCTTTGGCACGCGCGAAGAAAAGCTGAAAATGTGCAAGCTGCACCGGACGGCGTGGGCCAACAACTTGGAGCTGGTCAAGCCGCTGTGCACGCGCATCGCGCGCCCCTTGCCGGATGCGCGCCGCGCGCGCGGCGATCGCGCGGCCGTGGATTTTATCAAGCAGCAAAAGCGTGATCTGGACGCGGTGGGCGTTCATACGAAACAAGAAACGGAGGCGGCCGCGCTCTTTCACCAAGCGGTGCTCGATTTTTGAGTTTTGCGCCGCGGTCCACGCAAAACTAGACCGCCCGCGCTAACGCGCGCGCAAGAAGCTATGGAGAGTTGGGTTATTGAGACGCACGCACACGCACGCACACAACACACACTAAAACAATGGCCGAAGTGGCGCATGCACCCGTCAAATCCGCGATTCAGAGCAAGTCCAGCCGTGCCGGTTTGGAGTTTTCCACGGCGCGTGTCGAGAAAAAGTTGCGCAAGGCCAACTTTTGCAAATCAGTCGCTTCTGCCTCGTCGATTCACCTCACCGCGGTCGTCGAGCGCGTGATTCAGGAAGTCCTGGCAAATGCCGACAAGCAGGCCGACGGCGTCGAGGGCAAGATACCCTCGGCCAAGCGAATTACGTCTCAGCATGTCGTAGCCGCCGCCCGCTCGGATCCAGACCTCGCGCGCGCCTTTTCCGGATTTTGCTTTACATCGTACATGTCTGCGCCCAAGGCGGTAGATCACATCCTGGACGCGGAAGCTCAAAAGGAGCGCAAGGAGCAGTCGGCGGCGGCGGCGGCCAAAAAGGAAAAGCAAAAGGAGACGGAGGCGGCGCTGCAGGATTAGAGTTGTGTGTGTGTCGCGTGGTTTGGGGTTATTAAAACTTGTAAAAAGAAAAAGTGCAACATTCTTCCCGCAAAGTGGGAACACTCGCGCGCGCGCTATCCTCACCCTTGCGGAGCGTGGCACTCGCACTCGGTGCGGACACACACACACGCACACACACATACACACACACACCCATGGTATGGCCACGAGCCGTCATGCGAAAACGCGACGCGCGCTTCCAGCAACTCGCGCTCGACTCCACCATTGGGCAGTTTGCGCTGCACCAATTCGAGGAGTGGGTCGAAACGCACGGCCCGGAAGCCGAATCGGAGCGAGAGGCGATGATGACGCTCATCACCGACAGCGTACGCGCTGCGCTCTTCGACCTCGGAGTTCCAGAGGGGTTTCACAACAATTGCCTTCGGCTCTTGCAGCACGATGCCGTGACCGGCTTCAAGTCGCCACTCAAATGTCGGAGTTGCCGGACCTTCATCGGCGCCACGCGCGACTACGCGTGCTCTTTGAAAACCCCATCGTGCCGCGCGTGTGCCTCGGTGGCGCAGGTGTACGCCTGAGCGCGAGAGGGGTTGGTGGAATAATGTGGTCCTTCTTTGATGGTGGGTAGGCGGGTGCAAACGACGCGTGTGGCCACATGTCGCTTCCTCCGCTCACCCACCTGGCCACGCGCTCGCTCGAGGGTGCGGCGCCAACCGATGCAACAACCGATGCAATCAACCCAATCAACCCAACCAAGGACGCTCTGAGCATCGATGCAGTCATCAATCGGTTCGTCTTGGAGTTTGGAGGCGTGTCAGTTGACGCAACCGGCGCGAAGCGCAAGCGCGCGGAAACCGAACTCGAGACCCAGACCGCGCTGAGCGTCGATGCGATCATCAATCGGTTCAGAAATGAGTTTGGCAAGGCGCTTGCAACCGTCACGGCTGTGGCCAAGGCGGCCGAAGAGCCCAACGAGGCGCAGCGGGTCGCGGCGGTGGTAAAGGTGATCACCGAGGAGGTTGCCGACCTGCGCGCGGAGCGCACGGCACTTTACAATGGCGATCCAGCCAAGGGACCCGAATACAATAGCGTCATCCAGAATCATTCCAGTCTCGAAAACCAAGGTCACAAGATGATTCAACAGGATCGCGACTCCATCGTCAACCAAAGCAGGCTGCACCGGAGTGGGCAACTAGAGTTGACCCCGGAGAGGAAGGCCGAGCTGATCAGGCGCTACCAGATCTACACCGCGTTCATTTCCTCTTCGAAGTGGGCGCGCCTCAGGGACATTGAGTTACGGCTCCGGAATACCCCGCCAGCGGGAGCGCGGGCAGAGCACGCCAAGGCCGCCATCCGGATCCTCTCGGGGCAGCCCCACGATATGGAGGGGGGCAGACCGCACACCTACTACAAAACGTGGGATGCCGCGTTTGGGTTGTTCGACGCGGGCCTGGCGGATGTTCCCATTGAAGACTCGAATTTCAACGTTGCGGTGCGCAACAACGGCCAAGAGTGTGGCGGTAAAGTGGTTGGATCCATGTGGCTGCAGGACATTCGGTTTCAGCGCGTGCTGTTGCAGCTCGGCGAGGAGGCGACGCCCAATGAGGCACAACACTCTCACGAAGGCAAGGGGCTGGTGATGAAATGGAGACTTCGCTGCTACGAGTGGATCAATCCGTCAGAGGGAGGGGCGTTTACGCGCCCCTACGAGCAGGACGAGGGCGTGCGCAACCAGAGCTTTCTGCTGTCGGTGGAAACGGCGGCGCGCCGGGTGCGTCGGTGGATTGGCACGCAGAGCATGAAATCCAAGCCTGTCAAAAAGGGCACCCCCGTGGGTCTTCTGGGCTGGGACGTGAAACTCAATCTGGATACCTCCGACAACCGCTGGGCGCGGGAACGTGTGGAGGCCATTGCATCCATGGGCGGCGAACAGAAGCTCGAGGAAATGGGCGCCGTCTTTGCGCGCCGCACCGCGCGCCGGCTGCTCTTGCGCAAATGCACGCGCCGACTTGCGCGCATTGGCACCGCCGCCGAACTCGCCGAAGGCATTGACGGTGTTGACGACTCTGGGAATGTACAAATCGAGTTTGGTGTCGACGGCGCTTCCACTCCCAATGTGGACGCGTTGCTCGCGTTGCTCGCGACGCCTCCCGTTGGGTCCACATGCTCACAGACAGGCTGCGACCCCATGCGTGCGCTCTACTCGCGGCGCATCAAACTAAACACCAATGCCGAGCTCACCACCCTCGCAAACACACAACGCTTGGCATTCTTTCGAAACTCCCGTTCAAAGAGAGTCGCGCTGGTCTCGTGGGGATGGCGCACGTGCGTGCTCTTCAAGCACAAGAGCGACGAAACAACAAGCTTCAAACTGGTCGACCCCCTCGGCAAGTATGGACCGTTTCCCAAGGTGCTCACTCAAACCAGCTGGGTGGAGCGTCCGGCCGAGGCGGCGTCTGGTGAGTCTTCCCTTCTCGCAGCCGTCACTCGTGCCATGGCAATCGCGCACGCGGCCTGGAAGCAGCCGAGTACAAACGAGGAAGCCGTGATGCGCGCGGCCTTGGCGTCGCCCGCGGAGGGCGTGGCGCCGCTTTGCGCCGCCGTGGCGGTGCTCGCACACGCGACGTCTTCCGATGACAAATTTGAGCGCGGTGAGGTATTCCCAATTGCGGATTATACGATGAATAAAGTTCGCGAGGCGATGGCGACGAGGGCTCTCCTCAAGGAAAGACGCCTCGAGGCGGCGCCGCCGGCGGCGGTGCCGGCGGCGGTGCCGGCGGCGGTGCCGGCGGCGGCGCCGGCGGCGGCGGAAGCGGCGGAGATGCACGACGACGAGGGCGACAACGACGAGGGCGACGACGACGACTGGTGGGACGATGCTGAGGCGGAGGACGCGACGGTGGAAGACGGTAGCGACGAAGAGGACGACTGGTGGGACATGGCGGAGGAGGAGGATTCGTTCGCGGCTTCGATGGCCTACGAATTGGTGCTCGACACGCGCTCGGCGCGGGTGGCGCTTGAATAGGCGTTTTTTGAAAAGGGGGCAGCGTGTGTGTGTGTGTCGTGTGTCGTGTGTAATTCCAATGTTTCTTTCACGCACACGGAAGACACATGTCCTCCGACTCTTCCTCCTCTTCCTCCTCTTCCGAGTCCTCATTCTCGGACAGTGGCGGCGGCGCCGCGCCCTCGGCCAGCAGCTTGCGCACCCGGGCGTTGCGCTTGAGCGCCGCCAAGCGCTGCTTGTGGCCATCGGGCCACTTTGTGCGTACATTGTCATAGAACAGCTCGATTGGGATTACGTGACCGTACCGGTCGTCCTCGAGCAGGCACTCGGGCACGGCGATGTCCTCGTGCTTGTGCGCGACGATCTCGTCGATGACCGACTTGAGTTTGGCCAAGCGCGCGTCCCAGTTGGACTGACGCGCCGGGTTGACAGCCATCAACCCCAACTCCTTGGACGGCTTGAAGCACGTGGGCACGCGCACGCCCGTGACGGGGTCGTCGTACGCGTCCGGGTTGAACCTGATCAGGTGGATGATTGCGCCCTTGGGCGCGTGCTTGGCGATGATGGCCTCGCGCTCCCGCTCCTTGGCGCAGTCGTAGCGATCGTGTGAGTGTTCGTCGATTTCCACGATGAGAAGCCGTGTTTTGCCAAGCACCGTTTTGGCGTCGGGGCGTACAAGGACGCCTACGGCGTGCGAGCGGTCGAAGACCCACCGGTACTCGGGGAATGTCTTCTCGAGAAATAGGCGCACCGTCTGCTCTTTGGCGTGCAGGTATCGTTTAGCATTGACGGCGCGGATGTCATTGTGAAACTTGTCGATGAAGCACTTGACGCAGCGATCGTCGTATTTAGGATTGCCGTTGCGATTGCCGTCACACACACCCATCTTGCCGCCCTTGCACGGACGCTCAACCTCGCCACCGTGGAAGCAGCGCTCGTGCCTAGTGCGAGCGCTCGCCTGCGCAAACGCCATGTCGCATCCCTTTCTACACGGGTGTGGTTTCTCTTTCGTGTGCGTGAGCTCGTGAGAGTTGCGATTGCACAGCTGTGCAAACGCCTTGGAGCATCCCTTTCTACACGGGAACGGCCTCTCTTTCGTGTGCCTGCGCTCATGCTTGTCTCGAGTGCCCTTCTCCGCAAACGCCTTGGTGCAGTCCCCGTGATGGCACTCGAACGGTCTTTCGCCCGTGTGCGTACGCCAATGTCGCTCAAATTTTTGCTTGGTATCGACCACACACGTTCCACACTCGGCGCCATCGGGTTCGGGCCAACTGCACTGACGCTTGCGCTTTCCGTCGACGGTGACTGTTGCCCACGCAGGCGGCGGGAATCCACTAGGCGGCGGATCGTCACTTTCTGATTCTGGCTCTGGCGGCGGCATGGCCGCTCTCTCTTGTGTGGTGATACCACGCGTGCACCTTCCGCAAGATTTTTTTTAGAGTTTTTTTTCAACGCGCACACACGCGCCACCACCACAAGACACACGCACACACACACACACATGTTCACATGTCAAGGGGGTTGGCCACGGGCTTGCTCGAGCGCTTGAGGGAAAGCATACCACTGCAGTGTGTAGTCGGCGCACTCATCTCGATTATAAATCCGTCTGGGATCTTGGGCACAATGATGGAGAACCAGTCGGGCGTGATCGACGTCCAGCTGAGCGGAGCGTGCACAAGGCCGGGGGTCGAGGCATTGGCCAGAGGCGGGCGGAGCGCCAGCGGCATTGGTGCATTCGAAGGGTGCGGCGGCGGATGTTCAACGGGCACCTCGTCTTGGGATTCTTGGGACTCTTCGGGACGCTGCGGCGGGCTGGAACCCTGTTGGTTAGGGTTGGGGTTGGGTCGTGGGAGCGGCGACCCCTTTGCCTCAACCGGAGCAGGCAAAAAATTGAGTACCGTTTGCTGAACCGCGGCGTTTTGAAGATTTGGGGAATTCTGTAGAGTTGGCGGCACAGCGGGCACGCTCGCCGCGGGCGGCATCGGCTCCTCGACGGGCGACTCTGCATTGGTGAGGGCGGCAGCGGCGGCGGCGGCAGCGGCGGCAGCGTGCTTGCCCCGCTTCTTGGGCGCCCCATCCTCTCCCCCAGCGGCCGCACGCTTGCCGCGGCCGCCGCCACCGCCACCCGCCGCACCACCGCCACCACCACCCCCATTGGCCGCAGCGGTGGCCTGCCCCTCGCGGCTCTTGTCCACTATCAACTTCCATCGTTGGTCTTTGGCACACTGATCTTCAATTTTTGAAAACAGCGAGAATCGGACCTTGTCGCTGGAGACTGGATTGTAGAGCGTAGGAAGGCCGTGTTTGTGTTGCTTGTAGAGGGTTTTTACAAATTGCGCCGGGACGGGGATCGCAAAAGTCCACGCGCTTGAGCCAATTGATTCATTATACTCTGCAATCCTCTTGGCCGCATCGGCATTGCCATCGGGGTTGACCAGGACGCCCGGAAGGATGGCCTGCAATTTGTGCTCCGAGGCTGCCATGACCGACTTGGAGTCGAGAACCGCGTCAGGGTCGATGTTAAAAAAGAGAATGGTGTTTAGAAGACGATTTGGGTCCTCCTGCATTTTTTGGTTGAGCCATGCTTGTCGGCTGGTCTGGCTTTTGCGCGACTCGGGAAGCGAAATCTCATACGGGGGCCACGTGTTGTCTTCGTCGTCCTTGACGAGACCGTGCACGCAAAGCTCCATGGGGACTTGGGCAAGGGAGTCGTTCTTTTCGCCCTTGAGCATTAAAAGGAGTGACATCAGCGCCGCGTCGACCACTCCTGGGCTGCGCTCAATGGGAGGGCCCGCCATTGCACCACCACCGCCGCCGCCACCCTTGTCATTCCCTCCACTGCCATTCGCGGCCGAATTGTTGGAATTCCCTGCTGCTCCGCCCGTGCCCGCCTTGCGCGCTTGCTCGGCCGCCTTGGCCGCATCAAAGGGTTCGGATACACCGTCGTCTTCGGCCACCGGCTCGGCAATGGCCCGGTGTGGCGGCATCGACGCGGGCGTTGTAATCTTGTCGTCGTCGTCGTCCTCGTCGCTATCGTCGTCTTGGTTGCTTGCCTCGTTGGTGGTGGTGGTGTTGGTATCCGCAGCCTCCGCCGCAGCAGTGGTCTCGGTTGGCGTCCTCGTTGGTGCGGGCGCTTCTTCGGGGACCTTGAAGAAGTTATTATACGTTCTGGCCTTTGGCTCCCCCATTAATCGGTCATTGGGCGCGGCAGCCACGCGTGGCGCCGGCTTGGACGATGGCGGACCAGGGGCGGGCGAAGCTGGCTTCTTTGCCAACTTGAGCGGCGTCGGGAGCTTTGATCTTTGGGGGTTTGCGGGCTTTGGGGCCTTTTTGCCCCCCGAGGGCGCGACGCCGAGCATGGCCAGTGGGAGTGGAGCAGGCAACTCGCCGTCGTCGTCGTCCGAGACCATTTCGTCGTCGTCGTCGTCGTCGGAACCCGAGGGGTTCATATCGTCGGCCATTTGGGACGTTGAACCCGCCGAGTTGTTTTGGGACGCGTCTCCCAAAATGCTAACTGTCCCAATAGTGGAAAATGGCAGGGCGCTCGGGTGTGTTTAGCGCGACCTTCCGCAAGAATGCGTGCGCACACGCACACACGCGCACACGCACGCACACACGCGCACACGCGCACACGCGCATCCCATAAAACACACGCGTGCGTGCGTGTCGGCGCGCCTCACGGTTTCAAATTCCTAAAACTCTGGGAGTTTTAGGACTGCTGCGCGTTTCGCATGAAGGCTTGCAAGCCTAGGCACACCGTGCTGTAGCTGGCACAGTGTTCCACCTTGACGCGTCTCGCTATCTCTAGCAGCGTTTCGCGCTGGGCCACATTCCAAGCGAATGGGACCACGCGTGGCGGTGGTGGTCTTGACAAGGGTGGTGGTGGCGGCGGTGACGCGTTACCGCTCACGGACACGTGGCATGGCGCCTGCTGCGAGCACGCGCGCGGAGCGGTCGAAGCGCACGCGCGCTGGTCTGCCAAGGAGCACCGAAGTGGTGGTGGGGGAGGGTGAGCACTCTACCCAAGACCCCCAAGACCCACAAGACCCCCAAAACCAAGGAGCCGAGTGTCCAGTGTGCATGAATGGACTGAGCGGCGTCGGCGTGTTTGCCTTTCCCTGTGGTCACTGTGTGTGCAACGAATGCGACGCCAAGCTGCGGGAGCGGTCCTTTTACTCGTGTCCCACGTGCCGCGAGCCTCGCACTGGCATGTCTAGGGCGCAGGTGGACGCGGCTGCCACGGCGCGCGTGCAACACGACCAGCAAAACGACCAGGCAGAGCAGCCCTGGTCGTTTCTGGAGCACCATGGCAACCTCTACAGCGTCATGTTTCTACCAGACGAGAGCGGCGGAACAACGCCGTTTGACGTGCTGCGCACCGTTCAGGGGCAAGGGACCCTCCGTGGACGAGTGCTCGGGCGAGTGGTCCATCGCCCGTCTGGTCAGCAGGTGATTGACTTGACCGGCGACGACGATGCGTTGGATGTGGAAATCCCACCCGTTCCCGAGCATGCCCGCCGTGCCGAAGTGGCCCTTCCCGCGGCGCTAGCGGCCATGGTGAATGAGATGTTGCAACCGACGCATTTGCCCGATTGGCTACGCCGTCACGATGCGCTCGCTTCAATGGTCACGGGCGGCGGCGGCGGCGGCGGCGGCGAGGCCCGCCCGGCCCTCCCGGCCAACCAGGCGCGACGGCAAGCGCGGCGCGCCATGTAGAGACGCGCCACCCCTCGCACAAGTGCTTGGGTTTTACGTTGCGCGCACGATCCAGCCAGTGCGTCGGATAGTTTCATACCCCCTTTTCAAACTGTGCGTTTTTGCGTGTGTGTGGTGTGCATCTTGCGGAGCGTGTGTGCGTTGGGGGTTCAAACGTTCCACAAACCCGCCCCAATGAATTCACAACCGCCACCGCCACGCCACCAATTGGGACCGCTCGTTTGTGTGGGAATTGCACTTTTCCTTGGCCTTGTGGCACTCACTTTGGTGCTCCTGCTGCCTTTTTTGTGAGGTGCTTGGGTTTTACGTTGAAAAGGAACTGCGCGCCGGCAGCTAGCTGCCGGCGCGCCGGCAGCTAGAACTGCGCACTCCTCAGTTAGGGCAGTTGTGAGGTGCTTGGGTTTTACGTCGCGCGAAGCGTTACAAACCTGTGGTCACATGGGCTGACCTTGGAAAAAATGAAAAGTACTCGCATTTCTAACTCTGTGTCCCGGCTTCTAACATCCCCCACTTCTGCTTCTAAAAGTGAGCCAACTCTTCTACTTCTGGCCCCAGCGCACAGGCCACGGCAGATGGATCACACCACAATCTCGTG
>MDTF01017116.1_pt1 | contig 31266 bp, 26 predicted proteins | sample 811191 | NCBI WGS metagenome assembly MDTF01 (sample SAMN05326649, study PRJNA326480) | marine metagenome | isolation source: seawater | place: Southern Ocean | collected 2011 | reverse complement strand
ATTCTCCATAAAGTATGCTTTAAATTCAACGGTGTTTTCAGTTACGTTTAGAATCTCTAATCGAATCCATTCAACAGATTTTGTCCAGAGTAAAATTTCTTTTTTCTCCTGGTTGGACGGCCTGTTTTTAGAATGATGACTTTTTTGTAAATAATCAATATCTGCCAACACAAAAGCAGCATATCTTGATCGCATTAAAATCTCGGCTGTATTTACAGAAAAAATATTTTGATGTGCTTTTTTACAGCATTCTATATATAACTTCGTTGGGGTGCAAGGACAATTCATATCAGTTAATAATTTCTTCTTTTATTTTAAAACAATGTTCTGTTCCTAGGTGTTTTGGGTTGCCAAACTCTTCAGACCAAAAACCATCTAAAATATCCTTTGTAATACAACGATACACAACAACCTCTTTATTTACTGTAGAATTTTCGCCAATAGATTTAAAGTTGATGACTAAAACCCCATCTTTAAAAAAACCAGAACCTGTTTGTTCTTGATCATTATTAATCAACCATTTGGCAATGATTTTATGATCAGTATCAAGAGTTAAACAGAGTCTTACTTTATACGCGTTATTACTGTCATCTTGATTACTGCCAATGATGTTGTACACACCAACTAGTTCTTGAATTGTTATTATTTACAGATATAAAATGTAATGTTACAAGTATTTTTAAATATTTATGTTGTGCAAAAATAAGCAAAAAAGGATTTTATAAAATTTTTTAAAGTTGAATAGAGTTAATCAGCTTTATTCTCATCATCTTGCTCAGGCAAGAATATAAGAAATAGCAATCATGCTTTTTTCTAGAATGACTATTAAAAAGAAAAATAAGCAATATGAAATCACGCCTTTTAATATATTAATTTTGTAACACTACTAAATACTTTTATGAAAAACGTTTTATAAGATCCGTTCAAAGAATGAAGAAACCAACGATCAACATCGGAATTTTAGCGCACGTAGATGCTGGTAAAACAACACTTACAGAGCATTTTTTGTACAACTCTGGTGCTATTAGAACGCTGGGTAGTGTAGATAAAGGTTCTACAAGTACAGACAGTTTGGATATCGAAAAAGAACGTGGTATTTCTATAAAAGCTGCGACTACTTCGTTTGAATGGAAAGGAGCCAAAATTAATTTAATAGATACGCCAGGTCACGTTGATTTTTCGAGTGAAGTAGAACGTGCATTATGTGTCGTTGATGCCGTTATACTAGTCGTTTCAGCAGTTGAAGGTGTACAAGCACATACGTTGAATATTTGGGATTCTTTAAATGAATTGCAAATTCCAACAATCATTTTTATCAATAAGATTGATCGCCAAGGGGCGGATGTAGAAACCACAATTGCTCAATTAGAACACGATTTAAAAGCAAAGCCTGTAGTGCTATTTTCATCTGAAAATGAAGGATTAACAAATGCAGCAATCACTCCAGTTTTTAATACTTCGACTGATACTGCAATTAAAGAAAAAACAATTGAGCATTTGTTGGATTGTGAAGAGCATTTATTGGAGCGATTTTTGAATTCTGAATCTATTACTGATGATGACTATTTAGAGTGTATTCGCAGACTAACTATTGACAATAAGATTACGCCTGTTTATACAGGAATCGCCAAAAACAATATTGGAGTAACCGAATTAATGGATGGAATAATTGACTATTGTCCAACTTCTAAAACAACGACTACAAAAGAACTTTCTGCATTTGTTTTTAAGTTAGAGCACCATAAAATTTATGGTACGATGGCGCATGTAAAAGTTTTTTCTGGAGAGCTATCTTCTAAGTCTACTATATACAATGATACACAACAGTTAGCATCAAAAATAAATCAAACCAAACAATTACATCACACAAAATACATTGACAATGTTGTTTTAACCGCTGGTGATATCGGAGTAATAACAGGTGTTTTAGGAACAAAATCTGGTGATGTTATAGGAAAACCTAAAGGAATACCTAAATTACCTCAGCTACATATTCCCGTTCTTACAGTTCAGGTAATTCCTGACAATAATGCCGATTATAACGCATTAGCAGAAGCACTTCAGCAATTAGATAGAGAAGATCCTTCTTTAAATTTTAAATGGTATAAGGCTGAAAAAGAGTTGCAATTATTGCTAATGGGGCAAATGCAAATTGAAATATTAGAACACGTTTTAAATACACGTTTTTTAATAAAAGCAAGTTTTACAGATCCAGAAGTAGTCTACAAAGAAACCATCAGTAAAAAAACAGAAGGATACATCAGATATTGGATGCCTAAACCTTGTTGGGCGATCATGACTTTTTTAATAGAACCTGCGCCATTAAATTCTGGAGTTAGTTATCGTTCTATCGTTTCACAAAACGACGTGCATATTAAATATCAGCATGAAATTGAACGCACCATTCCGAAAGCTTTAGCACAGGGAATTTTAGGATGGGAAGTTACCGATGTGAAAATCACTTTAATAAAAGGAGAAGACCATAATGTGCACTCTAGACCTGGTGATTTTAACTTAGCAACTCCAATGGGAATTATGCAAGGATTAAAAATTGGTGGAACACATTTATTAGAACCTATATTGAGCTTTGAAATAAAAGCAAACGAAGCGTTATTAGGAAAAATAGCATCTGAGTTAAGTACACGAAGAGCGACTTTTGATACACCGCAATTTGTTGATGACACGTTTCGCTTAAGAGGAACCATTCCTGTAGCAACATCATTAGATTTTAGTATCAAATTAAACGCAATTACAAGTGGTAAGCTACGTCTTAGATTGCAGTTTTATGGATATGATACCTGTCCTAAAGGCGAAGGTGCTATTCGAGAATATAGAGGCGTAAATCCGTTAGATGAAGCGCAGTGGATTTTACATCGACGTGGCGCTTATAAAGCTGATGAACGGGTAATTTGATAATGAGAACGAAAACTGAAACCTATTTACCGATACAATATGTAACAATCCTTTTTTTTAAAAGGGGTTTAGTCTTATTAAGGTCTTAACTATCAGATATAATATCTTTAGAGGTATATAAATATAAATGAATGGTTTTAACGGCTCTTTAAAAGAAATAATAAAATATTACCTCCCGTGTTGTTGTTCAAAAAACGCACAATGATGTATGCTTCTTTATAAGTACCTATACATTTTTTGAATGCAATAAAAATCGAAAACCATTGATTTCATTAAGTTAAGTTATATTTACAATGAAATTTATAATAAAAACTTGTAACCTTTTTTTAAGGGCACCGTCATATAGACGCAAACCGAATATGGAATAATGCAATGATTATTGAACAGAATAAAACTTCCAATGATTTAACAAAGCCAATTAATCATAAAGGCTTCTTATTTGACCTAATTATTTACATTTCTATAATGTTCATAATTAGAGAGGTTTATTTTCCAAATGTAGGTTTTATAGTAAATGGCCTTTTTTGGTCATTTACAACTTTCCTCATTGCTACTTGGAGGATGAAAGTCCGCAATGTAACGTGGAAATTTTTAGGACTTAGAAAACCTGAAAGTTTCAAAAAAACTTTATTTGTAACTATTGGTATTTTAATAGCGATTGTTTTTTCTATAATGGCATTTGAGATGATTAAAGATTATCTGCCCTTTTCAATAGAACAAAAAAATTATTCTGAAAATTCAGCATCTAAATTTGGAAACTTGAAAGGAAATTGGTTGCTCTTTTTTACAATTATGCCAGCGGTTTTACTTGAATCAATGTTAGAAGAATTATTAGATAGAGGTTTTTTAATATATTGGTTTGAAAAGTTGTTTTCTAAAACAACAATAGCTACAATTCTTGCAGTCATATTACAAGCATTAATTTTTGGATTTAGACATTCTTATGATTTGTCAGATAGGTCAATTAGAGTTGGTCTTATTGGTTTAATAATGGGAATAGCTTATGTGAAATTTGGAAGAAACCTATGGCCTCTAATTATTGCTCATTGTGTATTAAATACAATGTCTATGGTAGATAGAGTCTAAAGCTTAAAAAGAAAACAGTTAGATTTGGAAATAAAACACTAGGTACAAAAACGTGTATAATTCATTGCGTATTCAGTTAAGGGTCTGTCAAGAAATTCTAACGGATTTTCCACACGTTCTGCCCTTTTTGCTATCTCAATATCAAACGCAACGAAACCATACACGAACACTTTGGCAATAATAAAATGAATGAAATTGGAATTACGTTTAGAAAAAGCTTCTTTAATCTACTTGATAATATATAAAGCATTTTTAAGCTATTAATTACGTTTTACACAGAATTAAAAATTAAGGCACTAAAAATTCACCAGACCAATTATTATCAATTCTAGAAAACAAAACTCTTAAATGATTAGGACGCTTTAAACGTAAATATTCAATCCTACTGGGTACGAGTTTTACTGGACAAAAATAATTTTCTTTTGATTTGTAACCTACGTCATCCGGGTTTTTTATTGGGGTACCAGGTGCTATATTCGTAGTATAATCTTTTTTAGACGAGGCTTGTATTGTGTGCCAGTAAGTAGCAATTTGTTCTTTATCTGTTATTAATTCGGCTTTTCCTTCGACCCGCAGTTGCAGTAGTTTTTTAGCATCATAAAATAAGGCGCTAAATTCAGCATTATTTTGAATGTCTATTATTTTTTGAGTTCTTTTGTCGGTATAAATCACCAAACTTGAATCCAATAATGTTTTTCGCAAAACTACCGTTCTCTGCCTTGGTTTGCCATTTTCATTTGTAGCCAATACGAAATACCGAAAAGGATGTTGTTTTTTTGAGTGTCCATTGATAAGTTCTCGTATCGCTTCTTCTAGGTATTGATTTTTCAATTTTTTTAGTTTAATTAAAACTTAATTATATCCTAATATTAAGTTATACTGGCATATTATTATTGCGAACTTACTCTTTTTTCGTCTAAATTAAAAAGTGAGCCGAATTTAAATTTTCAATAAATAAAAATTAACTAAATATTAAATTATGGAAAAATCAAATCGTTATTACATAGAAACTCTTTTGGTTTTTTTCTTCTATTTATAGCATCTTGCTTCAATAATGATGACACTACAGACAGCCAATCACCATCTACAACAACATATCTGCAACATTAAAAACTGCTATAAACTTAGCGCAAGCTGCAAATTAAAGTGAAAGTGGAGATGACAATACAGAAGACGATGACACCTATAGTGATGATAGTTTAGAAGATTTTGATTGTTTTGACCTGGTTAATCCATTTGTTGCGATACAAACTGATGGAACACAAGTAGCGGTAAATGATGATGACGCGCTTTTTGATTTTTATAAATCACAAGAAGACATCTACGAGCCTAATTTTTTATAACCTTTATCATATGATGACGATCAAGATTAACTAGTTATTTATTTAGGTCTTTAAAATGCAGAACACTCTAGTGCATCTTTAGAGTATCGTATTTTCTCTAAAAAAAAACAATTTAATGACTTTAATTTTTCCTAAAAGAGAAATTTTCGAATACTATAACTCATGGGTTTATAAAATCTTTAATAGTTTGTAATTACCTTTCATCGATATTTTACTGTATCTTACATACAGATTAAACTGTTTAGCCTCAGTTAAGAGTTCATTTTTTATGAATACAGTATATTTAAAATTGAAAAAACTACTAATTAATAAAAGTTAAAGGTATTAACCTCTTGCTAATAGAAAATAGTTTAATCATCCTAAAAACAATTGTATGTTAAAAAAAATAATAGCTAGAAACAATATTACAATTCATGGCAATGGTAGCAAATCGATGTTTATGGTTCATGGATATGGATGTGATCAAAATATGTGGAGATTTATTACTCCTCAATTTAAAGATGATTACAAGATAATTCTTATAGACCTTGTCGGTTCAGGAAAATCAGATGAGAATTCATATGACTACGATAAATATAGTTCGCTTGCAGGTTATGCTGAAGATATAATTGAAATTTGTGATGCCTTAAATTTAAAAGATGTTTGTTTGATTGGACATTCTGTAAGCGCTATGATAGGCCTACTTGCTGCTATAAAAAGACCTTCTCTCTTTAAAAAATTAATTATGATTGGTCCATCTCCACGATATATTAATGATGCTGATTATTTTGGAGGGTTTTCTCAAAAGGATATTGACGATCTTATGGAAACTTTAGATTCTAATTATTTAGGTTGGTCTAGTGCTATGGCACCTGTTATTATGGGCAATGCTGATAGACCAGAGTTAGCAGCAGAGTTAGAAGAAAGTTTTTGCCAAAATAATCCTAAAATAGCAAGGCATTTTGCAAAAGTCACTTTTCTAGGAGATAATAGAAGTGATCTTAAGAAACTTACCACTGATACTCTTATAATTCAATCTAAAACTGATGCTATTGCGTCTATCAAAGTAGGACAGTTTGTGCATGAAAATATTCCTAATAGTAAACTTGTCGTATTAGAAACAACAGGGCATTGTCCTCACCTAAGTGAACCTAATCAAACAATTGAGGCTATGAAACAATATTTAATATAGTTGGTCATAAAAACAGAACAGCTAATGAATTATAATGTAGATTATAAAGAACTTTATGACAACTTTCCAAGTGGTTATTTTTGTTCATTACCCAATGGTACTATAGTTGATTCTAATAAAAAGTTTTTAGATTTAACAAGCTATACTCGAGAAGAAGTAATAGGCGAAAAAAAGTTTACAGATTTTCTTTCTCTTGGAGGTAAAATATATTTTGAAAACATTTATTCTCCAGCATTAAAGCTAAGTGGAACCATAGAAGAAATAAATTTTAATTTTATAAAAAAAGATGGTACTAAATTCCCTGTTCTCGTTAACTCAGTAGAAGTAAAAGATAAAGAGGGACTTCACTTATTTACACAGTCTGCGGTATTTAATATTTCTCAAAGAAAAAAATATGAGCATGAACTTTTAATAGCCAAAAGAAAGGCAAATGATCTTTCTAATGAATTGATAGATGTAAATAAAGAATTACTAAGTCGTGCCGAATTAATTTTAAAACAAAAATTACAGTTAGAGGAATTTAATGAGCATTTAGAAAATAAAAATAGGCAGCTATCAAGTTTTGCGCATATTGCATCTCATAATTTAAGAGCGCCTGTTAGTAACCTTCTCGCATTAAAGGACTTCTATAAAGAAAGTACAGATTTAGAAGATAAGGCCATGCTATTCTCTAAAGTAGAAATAGTTGTAGGTCATCTTAATGAAACATTGAATGAATTAATCGAGTCGGTAAAAATACAAGGGAATAAAGACATTACACATGACCCTATTATTTTTGATGCTGTTTTTGATAAAACACTAGAAATTTTAGATCATCAAATATTGGATTCAAAAGCTGTAGTAACCTCAAATTTTTCTAAAGTACCTAACATTAAATATCCAAAACTTTACATGGAAAGTATTATGTTAAACCTCTTGTCTAATTCAATTCGATATAGCTCACCTAATCGTATTGCTAAGATTCACTTCTGCACAAAGATTAATAACAATGAAATAATACTTATTGCTAAAGACAACGGGTTAGGAATAGATTTACAAAAATATGGGCATAAACTTTTCGGACTAAGTAACACATTCCATAGGCATCCAGATTCTAAAGGAGTTGGGCTTTTTATGACTAAAACCCAAATAGAAGCAATAGGTGGTTCTATAAGTGTAGAAAGCGAGGTAGATAAAGGAACTACTTTTAAAATAATTTTAAAGAAAAATTTGTCATGATAAGAAAACAACCTTTTATCTGTATAATAGATGATAATAAAATTTATCAATTCATGTTAATCAGGATTATTAAAAAGAATAAACTAGCAGAAAATATTATTACTTTTTCGGATGGAGAAAAAGCTATTCAATATCTTACAGATAATAAATTGACTAATGAAAAGATTCCAGATATTATTTTTCTTGATGTTAATATGCCAATCATGGATGGATGGCAATTTATAGAAGAATATGCAAGCATAAAAACTGAACTTAATAAAAAAATAGTCATCTTTATGTTAAGTTCTTCAGTTAATCCTATCAATATCGAAAGAGCAAGAAAAATAAGTGAAATTACTGATTACGTCACAAAACCTATCAAATTAGAGGAAGTAAAAAGAGTTTTTGATACTTCAGAAACCTTGCTTTAAGCATTTTAATTTAGATGTTAGTAAATAATAAAAATCTAATATTAATAAAAAGTGTAGAAATATAATCCACATATTTTATCAATAGCCATTCCAAACACTTTTCGCTACTCTCCTATCTTCCTTTAGTAAAAAACAAAATCCATTAAATTTTTAACGAAAGTATTAGAAAAGAAAAATAAATGAAGATTGGTTTTCATAAGAAACCATTGTATTAGAGTAATTAAAAAGTTATATCTAGTATTTCACTTAAATTGAATATCATGTGTATTGGTTCATGATTTTCCAAATTAACGATTTTCAAGAAACTTCTCGTAGTAACAAATGTGACTATAATTCACCTAAAAATCATATTATAATATGCATAGTATGGTTTATGTATTGTGAAATTACTAGCTAAAAGAATTTTAATAAGTTAACTTTGTGTGCTTAAATCTTTTTCATAAAGGCTTAACTATACTGAAATACATATATACTAAACAAGAGATAAATGCATAAAAAAGATAGATTAAATAACGTTACGATAGGGTATTTATTCGTGTTTTTCATATTTGGTATCTATAATTTAACAGCACAAACAGTAAGAATAAATGAAGTAGTTTCTTCTAATTCTGTTTATCTAGATGAAGATGGAGATACTCCAGACTGGCTAGAAATTCATAATTATGGAACCCAAGATGTTTCAATTAATGGTTGGTCTTTATCTGATGATGTAGATGATCTTACAAAATGGACATTTCCAAATATTACATTAACCCCAAATCAATACATGCTTTTATGGGCTTCGTCTAAAGATCGGGTTACAATGAGCTATACTAGAACACTCGTTAATCAAGGAGATGTTTTTAAATATTTAATTCCTACTTCCGAGCCCAATTCTAACTGGAACTCATTAAATTTTGATGATTCAAGTTGGTCTTCAGGTTCCTCCGGTTTTGGTTATGATGATGATGATGACGCTACTATTATTCCAAATGGTACACAATCAATATACCTTAGAAAAACATTTACAATTACCAACCTCGCTTCTATTTCTTCGTTAATTTTAGATATGGATTATGATGATGCCTTTGTTGCGTACATAAATGGGAATGAAGTTGCAAGAGAAAATATTAATGGCACACCACCAGCTTATAATTCAGGGACTCCCACAGATCACGAGGCTCAAATGTATTCTGGAGGAAATCCAGAAAGATTTATCATAACAAACTTCAATTCAATTTTAAATGAGGGTGTAAATTTATTAACCATTCAAGCACACAATATCAGTGCAGGTTCTTCTGATTTTACTATAATACCTTTTTTATCAGCAGATTTTTCAACTCCAAATAATTCTGGTATTGAGCCACCTGCTATTTTGGGGTTAACTAATAATCTTCATACAAATTTTAAAATATCGTCAAGTTCAGAAACAGTAAGTTTAACGAATACTTCTGGTACTATTGTTCATCAAATAATTGCAGAGAATCTACCTACCAATACATCTATTGGGGTATCTACTACTTCCGGAGAGATTGTAAGTTATATTGAGACTACCCCAGGTTATGAGAATACTAGCCAAGAATATTTAGGAAGTATTCAGAGTGAAGTTGTTTTTTCTCAGCAAGGAGGTCTTTTTGATGCACCTATAAGTTTAGTTTTATCCGGAAATACTTCAGAGGAAGTAATACGATATACAATTGGTGAAAATAATCCCACAGAAAACTCTCCTATATATACTAATCCTATTCAAATTAATGGGAATACGACTGTTAGGGTACAAATATTTTTAGAAAATTATATACCATCTCCTGTATATGCTGAAACCTATATTCTGAACACAAGTAATAATACATTTACAGACAGCAACTTACCTATTGTTATTATCAATACAGAAAATGGTGAAGAAATTCCTAATGAACCAAAAATACTTGGTACTATGAAAATAATTCAAAGGCCTGATGGTGCAAGAAATTTTCTAACTGATGCCAACACTGATGAGTTTTTAGATTATTCAGGAACTATAGGTATCGAAACTAGAGGTTCTTCATCTCAGGCATTGCCTAAAAAACCATATGGCATTGATACTTTAGAAGATGATGGTATAGAAGATGAAAACGTAAAATTATTAGGAATGCCAAAGGAAAATGACTGGCTATTAAATTCTTTTGCTTTTGATGATAGTATGATGCGAGACTATATCAGTTATGAAATGGCAAGACAGATGGGGCAATATGCTACCAATCTAAAATATTGCGAGGTTGTACTTAATGGTGAATATATTGGTTTATATGCACTTTCAGAAAAAATAAAACGTGATGGAGACCGAGTAGATATTGCAAAAATATCTGATGATGAAAATTCACTTCCAGAAATAACAGGTGGATATATTATACAGACAGATAGAACTGGTGGTGATAATCCACCAGAGGCTTGGAACAATAACGGCGCCGGGTATATTCACGAAAAACCAAACTCAGATGATATTACTTCACAACAATCTTCATATATAGAATCAGTTTTTAGAGATTTAGATGATAATGCTACTAATCCAAATATTATAAGCGGTTATCCATCTATTATTGATGTACCCTCATTTTTAGATTATATTTTGGTTGCAGAAATTGCTTCAAATGTTGATGCGTACGCTCTTAGTACGTATTATCATAAAGATAAAGGTGGAAAGTTAAGAGCAGGTCCTGTTTGGGATTATAATTTAACCTATGGTAATGACTTATTTGATTTTTTTGGTGTTAATTATGACCGGAGTTTTACAGATGTATGGCAATTTAACTTTAGCAATACAGGTGCTTATTTTTGGGGTGACCTTTTTAACGACCCTAAATTTAAATGTTATTTGTCTAAACGATTTAATGAAGTTACAAATACTGGAGAACCATTAAATTACGAGTACATATCTAGTTTAATTGATAGCACTACTGCATTAATTTCAGAAGCTGTAGTGCGAGAAAATGAAAAATGGGATACAATAGATGATTTCGCTGGAGAAATAGCCAATATAAAAATTTGGTTACAGGAAAGAATTACATGGATGCGAAACGACCTTGGTGCGTTTTCTAATTGTGATAATGTACAAACACCATCTTTGGTTATTACTAAAATTCATTACAATCCACAGGAAACAGTAGAGTTCCCAGAAAGTGATGACTTAGAGTTTATCGAAATTAAGAATACAGGAAGTACGATTGTAGCGCTTACAGGGGTATATTTAGTTAAACTCGGTGTATCATATCAATTTCCTCAAAATGCAACTATTGCAGCAGGAGAATCTTTATATTTGGTTGGGGATGCAACAACTTTTCAGAACAAATACGGAATAATACCTTTTGATACGTTTACAAGAGATTTATCTAATAAAAGTCAAAATCTAGTATTGTCTGATGCTTTTGGAAACCTAATTGATCAAGTGGAGTATTCGGATAAAGAACCTTGGCCAGAATCTGCTGATGGTGATGGCTTTTATTTAGAACTTATAGATGTTAATTTAGATAATTCTTTAGCGATCAACTGGGTAGCAACTTCTAGTGAAGTTCTTAGCGCTAATGGTTATGATAACAGTGATGTTAATTTTACCGTATATCCAAATCCAACAAAAGAAAAATTATTTATAAACTCAGAACAAACAATACAAAAAATTGTAATTTTCAATCTTCTTGGACAGCAAATTAGAACATTCAAAGTCAATTTTAAATCAGGAGAAATTAATATTAGTAAATTAAATAAGGGAATGTATTTTTTAAATTTAAAGCTCATAAATGGTGGTAGCATTTCAACTAAAATTTTCAAAAATTAAGTGAAAAATGTTTCTTAATTTTTATCTGACAAAACAGATAACATTACAGCACCTTTTATAAATAGGTTCATTCAATGGATAAACTTATTTATAAAAGCTAGGCAGATTCTTAATCGTATCTGCCAAATTTTTCATTTCTAAATAATGATTTTTTAATGTTGCGTCTACATTAATGTAATTAAAATTTTGATGCCTCCAAAAAGCTGTAGTTGTTGCAGCATAAACAGTAAATGCTTTTAAAGATTTAATTTCTATGTCTAGTAATTTATTTTCTTGTTGATACCCTTCAAGTAAGCTCTTAATTTTTTTCTTATTAATTATTTCTCCTTCACTGCAGGTGCCAACAATCATCATACCTATATCAAACACTCGGTAATAGTAACAAGCTTCTTCAAAATCCATTATAGTGGCTACTTTTCTATCCTCACTAACAATAACATTACTATAAAAAATATCACTGTGTATTAATGATTTTGGCAAATCAGGACTTATATGATCTTCAATATAACATTGTGTATTTTTTAACCATTTATAGAAAGAAGAATTTGGTGCATATACTTGCACTTCATCAAAACGATCTATACTTCCATAATTTAAAGTTTTTGGAACATAATCAGGTACTTTTACTTGATGTAATTTTGCCAATTCTTTTCCTAAATATAAAAGTAAATCCTCAGAAAAATCTTGAATAATAGTACCTTCAATAAACTCTTTTAAGATAACTGGTTTATCATTCCATTGTGATGTATAATCCCCTTTCAAGGTTTCTACTAATTTTGAAGTACTAAAATTATGATGTTTAAGATCGTTTAATAATAATGCTAAATTTTCTGCTTCTTCCGCAGATTTTTGTTCGCATATTGTTAATACAAAAGATGTAGAGAGTGTTTCTACTAAATAGTTGGTATTTTCAGAGCCTCCACTTAATATTTTATGAGATTGTATCCTTTCAATGCCATACATTTTTAAAATATCCTTTAGATCTCTATCACTTAAAACAGTGTATTGTGCCATATTATTTTTCTTTTGTTAAATCCCAGTTAGTTTCCATAGCATGTATAAGTGCTTCTTCTAAATACGAATGATCACATAAATAAACTTTTTCGCATAGATGTTTCGCTTCTTCTATACGATAATGTTTTGCCTCTTTTGGAATTACATTTGTATGCAATGCTTTTTTTATTACTTCTGGGAATTTTGATGGATGTGCAGTTGCTAAACAAATTAATTTTTCAGAACCTAACTTTTCTCTTAAAACATCTGCAGCTTTCAACGATACAGCTCCGTGAGGATCCAGTAGATATTTTTCGGTAGTATAGATTTCATGTATTAGACCTAATGTGTCCTTGTCTGATGTTGTATTTGAGAGGAATCCCTTTTTATAAGCTTCAAAAGTTTCTTTATCAAATGTCACACTTCCTTTAGCTTTAAATAAATCTATCCATTTTTTGATGCGTTTTGAATCTTTGTTTATACAAAAGTAAAGATATCTCCAAAAATTAAAGGGGATTAAAATATCAATTGCAGATGAAGGTGTTTCAATAATATCTTCTTTGGTAAAGCGTCCTTCAGAAAATATACGATGCAAACATCCATTATCATTATTGGCAGCCACCAAATATTTTATAGGTAATCCCATTTTACGAGCTAATCCTCCCGCACATAAATTACCAAATCCACCCGAAGGAACCGACATATTTACTTTCTCCCCAACGGTGTCAGCAACTTGAAGATAACCATAAAAATAATGTACTGTCTGCATCATTACTCGACCCCAATTAATAGAGTTTACGCTCGATAAGTTTAATTTTTCTTTAAATCTTTTGTTCTCATATAATTCACTAATTACAAGATCTAAGTCGTCACTCCCATCAGGACAATTTGACACACCAACAGGGTGGATATTAGCATCTTGCAAGGTTGTCATTTGACGCTCTTGCTCTTCTGTAATAAGTCCTTTAGGGTATAATACCCAAGCATCTAAATTAGATTTTCCTGCTGAAAAATATGCAGTTGCTGGACCAGTATCTCCTGTTGTAGCGACAACAAGAGTAAGGTGTTCTTTTTTTCGCTCTAAAAAAAAGTTAACCAAATTAACCAAAAAAGCAAGTCCTACATCTTTAAAAGAAAGGGTTGGCCCGTGAAAAAGCTCCATAATATAAGTCTCTTTTCTAGATTTTAATTTATGTAATGGTAAAATCTCTTCCTTTTCAAAAGGTGTATACGCTGTATGAAGTATTTTTTTTAAGTCTTCTGAAGAAATAATTGTCCGATCAATAAACAAGGAAAGTATTTCAAAAGCCAATTCCACATAACTTAATCCTTTCCATTTTTTTAACTGATCTATCGAGATTTCTGGCAATGTCTCTGGAACATATAAACCACCATCTACCGCAAAACCGTCTAAAATGGCTGTTTCAAAATCTACAGACTTCCCTCCTCCTTTATTACTGACAAATTGAAGCATCATATTTATTTTTTTAAGTACCCCTTATACACCGCTTTTGTGATCATAATATCTTGAACAGCCACACCTGTTAAATCAACAATCGTAATTTGATCCTCTTTTATTCTTTGTAATTTTTGATTCTGAATTGCAGTACCCAACTCAATAATTTTTTTTCCAGAGATTTCACCATCAGTTACTGCTCTGTAGATTTCACCTCTATTTTTACTCTGTGGAATACTATCTGCAATGACAATATCTGCCTTTTTAAGGATTTTACTTTCTAGTTCTTGCTTCTGCTCAGTATCTGAACCAACTGCTGTTATATGTGTCCCTTTTTGAATGTCATCAGCTTTTAATAAAGCTAATTCTGATGGTGTTGTAGTTACAATTAAATTACATTGTTTAGCTAGCTCTGAAGTTGTTTTAGCAATATGAACATTAAAATCTGCTTCAAAATATTTTACGAAAGTTTCAATGTTTTTATGATTTCTTCCCCAAACCCAAACGGTAGAGCAAGGAGTATGCTCTTGAAGATATTGTAATTGTAATTTAGCTTGCACTCCAGTTCCTACAATACCGATTGCTTTGATGTTTTTTGGAGCAAAATACTTTGCAGCTAAAGCACCTGCTGCTGCTGTACGAATATCTGTTAAATATCCTTCATCTAACAAAACTGCTTTAGGAACACCTGTTTTTTGATCAAATAGCAACATTAATCCTTGGCTTGATGGGATGCCTAATTTTACATTTTCATAAAATCCAGAGGCAATTTTAATAACATAATAATCGTCATTTTTAATATAGCCATATTTTATATGTGCATCACCTTTAGGTTTTTCAAATAATAATTCACCAACAGGAGGTACTACAGTATTTCCATTACTATATTCTATAAATCCTTCTTCTATAGCTGCAATAACATCTACATTTTTAATAATTGCTTTAATTTCTTTAAGATTAATAATCGTTGCCATATTTTTGGTTTAATAATTTTAATATCCTTTTTTTAATGAGATACGATTTAATACTTTTTCTTTCTTTAAAAAACGTCTATAATTTTCTATGATTTGCTCAATAGCTGTGTCAACATTTGTCAAACTTGCCACATGTGGTGTTATTTGAATCTTTGAATGCTTCCAAAACAAATGTTCTTTTGGTAGAGGTTCCTTTACAAAAACATCTAATAAGGCACCAGAAAGCAAAGAAGCATTAAGTGCATTAATTAAATCTTCCTCGATTAGGTGTTCTCCTCGACCAACATTAATAAGAAAAGACTCTTTGGGTAATTTTTGAAAGGTGTTCCTATTTAAAATCCCTTTTGTTTTAGAAGTTAAAGGTAATAGATTAATTAAAAAATCAGAATTTTCTAAAAAAGTATCGAATTCATTTTCTCCAATATAACTTTTAACATTTGAAATTTGTTTTCTAGAAGTACTCCAACCTTTAACATTAAAACCAATTTGAGCAAATTTTTCAGCTACATAACCACCAATACTTCCCATACCTAAAATAGAAATGTTTGTATTTTCAATTGCTTTATAGTCATGTTGTTTCCAAGCTTTCTCTTCTTTTTGTCTTAAGTAAGTTCTCGAATTTTTTAGCTCAGATAAAACAATTGTAATTAAAAACTCCCACATATCAGTTGATAATTTTTTATCCACGATGCGTGTAATTATACAATCCTCTTTAAGAGTCTGAGTATTTGTAATATGTTCAATAGAAGCTCCTACAGATTGCACGATTTTTATATTTGGATATTCATCAAATATATTTTTTTTTGGTTTCCAGCAGATTACAAATTCTACAGCCTCCTTATTTTTTACATTTGGATATACTTCAATTACTGTCTCTGATAATTTTGCTCTTAGTGCTTCTTCCCATGGATTTACATTTTTGTTCTCAAAGATTAATAAGATGCTCATATTTTCTAAGTTTGAATACAAATATAGATTGAAATTAATAAATAATAGAATGGGTTATTTGTGTTTCATGTCTATTCTCAAATGAAAATAAATCATTTAAAATTGTTTAAGTTTACACATTTCACTAGGCTTCTATCTTAGTTTACATAAAACCTAGTTCTGTTAATATTATAGAGAAACTTTTGAATTATTTTTTAAAAAGAGAAAATTTAGTTTTACTTAATCACTAAATAAATCTTTCCTTATTAATTTAAAGGCAATTTTCTGAAGGTGAATTTAACATCTAAATCTATTTTACAACATAATTTAGCAGCAACTTTTTTTCTGTTGAATTGGCGGACAAGCAACGGTTCCATAAGAACAAAACACACAACAATCACCTTGTTTCGGTTTTAATATCTCTTTGCAATTTTTACACTCATAAAAGAATTGACAGGCTGTTGTTGGCATTTCTTCTTGCTTCTTATGTCCGCATTTGGGACACGTAATTTTTGATTTTAATTGTACCTCCATTAATCAATAATTTTATAACCAGTTTTTTTAACTGCATTTTCAATATCGTTGTTAGCAATCTTTGTTTTATCATACTTAATAATTGTATTCCCTTTTTCGTGATTTGCTTTGACTACAATTATGCCATCAAGTTTGTTTACTTCATTTTCGATGTGTGCCTCGCATCCGATACAAGTCATTCCTTTGATATTATATTCAATTTCGCTAATGTTTGATTCTTTTACATGAATTTTATCCTGACTTGTTTTAGAATAAAATATTTGAGAATAATATGGAAATGCAAGCATTAGTCCCGCGAATAAAGTAACATATAATAAAAACTTCTTTGAGTTTAAAAACGTTTGATTTTCTTCCTTACAATCACAGTCAATTTCTTGTTTTTGTGGTTTAATTTTTTGATACCAAGCTAACAATAGTGCCAAAATTGTAAGTGCAATTAAAAAGGGTCTAAAAGGCTCAATCCAAGAAAATGTTGAAGCAATTCCAGTTGTTCCAACTATTAAAGCTAAAAATGGCGAAATGCAACATAATGATGCTGCTATTGCTGTAATAATTGTTGTTCCTATTAACTTTTTTTCTTTATTCATACTAATTCTTTTAAAACATTGCCGTTATCTAGTATTTTAAAAAAAGGTTTTAATAATAATCGTTTATCTTTTGCAATCGAATAAAAGATTGTTTGAGCTTCCTTTTTTGAGTATATAAGGTTTCGATCCTTTAATTTCCTTAAGTGTTGTGAAATAGCAGAAACATTCATTTCTAAAATATCACTTAAGTCACAAACACATAGACGAACCTCTTTATTAAGTATGTACAGTAATTTTAATCTAACAGAATTCCCTGTTAAACTTAAAATAGATGATAGCTCATCAAAAGAGCTATCTTTTTCTTGAACAATTTTCCTGCAACTTATTATTTGTTTAGCATCCGCTTTTAATCTTATGCAAATATTATTTTTCATATTTCAAATATATAATTATTCTCGTATTTAAGCAAATGCTAAAATAACATAACTAAATTAAGAACTACTTATTGAATTTAAATATTGCTTAGATTTTGTGGTTTACTGATGCTATAAATGTATGAGATAAAACTGGTCCTGTTATGAAAAAAAATAGTCTACGTTAATTATTAATCTTACAATCAATTTGCTTTTAATTTGTTATTAAGAACTATAATCAATCATAATTTTATAATACGACTAGATTTTCGGAAAGTCATACATATTATAACTACTTTAGTACTTTGTAATATAAAAGTACAATTCCAAACAATAATTTTACTGATGAATAATTGGCTCTTAAATAATCAATTTTTGAGGTTTATATGTTTTTTTGTTATATTATTTTTTTCAATACCCAATTCATTTGGTCATGAACAACAAGAAAATAATGTTACTAAAATAGATCTTCAGAATACACTCATTAATAATGACACTGAAATAACGCTCAATAGTGGTTGGGCATTTTATTGGAATGAATTAATAGAGCCAGGAAATTTTAATACAACTAAGCCATTTACATTAGTATCTCTTGATAATTGGACACAATTTAATTTACCCAATAACGATAAATTACCTTCTTTTGGTTATGCTACATATAGATTAACAATTTCTATTCCAAAAGAACGCCCACATGTTTCATTATATTTACCTGCAGTATACGCGTCATCCAAAATATGGATAAATGGTAAATTTTTTTCAGAAATGGGTCGTGTCGGTAAAATTAAAGAGGAGACCCTACACAGAAGATTTTCTCAAATTATTCCTCTAAATACCGATGAAACTAATTTTGAAATTGTCATTCATGTAGCTAATTTTTATCACAATAAAGGAGGAATTGATAAGCCACTGATATTGGGTTCTAGCTATCGTCTTCATGATTTAAAATCAAAGCGAATAATGGCTGATATGATTTTTATTGGGTGCTTAGGTTTTATTGGAGTTTTCTTTTTATTCTTCTTTCTGATGTATTGGAATAAAGATAAAGCTATTCTCTATTTTGCCATTCTTTGTATTTCTTTATCTTATTTGGCATTGAGCGATAGATATGCACCTTTTACGGTAGTTTTTAACTCAGTTAGTCTAATGTTATTGACAAAGATTGAGTATGTCTCATTATTTCTAGCGGGTGCAGCAGGAAGTCTTTTTTTTAATAATATTTTCTCTAATTTTATTTACAAAGCATATTCAAAAATTATTATTTTCAGTTTCTTATTACTTGTTTTACTCGTAATTTTTCTATCCCCTCTACATTTTACAAAATTTCTTCTACCTTTTTTAATTTTAGTGGTCACTAATTTAATTTACATAACTTTTGTCATTGTTAAGGGCATTATAGCTAAACGGCATGAATCTTTTTTGTTGATGGTAAGTATGATACTAGGATCTGTTATTTTCTATATCCATGTGTTTTTCTTTTTAGGAGAAAATGGATTTATAATGATATTTGCGAATTTTGGTTATATAATCGTTTTTTTACTTCTTTCAATGCTTCTAATGACTCGGTTTTCTAGGTCTTTTAAAGAACTCGAGCGGTCAAAAGAATTAGCTATTCTGCAGAAAAAAGAAATTTCAATAAAGTCAAATCAATTGTTAAAGGTTAATCTTAAACTTGAAGAAAATTTAAAGCTTTTAGAAAATTACAACACTGAATTAGATGATTTTAATCATATTGTTTCTCATGATTTAAAGTCTCCACTCGTGGCAGTAGATGCTTTAGTTTCTTTTATCCAAGAAGATCTTAAGACAACTTTGGATAAAAATACTAAGCACAATTTAAAATTATTGAAAGGTGTAGTTTCCAAAATGGATGCATTAATTAATGGTCTTTTAGAATATTCTAAAGTAGCTAAAGGAAATAAAAGAAAAGAGTTGTTTAGTTTAAATGACCTATTAAGAAAAGTTATCGCCTTAGTTGATTCTCAAAATAAAAACACAATTAATCTTCCTGAGGTGGATTTCGAAATTTACACAAATAAGATTGAATTAGATCATGTTTTCCAAAACCTGATTAGTAATTCCATTAAATATAATGATAAGGAAAAAGCAATAATTAATATTTCAATTTGTAAGGCGTCAAATGAATATTTATTTTCAGTGAGTGATAATGGACCAGGAATTGAGCCTAAATATCATACTAAGATTTTTAAAATGTTTAGTCAATTAAATCATAATGATGATGATGTTAAAAGTACCGGTATTGGTCTCGCAATTGTAAAGAAAATAATATCTAAAAACAATGGAATCATTTCTGTAAAATCAAAAGAAGGAAACGGAATAAAAATAAATTTCTCTTGGAGAATTTAACTTCAACAATTAATAATCTATAGTTTTACTATACAAAACTAGTTATTTTAAATCAATAATTTTTCTTAAAAAGAAGAGTATTATTAGATAAATTAAAGTTTCATAAACCACTCTTCCACATTTCTATTAGAAATAATATTTCATTAAAACCTAAAAAAATAGAAGATATTTAATTCTGTAAATGCTAATAAATACCAAATAATTAAAATAAAATTATAGCATTTTTCAGCAATTAACACATATTTTAAAATAGTCTTGGAGCTTGTCTCGTTAAAGAATCGGCTACAATTATCTCCTGTAAATGGCATCTTAGAAAAAAACAATTACGTCAATTTAATTGTATATTTGCCCTTATTATTCTAAATAATTATCTCTTTAATTCCTATGCCTTTTAAAAAATTACATTCCGATATAAAAGAGAAGCTTGAGTCTCTAGAAATAAGTACACCTACTCCTTTTCAGAAAGCTAGTATTCCTGTAATAAAAAGTGGCGCTAATATTTATTGCACCGCTCCAAAAGATAGTGGAAAGTCAACCACGATTATACTTACTACCTTACAAAAATTAAAATGTGAGGAGGTTGGTTCTGCACCAAGAGCATTGGTTTTAGTAGAAAATAGAGATAATGCATTAGCTTTATATGATGCTTTTATAAAATATACCAGACATACTTCTTTACGGGTTTATGCATGTGATGATAAACTTCATATAGAAATGTTAACCTCAGAAATTTTTGAAGGTGTCGATATTCTTATTGCTACACCTAAAACTGTTTGTAAATTGCTTTTATCAGAAGGTCTAAATATAACGCAGTTAAAAATATTTAATATAGACGATGCAGATTTTTTAGTCTCCAAATCTGCTTATACAGATCTTATGGCTATTACACAAAGTGTTTATAAGTGCCAATATGTAGTTTATTCAGAAAAAACAAATCCTATGTTAAAACGCTTAGAAACTAATTTTATGCAGTATTCTAAAACAGTTGCTATTTAACATTATAATTAATTATCACAGTTATCTTTCTTACTAAAACGAAGACATAATGATACCTAAATTACATTACATCTCTCAAGGAATCTCTCCGAAAGAACATTTAGAAAACATTCAAAAAGCGTGTTCAGCGGGTGCAGAATTAGTACAATTGCGTTTAAAAAATATTTCAGAAAAAAAATATTTAAAATTAGCAAAAGAAGCTAGAGAAATTACTTCTTATTTTCAAACAAGATTAATTATAAACGACCATTTCAAAATAGCAAGAGAAGTAAAAGCAGATGGTGCCCATTTAGGAAAAACAGATGCTTGCCCTATCGCCGCTCGAAAACATTTATACACTTGGCAGATCATTGGAGGAACAGCAAATACCTTGCAAGATTGCGAAACATTAATAAGCAAACAAGTCGATTATATTAGTCTAAGTCCTTTTAGGCTTTTAACAACCAAGGATAATTCACAGAGTGTTTTAGGTTTAAACGGTTATACTGCAATTACAGAAGCCTTAAAAACCGAAACACCAATTATTGGTTTTGGAGACATCACAACAAAAGATGTTACAAACATTTTGAAAACAGGAGTTTCCGGAATTGCTGTATCCGAAGAAATCACCAAAGATTTTGATATTATAAAGACATTTAATCAATTACTAAGTGCTTCTTCGACGGAAGAGCAACGTCATACGTTTAAATAGAACAGGAACACTATTTTAAAATGATAAAATATCATAATTACATGATAGACAAACAATTAAAAGTCTGAGTTTTACAATTGATAGACTTTATTTAAAAACTATACCATTATGGATATTAAACACCTTTTATACGATTATTTAGTAAAGACAGGAATGTCTGTTACATCTGCTAAATATTTAAATATGATTGTTTTACTCATAGGGCTATTAATTGTAGCCTTTTTTATTGATTTTATCATAAGAAAAATTATAGTAGAACTATTTACACGGTTTTCTGTTAAATCTAAAACGAATTTTGATGATTTACTTGTAAAAAATAAAGCGCCTCGAAATATTGCCCACATCATTCCGTTGTTTCTTGTCTTAGAATTAATTCCGTTAGTATTTGTTGACTTTATATTTGTTGAAAATATCATTGAAAAAGGATTACAGGTATTTGCAATTATCCTTATCCTTTGGATAGCCCGAAGCGTATTAAACACCCTTAAAGATTACCTCAAAACGTTACCAAGTTTAAAAGACAAACCTATAGATAGTTACATTCAGGTGATTATGATATTTGCTTGGGTATTTGGCATATTATCTGCTATTGCTATAATTACCGGAATAGAGTTTATTAAATTCATCACCACCATTGGTGCTGCTTCTGCTATTATACTTCTGGTTTTTAAAGATACCATTCTAGGTTTTGTGGCTAGTATTCAGGTTTCTATAAATGATATGGTAAGAATTGGTGATTGGATAACCTTCGAAAAATACGGTGCAGATGGAGATGTAACCGAGATAAACCTATCTACTGTAAAAGTTCAAAACTTTGATAAAACTATTACAACAATTCCTACCTATGCTTTAATTTCCGATTCATTTAAGAACTGGAGAGGTATGGAAAACTCCGACGGAAGACGTATAAAAAGAGCCTTAAACATTAAATTAGATAGTATTTGTTATTTATCTAAAAGTGAAGTGGATTCGTTAAAAAAAATTCAATCAATTTCTGCTTATTTAGAAACTCGACAGTTAGATATCGATGCCTATAACACAAATAATAATATCAATAAAGACTTGCTTTTAAATGGTCGAAACTTGACAAATATTGGTGTGTTTAGAAAATATATTGAAACCTATATTGAAAATCATTCTGGCACGAATAAAAAAATGATGATTATGGTACGACAGCTCGCACCAGGGACTCAAGGAATTCCACTAGAAGTTTATGCTTTTAGTAGTGATAAACGTTGGGAGAATTACGAATATATTATGGCAGATATATTCGATCATATTATTGCTGCAGTTCCTTATTTTAATTTAGAAATTTTTGAGTTGCCTAGTAACTCAAGTTTTATTGAATCAAAAAAATAAGAAGCTTGATTTTTTATTAATTTATAAAAGCTTAGAAGATATTTTATTTTAAAAATTTATCATTTTTTAGATAAGAATACTTGTTAGATTATTTTAGAATACATGTTACTAGACTAATATAGCTTATATAAGCCAAATAAAGATGTACTTCTTAAGAGTCTTCTAATACCAATAGACACAAAATAACGAAGATATTTAGAAGTAACTTTTTTCTCAAATAATAAACAAAAAAAAAGCTCATCAAATAAATGATGAGCTTTTGTAAAACTTGAAGTATATTTTTTAGATAACTTTTACGTTAACTGCATTTAATCCTTTGTTTCCTTCTTGTAAGTCAAATTCAACATTGTCACCTTCATTGATTTCGTCGATTAAACCTGAAATGTGTACAAAATGATCTTTCTCTACTCCTTCTTCAGTGATAAATCCAAATCCTTTAGATTCATTGAAAAACTTTACTGTTCCTTTACTCATAATAGTGTAATTAAATTTATTTTACTAATTAGCTGCAAAGATGGCTACATTTTTATGATATACAACATATTTATTGCCTTCTTTTCTTTAAACCTTAAAATTAGGTATTTCTGTTTATTGAAAAAATTCAATAAAACTAGCTGATATTAAGGTGTTTAGAGTAGTTATTGGTTACCAATCAATAGGGAAATAATCTTTCAAGAATTTACCACACCAATGTTTACCTGTGTTAATTCCGTCAATTAACGGATCCATAACCCTTGCTGCACCATCGACAATATCCAACGGAGGTTGAAAATCATGAACAGCTACCTTCTTTTTAGATAATTCAGCAGGATCTTCATCTGTTACCCAACCTGTATCTACGGCATTCATGTAGATACCAGATTTAGCAAAAGTGGATGCAGATGTGTGAGTTAACATATTTAAAGCTGCTTTTGCCATGTTCGTATGTGGATGTCTGTCTACTTTTTTAAATCGATGAAACTTCCCTTCCATGGCAGTAACATTAATAATATGCTTTTTACCTGTGTTTTCTTTCTTCATTAAATTAGACAAGCGATTACACAATACAAAAGGAGCTACAGCATTTACCAGCTGTACTTCTACCATTTCTGTCGTTTCAATTTCACCCAATTTTAAACGCCAACTATTGGTTTTCCTTAAATCTACTTGTTGTAAATCGGCATCTAATTCTCCTTCAGGAAATACTTCAGCAGTTTGTAAAGAATTGTCAAAACTATATGGTATTTGAGATAATTCTGCAGAATTACGCAAACCAATTCCTGGTTCTGGACCATGCCAAGTAACCGGTAATACATTATTTTTACTCGTTCTTGAAGTAGACAAACTTAAGTTTGCCAATTCGTCTAAACAGCTATTATGATCCTTTAATAAGGTTTGTGCCAATTTAGGAAGTTGATCGACCGGTAACTTTTCATTTTTCATCAAATGAAAATAAAAACCTGAAGGTCTTCTAACAGTCTGAGCTGCGTTATTAATTAAGATATCTAATCGATCGTATTTTTGTTCTATATAATTACAAAAAATCTCTACACTTGGGATATGCCTTAAATCGAGTCCGTGAATATGCAAACGAGTATTCCAATCTTTATAATCGTCTTCTTTAGAAAAACGGATGGCTGAATCTGCAGGAAAACGTGTAGTAGCAACTACGGTTGCCCCAGAACGTAATAACATTAAAGTTATATGATATCCAATTTTTAACCGAGAACCTGTAATTACAGCTACCTGATCTTTTAAATTAGTAGTTTGAAAACGTTTTGTATAATTTAAATCGCCACAACTTGTACACATTGTATCGTAGAAATGATGCAATTTGGTAAAGACTGTTTTACACACATAACAGTTTCTTGGTGATTCTAACTCCAAAGTATCTTCTTCAAGTGCAGCTGCTCCGAGTAATTTTGGGGCAACAAATAAAGCTGCTTCACGTGCAGAACGAATACCAGTTGTTTTTCTCGCGTGTGTGTCTTTCGCAATCATTTTACGTTTCGCTGCTTTTTTAGCATCTTTTCTTCTACGCTCAAATTCAGCACGATTCGGTCTCGTTAATTCACCAGCCGCTTTAAAAAGTGCAACTCTCTGGTCTTCTGGCAAATCAAAAAGTTGATTCGTATCTGCTAATAATTGTTGTATTGTTTTGATACAAGATACAACGTCTAGAGGCTGGTTTTTTTCACTCATATAAATTATAATACGGTAACTCTTACTTTTTTCTTTTTTAAACGCGTATTATTTAGTTTTTCTACCAAATCATCAGCAAGTGCTAGAGGAATTGCTACAAAAGCGCAATCTGGTTTCAACTCAATTGCACCTAATTGATCTTTAGAGATCCCTCCTTGTTTAAAGAATAATCCTGCAATATCACCTTTAGATATTTTATCTTTTCGACCACCAGAGATGAATAAAGTTTCCCAGTATTGCGCCACGTGTTCTGCTTTTTTAGATATATTTATACCTTTACTCGGCTTTATAAAATCTGGCAAACGTTCGTTTTCCCACTTTAAAATATAAGCTGTTCCTTTTTCGTTTACTCTTGCAGTTCGTCCATTTCTATGAATAAATTCTTCCTCATGTTTTGGCAATTCGTAATGAATAATAAATTTCATTTCCGGGATATCAATTCCTCTAGCCGCTAAGTCTGTAGCAATTAATAATTGACAGGTTCCGTTTCTAAATTTAATTAAAGCACGTTCTCTATCTTTTTGTTCCATCCCTCCAGAAAAACAGGCATGACTTACTTTATGTTGGTCTAAAAAAGCACTTAATTGTGTAATGGTATCTTTTAAATTACAAAAAACAATACCTGGCTCATTCCCAATATGCTGTGCTAGGTCTACCAAGGTTCTCATTTTATTTTTATTAGGAGAAACTACTGTTTTAAAAGCTAGTTGAGACGTTCTTTTTCCTTTTAAGTAATTGATAATTCTTGGTTCTTCTAATCGCACAAAATCAGGTATTTCAACTCCCTGAGTAGCAGAGGTTAAAATACGTTTATCTACAGTAGATAATTGATTAATTATGTTACGCATTTCATATTCAAAACCGACCTCTAAAGACTTGTCAAACTCGTCTAAAATTAAAGTTTTTATGCTGTTTTTAGAAAAACGATCGTTCGCAAAGTGATCAGATATACGACCTGGTGTTCCTATTAAAATAGCAGGAATATGTTTTAGTTCTATCTTATCTTTAGACATTGGTCTACCACCATAAACAGCGTTAACTTTATACCCAGAACCCATAGAGCGAATAACTTGTTCTATTTGTATCGCCAATTCTCTAGACGGCACTAATATTAATGCTTGCACTTCTTTACATTCAGGATCTAATGATTTTAACAAAGGCAAAGAAAAAGCCAAGGTTTTTCCTGTTCCAGTTGGTGACAATAAGATGGTATTGGCATTTTTTTCAATTACCGAAACAGCCTCTATTTGCATAGGGTTCAAAGCTTCTATCTGTAACTTTTCTAGAATATCCTGTTGCGTTTTTATAATATTTGCCATACTTATTTCTTTTTCTTCTTTTTAGATACTTCGGATTTTGTATTTGCAGTAGCAATTTGTGCTAAGTAATTTGCAAGTATTTTATCTACTAGTTCCTCTTTTGTTAAATGATGAAATATTGTTTTTATCTGTGCTTTAAAGTCTTCAGACACTTCACGATTTGGCTTAATTTTAAATATTTTTTTAGCCCATAACAAACCATTGTTTTCTTCAATACTTTGTGCATCTGCCTTTTTATATGGAGTAAAAACCAAACCTAAATCTTCTTCAAATTCAGGAATCTCTTCCAATTCTTCTTTTTGTATAATACTTAAAGAAAGCCCTTCTGCTCCTGCTCTTGCTGTACGCCCACTTCTATGTACATACGTGTCATATCTATCTGGTAAATGATAATTTACAACGTAAGATATTTCTTTTACATCGATTCCACGAGCAGCTAAATCAGTTGCTACTAAAATATCGATATGGCCTTCTCTAAATTGCCCCATAATACGATCTCTAATCCCTTGGGTTAAACTACCATGTAAAGCTCCAGAAGAGAACTTATTAATGGCTAAGTTTTTTGCTAATTTATTAACAGCAGCTTTAGTTTTACAAAAGATAATTCCACGTTCTCCTTCTTTAGAAGATAAGAAGTGAAGTAATACATTTAGTTTTTCTATCGGTTCTACAACCACATATTGATGGTCTATTCCTTGATGCCCTATAGTTCCCATATCAGCTTCAACATGCACAACATGTTTCGACATATAGTTTTGCACTAATTGTTTAATTGTACCTGGCATTGTAGCCGTAAACAATAAGGTTCTTCTAGTTTTTGGGATTTCTTTGATAATGGTATCTACCTCTTCTTTTAAGGCACTTACCATTTCATCTGCTTCATCTAATATAAAATAGTTTATGTTTTTTATATCAATTGCACCACGTTCTACTAAATCTACCAAACGTCCTGGAGTTGCAACAACAATATGAATCGTTTCTTTTAAACGTTCTATTTGAGGTTTGATTGGAATACCACCGCATATTGATGCAATCGTTGTTTTCTGTCTTTCTGAAGCAAAGGATATTAAATTATTATAAATTTGGTGCCCTAATTCTCTTGTAGGTGCTAATATTAATGCTTGAACATGCGTCTTTTCTGCATCGATTAATTGTAATAAAGGCAATCCAAAAGCAGCTGTTTTTCCAGTCCCTGTTTTTGCTAAAACAACCACATCATCCTTTTTCTTTAAAATTAAAGGGATGGCTTTTTCTTGAACATCTGTAGGAACAGAAATTTGTAATTTAGCTAAATTCTCTTGCAAATCTGCATGAATACCTAACTCTGAAAACGTTTTTGACATTAAATAAAATTTTTGCAAAGGTAGCGATATCGTTCTTGTAAAATGTACAAATAAACGCTTGTAATTTAAAATGTTAATTTATCATTAAAAGAGTAATTATATATAAATATTTAAACCAATATGGGTTTTTTGAATCCGTATATTTGCACGTATAAATTATTAGGAATAAAAGATTTGAAACAGATAAAAGCGTACTTAGATCAATTAGCAACCATCTCAAATTTAGATTGGGATTTTTTTACTTCTAAATTACAGCGCCGTGTAATTCAAAAGAAAACTATTTTCTTAAAGCTTAACGATATAGAAAATCATATTTCTTTCATTGAATCTGGCGTTGTACGGTTATATATTCCTAAAGAGAATCCAGAAAAAGAAATTACTTTTGGGTTTAGTTTTAAAAATCAATTCATTAGTGCTTATGATTCTTTCTTAACTCAGAAACCTTCAGCGTATCAATTACAAACACTTTCAGAAACAACCCTTTTAAGTATTTCATATAATGATTTACAAGAAGTCTATAAAAGAACTCAGATGGGTAATTTTATTGGCAGATTAACTGCAGAACGTCTTTTTCTTATAAAATCTAAGCGAGAACAAAATCTTTTAAACCTTACTGCAGAGGAACGTTATATTGGGTTATTTAAAGAGCGACCAGAACTCTTAAAGGTAATTCCTCTAAAATATATTAGTTCTTATATTGGAGTTACTGCACAAGCGTTAAGTAGAATTAGAAGACGTATTTTATTGACTTAGGTTCATTGTTTTGCTTCGAACATCCAACTACCTTTACAAAAAAACTTATGACAGTAATTATTTTTGTTATAGTGCTTTGGTACGGTGGCTTATTTTTTCAATCTTTCTTTTTGCATCGTTATGCAGCACACCAAACATTTACTATGTCAAAAACCATGGAACGAATTACATTTATTCTAACCTGGGTTTTTCAAGGTTCTAGTTATTTAAGTGCTTATGGTTACGGAATTATGCATCGAATGCACCATGCGTATACAGATACAGAAAAGGATCCACATTCACCATCTCATGATGCCAATATGTTTGCTATGATGTGGAAAACAAAGAATGTCTATCAAGACATTAATAATCAACGTATTTCTATCGATGCCCGTTTTACAAAAAATGTACCGCAATGGAGAGCTTTTGATTTGTTTGCTGGCTCTCGTTTTTCTCGTTTACTTTGGATTACAGGCTACATCTTATTCTTTGCTTTCTTTGTAACTGCTTCGTGGCAATGGATTTTATTGCCGATAACATTTTTAATGGCACCGATCCATGGTGTAATAATCAACTGGTTTGGGCATATTTATGGCTACGTTAATTTTAAAATGAAAAACACGAGTAAAAACCTCTTTCGTTTTGATTTTTTAATGATGGGTGAAGGATATCATAATAATCATCATAAACATGCAAGTAGCGCTAATTTCGGTGTAAAATGGTATGAGATTGATATGACTTTTTTAATTATAAAACTATTAAATGCGATTGGGTGTATTAAATTAAAACCAATAGCGATTAAGAAGTCAAAATAATCTTGTAAAAAAGATTAATTAATAATTTTAAAACATAGGTTTCTTGAGTTAAATTGGTTGCTTTTTTCTTTAGAAAAATAATCAAATATTATTAATTTTTTAGGGTTCAATTTTTTTACCATTCTAGTATCTTCGCGCGCATTATGTGGATGTACTTAGGACTTTTAGCGGCTTTATTTTTAGGATTACACAATTTATGTAAAAAACATGCTGTACAAGGCAATGAAGTTTTCCCTGTACTACTAGGGACGATTTCCTCGGGTTTTTTATTAATACTTCCTTTTTATTTTGGATCTACGTTGTATCCAGAATATATGCAAAAAATAGGTTTTTATATTACAGATATTACTTGGAGTACTCATGGATTTATATTTATAAAATCGATGATTATGACATCTTCCTGGATTTTGGCTTATCAAGCATTAAAGCATTTACCCCTAACAATTGTAACTCCAATTCGTTCTGCAGGTCCTTTTTTTACCTTTATAGGTGCAATCATTATTTATCAAGAAAGACCAAGTTATTTACAATGGATTGGTTTCATTCTTATTATATCATCAGTATTATTATATTCTAGATTAGGGAAAAAAGAAGGAATCCATTTTAAAAAGAACAAATGGGTTTATGCCATAATTGGGGCTACTTTTCTAGGGGCTTCAAGTGGTTTATATGACAAGTTTTTAATACAGAATTTAACCTTGAATCCGCAGACATTACAATTTTGGTTTTGCTTTTACACGATCCTTATTTTAGTCATAATTCTATCATTAACTTGGTTTCCTAATACTGCAAAAAGAAAAGCTTTTAAATGGAGATGGTCTATACCTGCAGTTGGGATATTACTGCAAACAGCAGATTATTTTTATTTTAAAGCATTGCAAGATCCAGAAGCATTGATACTATTATTATCTGCTATAAAAAGAAGTCAAATTTTGATAGCAGTAGTTGCTGGAGGAATCATTTTTAAAGAACAAAATAAACGTAAGAAATTAGTTCCTCTTTTTGGAATCTTATTAGGTGTGTTTTTTATTTTATTTTCATAATTCAAAAACCATAAAGGTAATATTCAATTAAGTAAAAAAGGGTGCTAGTTCTTTCATAAATTAACATTTAAAACACAATCAATACTAAGAGAGCTTTCACTAAATATAGACAAACAGAAATTTATTATAAATCTTTAAATTTAGATTTATACCAAATATTTAAAATTAAGCCACCTATAATCAAAGCGATACCTAAAAAACTATAAAAAGTATAGATTTCTTTAAATAAGAAAACGCCAAAAGTTGTAGTATAAATAACTTCAACATATTTAATAGGAGCTATAATACTTGCCGAAGCTGTTTGAAAAGCTTTTGTCATGTATACTTGACCAAAATAGCCAAATACACCTAACATCATTAAGAAAATCCACTCATTTCCTTTGGGTGTAACCCAATTATTTATAGAAAGTACGCCTCCTAAAATGGTTGCAACAACCATAAAATAGTTAACAATTACAATTGGATGCTCACTCTTACCTATTTTACTAATAATTATATATACTAATCCACTTAGAATAGAAGCTAGCATAACGAGAATTAAACCTATTGTATTTAATTGATTATCAAAACCTTTTAACACAAAAACTCCTAAAAGTGAAATGACAAAAAATAACCATTGTAATCGTTTTATTTTTTCCTTCAATAAAAAAATACCGAAAATTGCT
>MDTF01016018.1_pt1 | contig 31268 bp, 32 predicted proteins | sample 811191 | NCBI WGS metagenome assembly MDTF01 (sample SAMN05326649, study PRJNA326480) | marine metagenome | isolation source: seawater | place: Southern Ocean | collected 2011 | reverse complement strand
TTTCTTGTTTTAATAATTACAGCAATCCAAACAACGGAAACATTTCCGTATAAAACAGAAGTAATGACAACATTGTGGTCGGTTTTCGCAATACATTCATTATTATTATTAGAGGCATGGAGGGAGTGGGATGGTGCATATTTTTCACTAATTGAAACATTTAGAAGTATTATAAATTTAATCGAAGATAAACCGATAGGTCAAACAGCTATAATGGTTATAATAAGTGTGTTAATATTTATAGGTATAATAGTGGGTAGTGTTTTTATTGGTAAAAAAGAAACCTCTAGTAGAACTAGTAAGGGTATTGGCATTGGTTTATTTTTTGGATCAATGTTATTATTATTAATGGGTATTTTAGGTTTATTAAAATTTATAAGAAATGGTAAAATAGGATCAAAAATATTTGATTCAGTTAGAGAAAGACCTAAAACATATTGGAGTATATTATCGATTATATTATTGGGTATAGCAACACCATTATCCATCTATTATGATAATCTTTCACACACATCCCATATCGAAAAAATGAATGGATGTGAAGATGCTTCGTATGCTAAGGATGCGATAGCAGGAGATCAAAAAGTATGTGAGGAAAAGGAGAGGGAAAGATATAAAAAGGAAACGATACATTTAAAAGAAATTCCTTTGATGACTTTAATTATATTTTTAATTTCGGGATATTTTTTTATAGAAAGATCGGCGTTCTTTAAATTTTTACAAGTGGATAGTTTTAGAAAAATATTAGTGTTCGTCTCAATGGCGTTATTAATTGCATTTATAACATTTCAAGTAAATTCTAATATATTTTCGACAGGAGAATGGAGACAGGGTGAAACACAACCAAATATTCCTGAAAAATTTTATATGCCTGTAACCATTACTTTAACAGTACTTGGTTTTATTATGTTATTTTCGTTAATAACTGTGGCTATGAGCAAGAATGACGCAACTAGACCTGATCCAAATGATCATAAATCAAATTTAAGTTGGTTGGTTTCAAGATTAGGAATTTATTTTAAACCGTTATTAATAATGGTATTATTTTTTAGTGTTATGGGGTTATTATTATCACCACTATCAAAGGGGAATGGTGGTTCACGAAGGTTTCTTTCAACATATGGTAATTTATTATATTTATCAATAGGTTTGGTGGTGGCGGTATTGGTTTATCAAAAAATAAAAGGAACAGATATGTGGAAAAATTCACAAATTTTTAGATTTATAACAAATGTGCTATTAATAATACCTTGTTTATTATGGTATATTGTTGAATATTTTTATGGAGAAATAACAGAAACACCCAAAATAGTGTATATTATTTTACTGGGTGAGTTAGGGTTAGTGTCAACCTATATATTAGTACCAATCGTTATGAAATATTTTTTTGGTTATTATGTTGGAAAAAACAGTATAATCGATTATACATTGGAAAAGGAATTACATGAAAAAAGATTGGCGGAATTGGATGATTATTATGAGCAAATTAAATCGAAGGTGGCTGATGTTTTTGAAGACAAGGATTGGAAAAAGTTGATGGATCAACAAAAATATAGGAAGGATGAAATAAAAATATTTATTAAAAACGACATTGGAAAGACACAATTTGAAATAAATAAAAAAAAGGTGGATAAAAAACTAGATGAGGATATTTCTAAATTAACAAATCAACCAAATTATAAAAGTGTGAATAGATATGACCAAGTTGTAAATTTTGTCTATTATTTAAGTTCAAACAAATTGGGAGAAGAAAATGAGAAGGGAAAAAATAATATGGTATCAATTGAAGATCTTAAAACGGATAGAAAGGTGAAAATGGATATAGTTGATGAAAAAATCAAAAAAGGGGTACTACATAAGAGTGTTATGATAATAGAAAAACCGATATATTTAGACAAGGAATTTATTCCAATGGACAAAACAGATCCAAGTAATCCCAAGAAGTTAACATTTCAACAGTTGACTGGTCAAAATAAAAATGACTATAGTTATAACTATGGTTTATCGTTATGGGTAAATTTACATACTCACGCGCCGTCTAATTTCAGGAAAAGTTATAACTCACCTGCAAATATAATTAACTATGGTAAAAACCCACAAATAATGTATAATTCAAAAGAAAAATCACTACAAATATGGATAGTTAAGGATAATAAAAGAGGAGATGCACAATTAGCTTTAGAAATAAAGGATGTGATGACAAAACAAAAATGGAACAATATTATTATTAATTATGATTTAGGCACTTTAGATATTTTTGTAAATTCAAAATTAGTTGGTACATTTGCATCAAGTATTCCTTATATGGCGGACGATCCCGTAATTATTGGTGAAGGAACTATTGGTGATAAAGGGTTAGCTGGGGGTATATGTAATGTTGTATATTATCCAAGTGCTTTAACAAAAACTCAAATTGAATTTTTTTATAATACGTTAAAACGAAAAAACCCACCGATCATTTGAAGTTCGACATTTATCATTTAATAATTTCTAAGATATATATTATATATAATGGAAATTAAATCAATATTACTTGGAGTAATTGTTATTATAATTTTAGTTGTTTTATATTTTTGGATATTTAGTGATAACGAACAACATAATTTAGTAACATTAAAAGATGCTACAATTAAGGAAGCTATTAAGAAAACGGCCATTCCAAATCCTTCTGAATTTTCTTTTTCTTTTTGGACATTTATAAACAATTATAATTATAATTATGGGAACAAAAAATATATTTTATACAGAGGGGATGGTACTGCTGCCGCGGGTCAACGTTTTGCTGTATATTTAGACGAATACAAAAGTGACTTAGTTGTAGAGATAACTGAAACTGGAGCACCTGGAGCAGAAAAAGCAAGAAAATGTAAAGTAGAAAATATACCACTTCAAAGGTACTCACATATATTGATATCATATAGAGCAAGAGTCCTTGATATATTCATTGATGGTAAATTAACAAAATCGTGTACATTGAATGGTAATTTCAAAAGCGATGATTCAGGCGGTCTATTAATTTGTCCCTCCGAAAATCAAGTTGATTCAGCAAAGCAGATAAAAAAGGAAGGATTTAAAGGTTTTTTAGCAAGTTTAAGATTTTTCACGAGAGCGGTTCAACCAAGAGAGGCGTATGCAATTTATAAAGAAGGGTATAGCGGTGGTAACTGGTTGAGCGATATGTTTAATAAATATAAACTCAAAATCGCCTTTATGGAAGATCAACGAGAACTAAGTAGTCTCATCTTCTAATTTTCTCACGATACATTATATAATGAGTAACTCTGTTTCTTTCACAGATGGTATAAATAATCCAATGAACCAATCTTTAGGGAGTTTTGGAAAAAAAAATATGGTTAATGGTTCGAAAGAGTTTTTGATGTCAAATACAATTGTAGCAAAAGTTGCTTTCTTACTTTTAGTTATTATTGGTTTTGTATTATGTTTAAGGGTTTCTACGCAATTAATTATATGGTATAACAAACCCAATCCAAATCCATACCTAGTTACATGTAGACGCAATGGTGAATTGGCAAAGAGAATACCTGGTGATCCAGGTATTCAAAATTCGATACCAATTTTAAGATCAAAGAATGAAAGAACTGGTGTTGAATTTACATGGTCTGTGTGGTTGTATGTAGATAAACCACATGCGGCAGATCCAGCTGATGGAACTGATGCGAGATATTATCATGTATTTCACAAAGGTTCTCTTTTATCGGGTAAAGGAATATTAAATAATGAAAATATGGATGCAACACCCGGATTGTATATTAAGTCTGTTAAAGATACTAGTGATGTTTTGACAAATTCCTTGGTAGTTGTTGTTAATACATTTTCTGGGGAAGTTTCTGGAAAAGAAATCGAAAAAGAAACTGTTATTGATAATATCCCTATTAGAAAATGGATTCATGTAGCTATTAGAATTGAGCAAAAAAATCTCGATACTTACATAAATGGTATTTTAACAAAGAGAAGAGTTTTACCAAGTTTACCTAGACAAAATTACGGGGATGTTTATATTGGTCAAAAAGGATCTTCTAAGGACGACTTTGGATTCAGCGGTGAGTTGTCTTCCCTAAGATATTTCAATAGTGCATTAAATCCAATTGAAATCAATAATATTGTTAAAGTTGGTCCAAATATGTGTACAGATGATTCAATGTCCCAATACCCACCATACTTTTCACAAAGATGGTATTTATAATTTGATTTTATTAATTCAATAAAATCAACGATGAAAAAAACCCAAGATGGAAAAAACCCAAGATGGAAAAAACCCAAGATGGAAAAAACCCAAGATGGAAAAAACCCAAGATGGAATCAAAAAATTGAAAGGGTTTCCAATAATTAATAATATTATAATACTACAAATTAAAAATGGAATCTCATAAAGATAAAACTACCGCTATTAGAACACAGGACCCTCATTGGTTAAAATACTATAATTTAAAACCAAAAAAACCAATGAAACCCATTGATATGCTTTTCAAAAGTATTGGAAAAAAAACAATACAAGAACACATTCAGGATAAAACATGTTCTTGTTGTTACAAAGTTGTTCAAATGTCAAAAATGACAGAGGAAGATATTATTGAATTGGGAATAAGTGGGATGTGTAAAACTTGTCAAGACGATTTCTTTAAAAATTAAATTGGAATATATTCCTTACACTCTTCATTTGTTTTAAATATCTTACCAGACAAACATTTACCAACATCGTCTACTTCAATACAAGCATTATGTGGCGTTTGATGTCCTATGTAACAAAATCCTCCCTTCTTTTCTTGTATATTACTTTCACTGTCATCCATAGCAACAACGTCTTTTTTTTTCTTTTTTCCTTTTAATGTTTTTGTTAAGTCACTTTCTTTCAAAGGTTTATCTTGTTTTATAGTTGCTGTTTCATTTTTATCTAATTTTGTAAAAACTGATTTTATTAAATTTAGCGAATCTTTAAATGTGTTTGCTAAAATACCTCCACTGAATCTAGTACCACTTATAAAATTAGTAAACGTTAATTCAATTGTTTCGAAGATTCCTTCACTGCTGGAAGATACTATTTTTCTCATTTTACCAGAAAATATATCAGTTCCTTTTGATAAATACGCCCATGCATTTATACCTAATAAAGCTAATATTACAAATAATAAGAAAAATCGTAGCACCCAACTTTGCCACGACATGCTACTAACTGGTGCTGGTAATGAAACAAAACTCTCTGTTTTTTCTAAAGGATTTAAATTAGAGATTTTCTGCGCCATTGTGTTAAAATTATTATTTTCTGTTATTGTTTTAATCGATTCCATATACAAATTATATATATAAAATTTTTAATAGTAATTAGTAAAAATTTTATATTTTTAGTGTTTATTAAAGAATATATGACTGATGTTAAACAAACTTTAGAAAACGTTGGTAGAGGTCGAATGACTCATGAAGAATTTAAAAAGCATGTTGATAATATTACAAAGAAAAAGTTGGAGCAAAAAAAGGTTTTAAAGGTTCCTTTAAAGAAGACACAACAAGAAATTTTGATAAAAAACTTAAGAAAAGGTGATCATATAATATTTAAAAAAAATAAAGTTGAAGAATGTGGATTAATTATTAATAAATATGAGGCAGAATTTGATATTAAGCAATGTTTGGGAAATTTTGTCGTGACGGGTTTAATAAAATTTGATAAGGTTGTAAGAAAGGCATATGCAAGTGATATTGAAAAAATTGTACAAACACAAAACACAGACACGAATATATCTCTGTTTGGGGGAAATATATAACAAACTTATTTAAACGGAAAAATTGATAAAATATATCAATGTGTGTTACGTGTTGTTGTGATTATTCAATAAGTTGTTGTAAGAAAAAGATTAAAATAAAGCGTTTTTTTTTACCTTTGTCTTTAGGTATTGGTTCAATTTTTTTCAACGAAACCCGGGATATTTTATATTTTCCATTAATTATATCGTCCTCTTTTTTTGTTTTGTTTTGGAATTTTAACCATTTGGTTTATTATACTGCCTCAAAACCTTTATATTATCAAGATATTTTCATAGATGAGAAAAAAATACCAAATTGGAATGTTAACGAAAAAATTAAAAAAAAGTTTGAATGTATTTTTGTATGGGTATTAATTATCACGAATACTTTATTAGTAGGAGGATTATCCGAATATTGGTTATATAAATCAATCGGTGCTGATAATTTAATGGAAATAGTAGGTATAACTGGTGGTATTATTAAGATTTTTCAAATTATAAACAATACTATTTGTAGATTAATGTTAAAAATATTAAAAATTTATATAAAAAAGGAAAATAAAGTGTTTAAAATAAACCAAAACAAAGCAATAAAATCGATAATTAATTTAAAAATGGAAAAAAAGGAGAATTATTCAATGGGGGAATTTCCCCCAAACCCCCCTGGATAAATTTCCGTAACTTGTATTTATTTTTCGTCTGGTTCTTTGTTTTCGTCTGGTTGTTCAGTTTCTTCATGGGTTGGATTTGGATCTTGATTTGGATCTTGATTTGGATCTTGATTTGGATCTTGATTTGGATCTTGATTTGGATCATATTCTTGTTGATATTCTGGATGATCTGGATCCTCTGGATCATACTCTTGGTCATCTGGACCATGTTCATCTTTTTGAAAAAAATCATTAAATTGTTCAATACATTGGAAAATTTTTGACGATTCTTGTAAAGAAAAAGCACCTCTTCTTTGTGCCAATTGTAAAAATCCAAATATTAAATCTAATGCTGTACTTTTATCAGTAACTTCGACATTTACCATTTTGCTCATTTTATATTTATTATGCTTTGTATTTAAATTAAAATTCCCTTTACTCTTTTCTGGAAATATGGTTCATTAATTTTTCCATTTGATCTAATTTGGATATCGTTTTTTCTAAATTACTTTTAGTGAAGGAATTATTAAACAAGTAATCTGTTTCCGGTTTAATTTCATTTTTTTTGATTTGTTTATAAATAACATTAATTTTTTTTATAATTTGTGCTGCAACTTTATCGTCTTTACAAATAGGAATGTCTAAGTCAATTTTATTTGTAACTAAAGAAATAGCAAAATAGATAAGATTTTTTCTTTTTTTCTTACAACCTTTTGAGAAACGAATGCAAAATAGATTTAACAATGCATTGACAATTTTAAAGATGAGTTCGTTTCTTTCCTTTGCTTCAAATAGTAAAAGTTCCCATAAAATCCAGATAGTTTCTTTTTGTAGGGTATTTTCAACTGGCATATTTCTTCTTGCCGCTATTTTTCTTACTTTGGTGTCTTTAAAACATATATCTTCATAACCCATCATCCATTCAAACCAATAACATACTTGTTGATTATTATTGGATTGTTTTGTCAAGTGATAAGCAAACTCATTGACAGCAATAAATAATTCTTTTGGATCTTCGTTTTTATATACTCTCTTTCCATACTCCAAATTATCTGCTTTTAATTTAAATGATATATTACTAATATGAAAATCTTCTTTAGAAATTTTGATATTACCAACAGGTAACTTTTTAGTTGATAAACACAATATACAAACGATTTCTGCGAACAATCTTCTAATTTTCGGGCTGTTTCTCATTTTAATTTCATTACCAATAAAACCATTATGAACAATGTTTTTGAAATCATTAAACCTTAATTCTAAATATATGGGTAATTTAGGGTTTCCCAAATGGATATTTTTGCTCATGGTTAATAATAACAGATCCCAAATATCATAAAAATGTCCTGCACAAATAAATTCACAGATCCAATAACATGATTGTTCTATTTTACCATCATTAATAGATTTTAGGAATTCCTTTTTCGCACTCGTTTTTTTAAAATTTGAAAAGGTCAAACCTCTAAATAAAGTTGCTGCTCTTTTATCGTTGATATCAAAATCATTCATTATAGTATTTTTACATAAAAAATAATAATATAATACATATAATGAGCTTCATTCAAAATATACAACCATCGATATGTATTTTGGTATTTTTTATAATTATATTTTTCGTTTATCATGTTTATTATAAATACAAACCAATGTATGAGGGATTTTCAAGTGGAATAAACGGAGGTGGATTTACTGAAGGTTTTGCAATTAATTTACAATCAAAGAACAATGCTTCTTTGAACAATTATGAATTATCTGAAAGGGGTACTAAGGGATTACCCTATTATAAAAATAGGAATGACATTCCTACGGACGAAAAGTTGAATGACCCTAGTGCACCTGTATTTTTAAATGAGTCAAAGGTTGAAAATAGTGGACCAACTTTGGAAGATATAGACAAAAAAATGGAAGTCGGTGATTTCATATTTAATAATACTAAAAACTTATGGACAAAGTTCTATTGTTCTATTTATGATTCTTTGATGTTGGATAACACAAAAAACAAATATGAAATAAATGAAATAATAGAATCAACAAATGCGAACAAGAATAGTAAATTCTTGGATATAGGAAGTGGTACGGGTCATCATGTGAGTATGTTAAAGAAGAGAGGTTTTGAAGCAATTGGTATGGATTCTTCAATTGAGATGGTAAATAGAGCTAAAATAAACCACCCTGGTTTACCATTTTATAATTCAGATGTAATGAATGCCTATCAATTTAAGGAACAGGAATTTACACATGCTTTAATGTTATTTATGACGATTTACTATATTAAAGATAAGAGAGCTGCCTTTTACAATGTACATAAATGGTTAAAACCAGGTGGATTTATGGTTTTACATTTGGTGAATAGGGAAAAATTCGATCCACGAATAGAAGCCTCTGATCCTTTATACAAGGTGAACCCTCAGCGATTTGCGAAAGACCGAATAACAAAAAGTTATGTAAAATTTAACGATTTTCAATACAAGGGTGAATATATACCTAATGGTGAAAATTCTAAATATATAGAAACGATTAAGGAGGATGATGGTGGTAAAGCTATAAGGAACGAACATGTTTATTATATGGAAAAGCAAGGTGATATAATAGGGAAGGCAAAGAACGCTGGATTTAAGTTAAAAGGTAAAATTCACATGAGTATTTGTCAATATCCTTATGAATATTTATATGTGTTTATTAAAAAATAAAATTATGATAATATTTTTTGTGTAAAAAAATATTATGGTTATTTACCAATAAGTTGTAAAAAGAGAGTTTATCTAAAACGTCTCTTTTTAGATTTTCTCTTTTTAGATTTTCTTTTTCTAGATTTTCTTTTTCTAGATTTTCTAGATTTTCTGTATTTTCTTTTTTTGGATTTTTTAAATTTATTGCGATATCTTCTTTTTCTCTTAGTGCCTCCCTCTCTCTTTCTTTTTGGCTGCCCATTTTTTCCTGGTTTACTAGATGAGCTTGATGAACTACTTAATGGATTACCAAATGAGCGTTGACCAGACAACGTTTGTCTATCAGGGGATCGAACTGGACGACTGGTCGCTAATGGTCTGACGAGTCGTCGTGGAATATGTACCACCCGACGTGATGGACTATTAATTGGAACAAAAGAAGAATCTGGCTTCCCAGCTTCTTCTGTTATACCTGGTCTTGTTGGACTTGAGCTTGGTGGACTACCTGCGCTTGGGGAACTAATTAATGGTTTAAATTGCTGCATTTTAAGTGTCAGATCAGCCATCTCTTTTTCATTTGGTGAACTCTCTTCATCGTCGTTAGATTCTTTCTTTTCGATTGATTTTATAACACCCTCCTCGAAACTGACATTCGGTCTTTTCGGTCTTTTCAGTCTTCTCCCTGACATATATATATAAAGTTTAGAAAACAAAAAACCCCTAAATAGAATCCAATCGTAATAAATGATCTTTTTAAAAGGCGTAAAACAATAAGAAATAAAAAATAAATTTTATATAATCAAAATGATTATATAAAAAAATATTTTATACCTTTTATTCCATATAATTTTTTTATTATTTTACGCTTGATACACGATTAAACTTAGCTTCCAGTATTCCAACGGTATCGTCGCCTGCTCCAACCCCGATTTTGTTTGGTTCGACTTTTTGTGATTGTTTTGGTGTAGTAAAAATACCTTGACTCTCTAAAGCAGTAGTCTTCATCCTGTCTGCTTTGTTTAGTTTTTCCATTGCCTCCTTCTTCATCTCACTTGTTAATATCATTATTTCCACAGCTCCCATTGCCCCAGCCGATTTACGACCCTTTCCACTAGGAGTAGTAACTGCTAAATTATCTTTATTACTCCGTTGTACAGAAGTTAAACCCCTGACCGTAAATCTATTTTTGGTCGTAACAGGAAAGTTTCCCCCTTTCTTCATGGCACTCTCTTTGGCATCTTTCATAACAATATCATCGAGGTCGCTACCCAATTTTATTTTTCCCATAAGAGCAGCTATATTTGTTGTAGGTTTACTTGTTGTATGTTTATTTGTTGTAGGTTTACTTGTTGTATGTTTACTTGGTGCAGATTTTTTCATTCCACCATTCGTTGTTCCTCCTTTTTGTGTCTTGCGTCTACGACGTTTTTTATTTTTTCTTCTTCGTTTCGTTCTTTTATTTTTTCTGATTCTTCTTTTCGTTTTTCTTTTCGTTTTTCTTTTCGTTTTTCTTCTGGATTTTTTTCCAGTCTTTCTTCTTTTGAGTGGCATATATATAAAGTTTAGAAAACAAAACACCTAAATAGAAACCAATCGTAATGATCTTTTTAAAGGGCGTAAAACAATAAGAAATAAAAAATAATTTTTATATAATCAAAATGATTTTATTATATAAACTGAGAGAATATTTTATACCTTTTATTCCATATATTTTTTTAGTTTTAGTGTTCTTTGTGGTTTGCCTTTCTCTTTTCTTTAAATATAAATACAAATTCTGGTTAGACCAACCAATAAACAATAAATACGATATAAGATTATGGAATAAAAATGGTATAATAAAAAACGAGGCCAAATTGTCAAAATATTTTAATTCATTGTGTTATTCATCAAATTGGTTAAACACGCCTTCGCAACAAAAGATTCAATTGAATTTTATGCTAAATAATACTTATAATTATTATAAAAATCTTAAAATAAAAATGTCTATTAAAAACCTTAACTCATTATTAACAAAACACAATAACAAAAGTTATATTACACTATATTATAAGAACCCGCCATTAAACAGTAAATTAACAGGAACTTTGATATCCAAACCTATTGTTGGGCGTCTTTATAACAAGGAAATACATATGTATTTTTGGGATTTCATATGTAAGAAGGAAAGTAAAGTACTATATGAGTTAATACGCACACATTACAAAAGACAAATGGATGTAACTAAAAACAAAATTTTTCTGTGGAGAACCAATAAAGAAATATCGATAATAAATCCGGTAATCGAATACCAAAGTTATTTATTCTCGATTAAATTCTTTCCAAAGAAGGTTAAATCTAAATGTAAAAATGTAAATTTTATTACAATTACATCAGGAAACTATAGATTGTTTATTAATATGTTTTATAAACTATATTCTGAATTCGATTGTTTTTTACACGTCAATATTTCAAACCTAACACATCTCCTTGATAAAAATTTATTATTTATCACACTTATTATGTTGGGTAACAAACCTTTGTCCTGTTATTTCTTTAAAAACACACATACAATATGGAACGGTTCTCCTGTTATCAGTTTGATTGGATCATACAAAGGTGGTGTGAATAATGAATTATTCTTGGAAGGATTTTACAACTCGATCATATTACTTTATGAAAAAATACAGTTTAAAAATATAATCATCGAAGACTTGAGTTTTAACACGGAAATAATAAACGATACCAAGAAATACAAATGTTTTAATACATATACTTCGTATTACTACTTTTATAACTTTATATATAAATCGTTTGCTAAAAACCAAGTTTTGTTTTTATTGTGAAAAATTGAATCTAATTTTATATATAATTTGATTGGTATTAAAACAAAGAAAAAAAAGAATTATAAAATATAAAAATGTCTCTATCATGTCTCGCAAATGTCAAACGTAATAATGAAACAAATCGTCCGGATGTCCAACCACACGTAGTGTTTGCTAGCTATGTCGGGGATCGTTCAGGATCAATGTGTGACCAAGAAAACGCATCAGCAAACGGTGTTTATGAATGGACAAAGGAAATGTGCAGTGGTGTCATCAACGGAGGACAAAAAGGATTTATTTCGGTTACATTTTTCGATTCTGTTGCCGAGAAACGCTTTGAAAACATTCCAATGGAGGAAGTTGAAATTTCAATGAAACAAGCTCGTGATTGGAGTAAACCAAGAAATTGTACAAGGTTATATGATACGGCAATCGAAGCAATCAATACCTTGCGAAGAAATATCAAGTCGTATCAAAGTTTACACCCTGAATTACGAATCCATGGAGTTTTCCAATTGTTCTCAGATGGTGTTGATAACAGATCTATAGCTCAGTCGTATCATTTACAAGCTGCTATTGAAGGTGCTCGTAACGAAGGTATTAGTTGTATTTACTTAGGAATTGGTCAAAATGCGATTGAAGTCGGTAAAGAATATGGATTTGAAGAAGAACAATCACTATCTGTTGATGTTGGTGAAGAAACATCTCAAATGGCATTTAGAGGTTGTTCAATGAACGCATTAAGATGTGCTAGTACTGGACAAAGTCAACCAATGGATGAATGTTTACGTCAATCATCCGCACCAAGCCGTCGAGCAACAATTGGCGTACATACATCATCTCTAGATCCAAATGCTATACCATTTAATCCTACACAATAAATTCATATACAAATTATTTTTAACAAATTTTAAAAATAAATTTTTTTTATCGTTTTAAATTAAATTTACTATAATAAGCAAATTTGGCTGCTTTTGTTAATGGTTTTGAAACATTCGAATATATGTTCCCTTTTTTAATATCACCACCTGTATCTCTAAACGTTAAAGGATATTTGAGTACATACGTATTATTAGCATTATTAAATGCTTTTAAGACACTACCTCCAACGTCTTGGTGTTTATATATAGTGATCTCAGGATATATTTTTAAATTGGTGGATGTGTTGTTAAATCTACTAAATGGGAATAGATTGCATTCTGTCATATTATTTTATTATATTTTAATAAAATAATTTATCTAATATATTTACCGACCTTTGTAAACGAATCAACTGTAAAAATAACAAAAACTCCCAAAAATAAATATAAAATTAATTCTTCTGTTACATTCGAAGTCTTGTTATCCTTTTGTTCCTCAAGTAAATGGAGTATATGATTTAACTTCGTCATAAGTACATTTGGTGATTCACTTATATTCTGCGCGTCTGCTATTTTTTTATAATTAGGCACAAAATGTTCATAATAAGAGGAATTGGTATTCGAAGCATTGGACGAATAAGAAGAACTATTTGGGATAATAGTGGAAGGTTCTTTTGTTTTTTTATCAGGAAAACGTGTCAACTGTGGTGGAGAGATGAGAGACGTATCGTTTACTTTCTTTTCTTTATTGTTATAGGCCTGAAAATCTGCTAAACCTGACTCCGAATCACTGTCATCATCGTCATTTAGGAAATGTTGTCCTAAATTTTTACTATCATAATTTGCCTTAATATTTTCATGAGGTTGTTTTGCATTTTTTAAAGTTTTATTTTTACCTTTACCTTTTTTTTTACTGTCCTCATTAAAATCTATTTCTGAAAACTGAAGTGTCATCTCTTTATAAAAAATAAAGATTTTTTTTTATATTTTAAACGGAAATTATATATTAATTTCATAATAGCTGAAAAAAGAAAAGAATATATATTGTTATCCATATTAGTAGTCATTCGTTTACATCACATCGTCAAACTTATTACATGTTCGATAAAAAATATTATTATTAAATAAAATAGACAATATGCGGATTAAATAAACCAAACATACAATGAGTCATATTTCCTAAATAATTTGTTTTTTTTTTAAAACGAATAGTAATTTAAAAAAAATATAATTAAATAGTATTATGGGTAAAAAAAAAATAAAAGGATTAACAGGAATAACATTTTACATTCAATCATTAAACAATAGCAAATTTTTTGCAGGTTTAATAATGATAATGTTGAATATAGGATCAAAATATATAACTATTAAATTAAGTAAAAATCAGGAAAATTATTTAAGAAATTCAATAGGTCATCAATTATTGGTGTTTTCTATATGTTGGATGGGGACTCGAGATATAATCACATCATTGATATTGACAGCCATATTTATAATTTTAACACAACATTTATTTAATGAAGATAGTTATTTTTGTGTTTTGCCAGAAAGATGGAGAAAATTTGAAGACGTTTTAGATTTAGACGGGGATGGAAAAGTATCGGATGATGAAGTTTCGCAAGCTATAAAAATATTAGAAAAGGCAAAAAATAAATCCAAAAAATAAATCCAAAAAATAAATGAAAAATAATAAAATTATTTCTCATTCAATTATAATGGATACAATACATGTTAAAATAGAACCTTTAAAATATAAAACAAATAAATGTGTTAATGGAAATAAAGGAAATACCTATATATCCTTTACAGGATTTGAAATACCAAATTTCAATGACCAAACGGAAGATCCCAAAAAAAGGGAGATATTTTTAAATGATGAAGTTGTATATAAAAACAGTGAAAACAGTAAAGACAATAATAATGGTATGGTTGCTATAGTAAAAAAGGTACTTAAACCTTTGGAAATAACCGAAAAAATTCAAATTTGGAAAAGAAAGACTGGTCAAGTTCAAAATATAGATAGTTATCCAGTAAAGGAACCATTATATAATTTAGAATTTAGATTAAGTAAATATGATCAGGATGAAAATAATATAAATATAGAAGGAGGTCATGAAAGGAATTCTGTTGAAAAAGAAATTTTGGGAGTAAAAAGAGAACATATTCTTTCTTATTCACAAAAACAATTAATGGTTAAAATTTCAAAAAAAAATCTACCTAAAACAAGTAAAGAAAGAAAAAAATATGTAGAGAAAAAGGTTGACGAAGCACTAAAATTAATTTTTAAAAAAGGCACACAATTTGTTCCAAAATTCGTTGATAAATCAACAAAAAACTATGAAACTGAGGAAGAATATTCCGAAAAGGAATTGGGTATAAAACCAAAGGCAAAATTACGAATCGTTGGTGATATGGTTGTAGCAACAACCTCAAATTATGACAAAACATTTGAACGACCAAAACAAAAATATATAATTATGGATTATACCATTGACAGTATAGATTTTAATGAAAAAGAATTAAATAAAGAGGATAAAAATTATTCTACCAGTCAAATAACACATGATTTTTATAAAGAAGGCAATTTGGATGTAAGTATAAGATTAGTCTCACAAGTTGCTTCACAATTGAAAACTATTTCGAAAAATCCTCAATTCGACAATACACGTTTTTTAAATAATCACCTACAAATACGCAATTATAAGTATTTTAAAGATACAAACAGTGAAAAAAGAAGAGATTCACATGCAAATGTGTTGAAGTATTATATGATTAATAAGGTTTTACGATATGATAAAGGAGATAAAGAAAAACCAGGAAGTGAAAAAGAAGACATTAAAAAATGGATCGAATATTTTAATGAAGAAAAGGTATTTGATTTTATGGATGATAATTTTTTTAAAAGAAAAGGAATTCAACAATTGTTTTTAATAAACCAAATAGTGGGACAGGTTGGCAATAAAGGGTTGTTCACAGATATTTTAACAACTCGAAATGTAACCGATAACAACAAGAACAAAATAAATGATATAATAGATAAGATAAAAAATATAAATAAAAAGTCATTTTCAGGAAATATAAGTGTACCGATAAGTGTAAATATTACATTCTTTTTACAAGGTGAAAAAGACTTGAGTGCGAAACTTGGAATCTCTATAAATTGTGATAAAAGTATGGCCCAATTTAAAAATTGGTCCCGTAAATTATTTGGAACAAAGAAGAAAAAGAAGAAAAAGAAAACAAAAAAATTAAATTATATTATTTCGAAAGGTGGTAGAAAGAAAAGAAAAAAACCAAGAAAGAAACCCAGAAAAAATCCAAAAAAAACAAGAAATAAAAGAAATAAGAGAAGAAATAAAACAAAAAAGAGTAAAAAAAAGAAAACAAAGTAATCAGTGATTCTTTAATCTCAACATTTCAACCTTTTTTTTCAAATTACCATCTTTAAATAAGTCACTTAGTTCCGATAATTTATCCTCCAATTCTTTAATTTTTGTATCACGAGTCGTATCTGTTTCCACAGGAACTCCTATATACCAGGCATACGTTCCCCATACAGTATTATAACCAATACGACTAACATTGTAAACAATATCAACAGCTTCATATAGTAAAATACCCAACATTGTATATATTATACTAATAAAAATAAATATATTTTTTATTTTTATTAAAATTTACCTTTCTAAAAGGTAATAAGGTAACAGGTTCTTTTTTTGGTTTACCTTTTTCTAAAAGGTAATTATAATTGCAAACTAATAGTATTTCTTTCACTCTTTTTTCTTCTGGATTTTTTCGGTTCCATTAAACTACTCATTTCTTTCAATTCACCAACACTAACAGTACTGTCTCTATCCCTAGTAATGTTGATATTTTTTGTTTTTAACCCAGATAGTAATGAATTAACATCACCACTTGGCCCTTTCATTTCACGTCGTTTTGGTCTTTGTTCAACCTTAATAGTATCATTTCTCGCATAAGAAACATCTGGTCTTGAATTTATATTAGGTCCGGGAGGAGATCCTCTTGGTGGAACAGGTGCTCCAGTATTCATCATACCACTCATAAAATTACCAAACCCAGGACTATTCTGTCCCATCGATGAAACCGCTGCTTGGGTAAATTGTTGCATAAGTTCTGGATTTTGTCTCATAATATCATCCATACCTGGGACTGAACTTTTAAACATCGTATTCGTCATATGTAACATAAAACCACTACCACCTAACATAAACAATAATTTAAGTTCCGGAGCCATTTTTGTTTTTCCTCCATATTTTTCATGAAGTTCACCAAAAACATCATCATAATCCCCCACATTTTCATGAATAGATTCTGCCCACCCATCAAGTTTAATATCAAAAGGATCGAACTTTTGATTCAAGAACTCTAATCCAGAAACACATGCCATCAACATTTTTCCCTGAAATTTGACACTACTTTTCTTTTCTCTTTCCCCTTTTATCATTTCAAATTCACCCTTCATCTCGTCTAAAGAATCATCCATGGTATATTTTTTACTTAAGCTGATACCTTGTTTTTCTAAAGCATCCAGTTTCCTAATAAAAATAAACTTTTGCTTTAATAAATCATCATTTGATAAGGTTGGTTTTTCCACTTTTACTTCAGGATTAATGGGTATTTCATTAAATTGCGGCATACCTTTCTCATTTAATTTTGAAGAATCTTCTCCCAATTTAACATGAACAGTTTCTCTTAAGTTACCTGTAACTTTAACGGGTGTAATTGTAGGAGTAAATCCACCACCAAATACTTTATTCCTCATTTCAGTTGGACTTTTTAATGTTGATTTTAAACTATTATCAAGATCGCTGATATCTGTTAACTTAATATCGGATGAGGGGCTATTTGGTCTGGAGTGTCGATTTGGATTCATTAATAAATCCAAACCTGGTCCAAAATTTACACTTTTTTTTGATACGTTTTCAGGAAGACCCGAAATTTTAATAGTACCACCATCCTTTTTTTCACCAACAACTAAGCTTGGAATATTTAAATCATCGATTTTTAAATTTATCTCTTCCATTATATCTAAATTAAGAACATTTAATTTTAAGTCTTACGCGTAATATATATTTTAAACTTAAAAATGTCTATTTTTCTTCTTGTTTTTTTTTCTAACCTTTTTCAAAAAAAGGTTTTTTCTTACCTTTTTCAAAAAAAGGTTTTTTCTTATTTTTAATAAACCAAATACCTTGAAGGAAACAATCAGCCAAATCATCTTTTTTCTTACTTTTATTAAATTCATCAATCCACATGTTCAAATGAGCATTGTCTTCAATAAGTTTTCGCGTAACATCAATACCGATCTTTTTTCTTTCTGCATAAGTTGTCTTTTTCTTTTCAATGAATTCTTTCAACTTATTTCCAGAAGAAACTTCGAAAATTTCAGTAATATTATTTTCAATAAAATGCTGCATAATCATACCTTGTAAGGATTTCATTCGCAAAGCGAGGGGGCCTATTTGATTTTCTATAGCAATTGTATCGATTACTTTGTAATCTAATTGTGTATTAAATATATTTTTCATATTTATACCCAGTTGAACTAGTTTGAAATCGTTGGCATTATTACGATTTGATTTAATAGTACTCAAAAACGTGGTATTAATTTCATTCATTAGTTTTTTAAACAATTGTGTTTTGTGTGTATCTTTTAATGTTTTATCAAACTCAAAAGGAATATCATATTTGTTTTGAATATATTCTAATTTTTTTTTTGTATACCTTTTCATTTTTATCAAGTTTAATTCTTGTGTTGGGATCTTAAATCCACTCTTCTTTGTATGTTTTTTACAATAATACTTTCCTTTCCTTTGATATTTTGCTTGGTTTTTACATTGTTTTTTGTTTTTTTGTAAAGAGTTACAAATAATTTTGGGCGATTCATTTGTAGCACATAGATTAATTACATTCCATTTTTCTATTTTGTATGTTCCATCCTCTGTATAAGACAACAAACAATAAGCCAAGTTTTTTATACCAACATCGATACTTAATAAAATCATATATTGACATATTTTATTAAGTTTAAATCATTTAATTAAATTTTATAATGGTTGAATGAAATTTCGATTCTAATTGTTGTCTAGTTAAATACAAATTTTTAAGATCAGAGCCTTCGTAACCAAATGGTTTTGTTTTATCGTTAACTCCATTGAAAAGATATTTATTATTAACAGCTTTGGAACCATTAATTTTATTGTTTTTATTTAAATCAAAACAGGCTTCTCTATTATTGATAATTAAAGAATCACCATTATTAATTAAATATTGTCTATATTCATAATTGGATTTTAAATCTAATTTTTTTTTTAAAACATCATTCGATTCACACGATGGATCAAATTTTGTAAAATGTCTACCATCTGACATTAAAGGTGGTGAATCAAAATGTAAATTATTGCTACCAGAATAACATGTTGCCCAACTCATTTATACTAATACAAGAATATAAATCATGGTGATAATTTCACGGTTTTTTCACTATCTTCAAGTAGATTTATTAATTTACCTTTGTTTAAACTTTTTGGACAATGTAACTGTCGTTTTTCACATAGTTCTCTTAAAGCCGATTTGGTTAAATCCCCATAATTTTGATTTGTTTCTAAAGAAACCATAACGTCGGTTGTATCAATTGAATCCTTAATTTCTGTAAACATTTGATCCTTTACTTCTTCAATAGTGTCATCAATAGTGTCTTCATCATCTGTTTCACTTTCATCTGAGTCACTATCAGACTCGTTTTCGGATACCTCAATTAATTTCTCGGCTTGTCTTAAATTAGGAAATTCTTCTTCCACCGATCTTTCCTGATATTGTACATATTTATTCATTTCTTGTTCTTGTTCTTGTTGTTGTTGTAATCTATTATTATGTTCTTGTATCGTTTCGAATACCATATTCACTTTGTTATCGATGTTATTAAATTTATTTCTAAAGTAAATGAATAAAATAGTAGCTGTTAAAATTGAAATGCCAAGGCTAAATAGTAATTCTCTCATATTATTTATAATTAATATTATTATATTTATTTTTATACGGAAAAAACTATAAATTAGTTAATATTTTTTTTGTATTTTTAATAATAGCATCGGGGTATTTTAAATCTTTTAAAACACAAATACCACCCTTTATTTTAGATATACCTTTCTTTATCTTATATTTATATAACGGTATATCATCAGTAATAATGGTTTCCATACAATAATTATTTATTTGTTTATTGTCTTTGTCAAGCAAATCACACAACTTTGTAAAGTGCGTTGTAAGGATAAATTTGATATTTTTATTCTTTGAAATATAATCTAAATAAGAATAAGCCCCACTAATCGCTTCATATGGATTCGTTCCAGAATACAATTCGTCAAATACAGCAAAATGCCTTTCCTCTTTTTTATTATCCATATCATTTAAAATTTCTAAACATCGCCTAGCTTCCGCCTGGAATAAAGAATCTCGTCCGTTTGTATCAGGAATATTCATATAACAATGAATGTTATGAAAAGGTGTTAGTTTACCTGATTGAAAGTACCCATAACCAACCTGTTGGCAAATTAATACATTAATGACACTTGATTTTAACAATGTAGTTTTACCAGAGGCATTGGGTCCTGTAATAATTTTATTTTTCTTAAGGCTAATCTTGTTTTTAACAGGATCATCTTCTAATAATGGATGGTGAAATCCTGTAAGTTCAAATTTAGATTCCTTATTCTTTAAGAATTTAATTGGATTCATCAACTTACTTTCAACCTTTGTAGATATACTTCTCATTACGTCGACATATCCATTAAATGCAAATGAATATTCTAATGTTTTTTTAAATTCAACAGAATCATAAATGGTATAAAAACATTTCATCGTTTTCCCAATATGACTAATATTTTTAAGGGACAAAGCTTTTTTGGGTAAGGAAATATAATCATCATAGTATGAAATTAAAGCTGTTTTGTTTAATTCCAAATTATTTCTAAATGTTTCATATGAAGGATAGTCTTTGACCAAATTTGAATAATAGGTCATATTTTCAATAGTACAATTCATATATGTTTTAAGGTTGTTAAAGGTGTCTGTAATATAAGTTGAATTTTTATAAAATCTCCTACATGATAATACGTTTTGGTAAATATTAAAAAAGTACATTCCGAAACAGAAAATTAAATATATTTTTTTACTTATATCTACATTATTCCATTGAGTAAACAATTGTCCAATAGCATGTTTTTTTAATTGTTGTATTAATATAACATAATACGTGGCTGTTGTAATAGGTGTTCCCATAACTTTAAGCATAAAAAAAGGTACTATTAAAATAAATAAAGGTGTTAAAAGATTTATTAATGGTGAGAATAAATTATACAAACTAAGTATCAATAAAAAAATACTTAGATGGTTTAACCATTTAAAATATGTCCAATCAATATATTGATATTTGTCTAAAAAACCTTTATCATTCTTTATATTTTTATAATTTTCCCATGTATTTTCGAGAACAGTTTTGTTAAATGGTAAAGTACTAATACTTTTACAAAGGTTCTGTGTATCTTTGAGATAATCAATATTTGTAGTATAATATTTTGAAAATGGTTCGACACATTGCGATCCAAAAACGGTAGTTGGACTCAAAATTTTTTTATAAACACTAATTTCGCTTCCCACGTTTTTTTTAGTTAATTCTAAATCATCATCTAAATTACTAGAGATCTCTCTATTATCCGGACAATATTGTATAGGTAGTTTAAAATCATTATATATATTTGACAGCATTTATAAGTCAATAGAAAAAAGACTTATAAATATTACGAATTACCTTTTTTGAAAAAAGGTAAGAAAAAAAAAGTAATTTGATTTTGATAAAATTAAAACTTATTGATTGAAATGTTCTGCGTAATTTGAAGGCATCTCGCGAATTTCAGTACTATAATATTCTTCAAAATGTTTGAGTTTTGCACCATCGTATTTCGTTAAAAAGTTAATAGCAACTCCCTTTCTACCCCATCTACCCGATCTTCCAATTCTATGTAAATAAGTATGTTCACTTTTTGGAATATCAAAGTTAATAACCATACTTACTTGTTGTACATCAATACCTCTCGCAAAAAGATCGGATGTGATTAATACCCTACAACTTCCCTGTGTAAAATCCTGATGTGTCTGCTTCCTTTCATTTTTATCCATTTTACCATGGATTTTTTTCACAGGAAAACCATCTTCCTGCATAGCCGCTTCTAAATCATCAACTCTTTTTGTACTGTTACAATAGATGATTGCTTGAGCAATAGATAGTTGTGAAAATAAATCCTTAATAGTTCCATATTTTTGTTGATCATCATCCAAACTAATAAAATATTGTGCAATACCTTGTAATGTCAAATTATCATTTTTTACATAAATTTCGGAAGGTTTTCTCATAAATTTATTTGTTAATTGTTTAAGATCCTCAGGCATCGTAGCACTAAATAATCCAATTTGAATATTTGTGGGCATAAATTGAAAGATTTTATACATTTGATCTTTAAATCCAGTTGATAACATCTCATCAGCTTCATCTAGAACCAATACCTTCAAATTTCTCACCTTCAAATATTTTCGTCTAATCATATCATGGACTCTACCTGGTGTACCAACAACCACATGTGGTGGATTATTATCTAATTTCTCTTTATCTTCATGTACAGGTGATCCACCAACTAAAAGCTGACACACTATTTTTTGATATCTACCCAAACTTTCAACAGATTTCAAAATTTGCATCGCTAATTCATGCGTTGGTGCCAAAATCAAGGCTTGCGTTTTTCTTACATTTTCATCAATGATTTGTAAAGTTGACACACAAAATGCACCTGTTTTACCCGTACCAGATTGAGCTTGTGCAATTATATCTCGTCTTGCACCATTTTTATCTTCAGCAATCATTGTTGGTACAGCAGTCTTTTGAATTGGTGACGGTTGTTCAAAACCAAAAGCATAAATTCCACGCAGTAAGTTAGCTTTCAAGTCAACCGACTCATCGTCCCAAGCATTAATTCGTTTATTATTATTATCCATTTTATTATTAATATATAATAAGCGTTTAAGTGTGTTTCAATTTTATATATTTCTCAGTTATATTTATTATCAAAATTGATTTAAAAAATTTGTTTCATTTAATATATTATAATAATGATAAAATATAGTGAAAAACAAATAAGTTCTGTTGTTAATTCAAACTTAGGTGTATTATGTGAAGACACTATTAATATTATAAATTTTCTAGCACACAAAGTTGGAGCTCCAACGTATAAAAAAACACCCAATTTTAAAAAAAGGCATTCAGTTGTTGATAGAATAACTGGTGAAGACTGGGCTGCTATTAGAAATTTCAAAACTACAGTTATGAAAAAGAATACAGAAGGTATTTTTAAAGAAATAGATGAAATTAGATGTCTATTAAATAAGGTCACCGATTCTTTATTTGATGAAACATTAATTAGTATAATGGAAAAACTGAAAAAATGCAAAGATGAGTTTAGTATAGAAGAATTCAAAAAAATTGGAAAGATTATTTTTGATATTGGATCAAAAAATAAATGGTCGTCGTTTTTATACGCAAAAATTTATAAGAGAATTTGTTTAGATTATCCTATTTTTAATGACATCTCGAATGATAACTTTAATAGTTATTCCAAAATTTTCGATTCAATTAATTATATTGATCCCGACGAAGATTATAGTTTGTATTGTGATTATAATAAAGAAAATGAAATAAGAAAATCAACAGGATTATTTTTTGTGAATTTAATGAAATGTCAAGTATTTGATGAAAAAAAAATAGCTACATTAATCATTAATTTAATTAATAAAATTAATGAAAACTTAATCCTTAAAAATAAAAAGGAAATTGTCGATGAATTGGTTAGTAATTTAATAATTTTAGTTGAAAAAACCAAACAGGAATTGAAAAACAGTGATAGTTGGACAACGATAGAAAACCATATTGTAAAAATGTCCAACGAAGATAAAAATAATTTTGAATCTTTTAGTATGAAAATTAAGTTTAAGTATATCGACCTCGTTGAAGGATTTGATTAATTATTATTAAATTTCTCTTTTCCACATTTATATCTAACAAATTTACGACTATATTTTTTTCATTATAAGTAAATGAACATTATAACAACATTAAAGAAAAAATGTTATTATTAATTAGATGAATGAAAACATTACTATTAATGTAATTGATACAAATTGCGATACTAATATAAATATTGCTGAAATTATGACAATGGTAAATGAAAAATGTGAAATACAGAAAAACGATCTCGAAAATGAGGAAAACTATCCCGAAGATGATATGGAAAAATATATGGATTTAGAAATAGACTATACCTTTAATTACACAAAAGTACAATTGGAACATATATCCAAATACTATGAAATTTCAATAAGAAAAAAAAGAAAAGAAGAAATAATACAAGATTTAATAATTTTTGAAATTAATCCACAAAATTTAGAAATAGTTTCAAGAAGAAAGTATATGTGGAAATGTGTAACCGATATTAATAAAGATTCATATCTAAGTAAATATTTGAATATAACGACTTAAATATTATTTTAAATATTAAGTTAAAATATAGATGGTAGTTTCAAACATTGATGGGTCTATTAATTACAAAGAAATAAAAACTATAGATAATCATGATAAGGATTATAATGCAACAATGTATATAGTAGAAATACACGATACGAAATGTATAATAGCATTGGGAAAATTAAATAAACAAAATATTGAAAAAGATGTGTACAATATCCCTATATATTTGGTGAGTGAAGAAGAAGTCATTTCCAAAGTAGGTGTTTTTGAATTTATAAAACGAGACGAACCAAGTATATATGATGAAGATCAAGACTATGACTTGTCGAAATTTGACGAACCCTTGTTTTTTGATTTTGTGGACAAACAATTTATTGTAAGTAAAACGAAAGGTATTAACATGAAAGATTATGATGAAGATTATGTTGATGATCAATTCGATGAAGAAGAAGAAGAAGAACATATTTCCCCCCTTGCGACAAAATTTCCATTCGAAGATGACGTTATAGATCTACCAGAAATTCAAACTAAAATTGAATCCGAACAGGAGTCCTCTCAGTACAATAAAAAAACTACTGTTTGGATCCAAAAATTCATGAAAAATGATAATTACGAAATTGAAAATGTGGAAGATAATGGAGACTGTTTCTTTGCGGTATTAAGAGAAGCTCTATTAGGTATTCCTTTACAAGTTACTGTTAAAGAATTAAGACAATTGTTAGTTGATCATATGGACAGAAAAACATTTGACATTAGATTGGAAAGATATAATATGTTCAAGGAAACTGTTAAATTATCAACGGTTGCTAAAAAGGAATCGGATAAGAAATATAAAAAAAAACGAGATGAAATTATGGCTATTTTTGAAGAAAAAAAGAAAACTGGTGAAGATAAAACCTTGGATATTTCTATAAGAAATAAAGCAGCCTTAGAGGCTAAAACAGTAAGGGAAAAATGGAAAAAAGAAGATGGGCCAAAATTAAAAAAAGAAAAAAAGGATGCTGCCGAAACGTTAAAAATAGCAGAAGATGATTTTAAAGCCTATAGAATTATGAAAAATGTTACATCTATTGGACAATTTACAGATAAAATGTTAACAAGAGAATTTTGGGCTGATGAATGGGTTCTAAAAAAATTAGAAGAATTATTAAATATTAAATTAATAATATTGTCTGAAGAAAAATTTAATTCTGGTGAAGTTGATGGTGTTTTACAGTGTGGTGGAGAAATATCAGAATATATTGAAAACAAAGGATTTTTCAAACCATTGTATTATGTTATGACTGTCTTTACAGGAAACCATTACAAATTATTAAAATACAAAGATAAAAGGGTATTTAAATTTAATGAGATACCGTTTGATATAAAAGAATTAATAAAGGATAAATGTATGGAAACAAATGATAATTCAGAGTGGAATTATATTAATAAATTTAAAAAGTTGGTAAACAAACCATCGAAAAGTAATACTAAAGATGATGAAGATGATGAAGATGACAAAGATGATGAAGATGACAAAGATGGTGAAGATGATAAAGATGGTGAAGATGGTGAAGATGACAAAGATGGTGAAGATGATAAAGATGACAAAGATGGTGAAGATGATAAAGATGACAAAGAAGGTACAAAAAGCATCAAATCAAAAAGCATCAAATCAAAAAGTGTCAAATCAAAAAGTGTCAAATCAAAAAGCATCAAATCAAAAAGTGTCAAAGGTAAAAAACTTTATACAGACGATGTAGTCTTCCAATTCTATTCTAGATCTAGTGATAAACCAAAACCAGGAAAAGGAACCGGTGAAAAAATAACAGATGTAAGAGTGAAGGATTTTACTGAATTATCATTTAAAGAAAACGAGGGTTGGCGAAAGGTCTTATCCAACTTCTATAATTCACCAATTGTAGTTGATGGAAAGCATTGGTATAGTGTAGAACATTATTATCAAGGATCTAAATTTAAAAAAGAAAACCCCGAATATTATTTAAGTTTTTCATTGGATGATACTTCAAGTAAAATTAACAAGGATCCCAAAATGGCCAAATCTGCTGGTGGTGGTAAAAAAGGGGGTGTTCAAGCTGATGCCGATTTCTTCAAAGGTCGTGCTTCTGTAGAAATGAAAAAGGCACAAACGCAAAAATATAAAACAAATGATATAGCTAAAAAAATATTACTATTGACGAAAGATGCTAAGTTGATGCATTATTTAGGTAGGTCATCAGGTAATGTGGCATTCACTGAAACAATGGAAATAAGAAAGGAATTACAAGAACATTAATTTTATATTATAAACATTATATAATATGACATTCACAAAAGAATCAAAGGAATTGATGAAAACATTTTTTGATAGTTTACATAAATATTCTTATAATAAGAAAAACACAAATACTATTTTAGAAACATTCCACAATAAGTTGATCAATTCGTATAAGTTTTATGATAATAAAACGGTTGTAAAAAAAACGTTTAAAAAAGTAAAAAACAAAAGTGACATACCTTCTTCAACTTTATTAGAAGGTACTTTTATATCAAACCCTTGTATAAATATAATATACAATAAATCCAAAGGTTTATTAAAATATACATTGAATTTACAAGGTGTATTTATAACTGTATATTTTACAACATTTGAAAATACTAATTTTAAGATATACGACGTTTATATTCGAGATATAATTGTATTCTTACATTTTTTATTTAGTTTCAATACGAACGATATGCCAACCGAAATAACATATTATCTGTTTTTAACCGATAATAAAAAGGAATTACCCAAAGACGGTTCTATATTGTCCAGTGATAATTGTAATACAGGAGTTACATATGGATGTCAGGCCAAAGGCGAAGTATTAATATATAGGAAAGAGGAGTGGTTTAAGGTGTTTATTCATGAATCATTTCATTTATTATGTTTGGATTTCAATTCAATGGATCAAACCAAAATAAATTCATCAATGCAAGGTATTATAAATATCAATAGTAAATATAATTTATTCGAAGCGTACACTGAATTTTGGGCTACAATTATAAATTCATTGTTTTGCGCGCACAAATTGTATAAAAAAAACAAAGACAAAAATTTTGGTTTGTACATGGATTTTTGTTTACAATTTGAAAAAATATTTTCGTTGTTTCAATGTTCAAAAGTATTGGATTATATGGGTTTAACTTATGAAAACTTAATTCATACGTCGGTGAAAACACAATATAAAGAAAATACAAATGTATTTGCCTATTATATAATAAAACCAATATTGTTATTTTTTAAAGACGATTTTTTATTGTGGTGTCAACAACATAACAAATCAACTATATTTGATTTTATAAAGTCTCAAGAAAACATTGGATTATTTTTCAATTTTATCAAAGACCATCTTGATAATAAAGATCTACTCTTGGATATGAGAAAATCTTTAAAAAAATTAAAAGAGGTGGGTAATGGTACCTATATACATAAAACTTTGAGAATGACTATATGTAATGTAAAATTGATGTAATTTTTACAACGCATTTATATAGTAAAATAACAATGGGTATTAAATTATTAAACACATTTTTAAAACGTAAATTTCCAAGATGTATAACAAACAAACATTGGAAATGTTTTTCTGGAAAGAAAATAGCGGTAGACACAAACAATTACATATATAAATTTTTATCGGAGGATGGATTACAATCAGGCTTTGTTCGAATGTGTGAATTATTTAGATATTATGATATAACTCCCTTATTTATATTTGATGGTAAACCAACAAATATAAAAATAGAAGAAATAAATCAAAGAAAGGAAACAAGGGTAAAAGCAAAAATCCTTTTTGAGAAAATCAAAGAAACAATTGACAAAAAAACAAAGATCGAGTTAAAAAGAAAAATAGTGAAGGTGACAAAAAAAGAAACAGATTTGGTAAAGTCGATTATAGAAACATTTGGTATGAAATACATGGACTCTCCCGAGGAATCCGATATATTATGTTGTAAATTGGCAAAAAATAAAAAAGTATATGCCTGTTTGAGTGAGGATATGGATATGTTGTCATATGGTTGTCCCGTTGTAATAAGAAACTATTCAAATAAAAATTTCATTTCAAAATACTGTTTAAAAAACATTTTAAACGAAATGCATATTACTCTAGAAACATTTAAGTATTTGACCATTTTAGCTAATCTAACCAAAGAAAATATATTTTACTATTTTAAAAAAATTATGGATTTCGATAACAACACAACATTTGGTTTATTTCTATACAATAACAACCTTATTACTGAGGATCAATATATATTTATTGAAAATAAATATAAATTATTTGATCTTGATAAAACAGATATACTCTCAAAATGTAGCTACATTCTCATTAATAAAAGAAAACCTGATTTTCCAAAAATGTTTTCTCTTATTGAGAAACAACCGGTACAACTGTATTTTTACCCGATTTAGCGAAATGTTGTGACATATATCTCTGGAGGTTGAAATAAGTTAACTCTTCGTCTTTTTTGATTTTAAGGAGGGTTTGTAACTTAATATCTGGTAGAATGCGGCGTCCATTTTTAGGATCCCGAAGCTTATTTGCGACAATGTATTTATTAATTTCACGAGTAACTGCTGTTCGCGCCATCTCTGTACCAATCTCTTTTCCCAAAAACGTAGCAAGTTCTTGACTAATCAAAGCTGGTTTAACAAAGCCACTGGGAGCACGAACAACACCATTCTTACGAGGACGTTTACGACCAGCTTTTGTAGCAGCTCGAATCTCTCTTTCGGATCTTTTCGCAAGTGCACGAGTTTGAGCTGTAACCGAAGTTAATTGTGATCTTAAAGAACCTAATTGCGAAAGAAGTTCGGTAAAAGACTGTTGGAGAGTTGGTCCCACGTCTTTTTCTTCTTCGACCTTTTCATCGACTTTACCAACAGCAGCTTCTTTAACAGCCGCTGTTACATCAGCCTTAACGTCGACCTTTACATCGGTTTTCGTGGATTTTACTTTTGATTTCACTACTTTCTTTTTAACAACTGGAGTTTTTACAGACGCAGTTTTTACAACTGGAGTTTTTACAGACGCAGTTTTTACAACTGGTGTCGTTGTTTTTTTTCCGCCAGAATTTGATTTGGTTGACTTTTTAACTTTTTTAGAGACCATATTATAATAATTTATACTATATTCTTTTTAAGTTGTTTTTTTGATCAATTTTAAGTCGTTATTACCTAACTATCGTAACAAATTTTTAATTGTGACCATTTCATTCTTAATAATTTTGATTATTTTATTTCTTATATCTAGATAAATTATGTCCTAAAAGTTTCATATAACCATGGTAAACTTATTGCAGCATTTCGACTTACAATTGTCAATGCCCCCAATATATAATATGCTCCAAGAGCCTTATGTTGGTGATCAATTCCCAATGTTACAAATTTTTTAATTACGTTTAATAAACTATTTTTTATTTTATTAATATCATTATTTTGAAACAATGAATTTAAATTTAAATGTATGAAAGGGTTTCCATGTGGAAAACAAATATTTTTTTTTAATTGTATCGTTAAGTTTAATCTATAATTCCAAATATCCATCAATTCTCGTATAAATCTTAATAATTTGACTTTTGATAAATTATAAAACCAACTAGGATCTGTTATATGACCCAAACCATCTAATATTTGTAAGGTGTCTGTACACTTTAGTTCCACTTTTTTTTTAAAAGATAATGAATCTGTATCATTTACAACTGTTATATTTGTTTTCATATTTAATATTTTTGATATTCCTATAATTTGAATTATATTTTTATATGTTTCGGGATTAAGCTTGTTTCTATTGTAAGGATTCGCCACATCTCCTTTGTTTTCTACAAATAAATTGTATAAAGAACAAATATTAAAACCATATATGAAACCATCTTTATCTTTGAAACTATAAAATTGATTATTTTCTATATTTTTAACTTTTTCAAACATTAAAAAATCAGTTTCATTTACACAATCCCTTTTTTTAAAACCTGGTCCTCTTAATTTATATAATTTTCTTACAACAGATCCCCATAAAAATCGTTGAATAATATTAGCATAATATGAATATTTTAAATAATTAAAAGCTCTATATTTTAGGTCAGCTTTACATCCACTTTTTTTTAATTTATATAAACAACATATCATTCGTAATTGTTTCACGCTGTAGTTTAATTCAATTATATCATTATAATTCTTGAATATTGGTACCACAAAATGTTCCATTGCTATTTTCTTTTTTGATTTTCTTTTACAATTTGATACATCTTCATAAATTTTATTTTCCAAAAAATTTTTTCCAATTAACTTATGATTTTTAAATTTGAGTCTAACCATCTTTATATAATAACAAACAAAATTATTTAATTTAGTTTTTTAATTAATTTAAAATTGAATTGATACTTATTATATATTTTTACTGTAAAAAAATGATTGTACCTACATTCATAATATTTATAATACTGATTGGTAATATATACGCACATTCGTGTGATAATTATAACAAAATTGGAACATATAAAGATAAAGATGTCTTTACATGTTCTAACAACCCTAATTATAATTTTAATATAAATATAAATATCAATCTACCCTCGCAAGAAAAAAAGGTCGGTCAAATAGATTTTACACAAATTGGTTTTATTAATAAAACGTACATAGATACTATAACGAATAACAACACTATTACTAAATTAAATATTTCACAAGTCAGTTCAAGTAATATCACCAATATTGATACATACAATAGCCCAAGTCCATCAATTCAAGACAACCCATCAATTCAAAATAGCCCAAGTCCATCAATTCAAGACAACCCATCAATTCAAAATAGTCCAAGTCCATCAATTCAAGACAACCCATCAATTCAAAATAGTCCTAGTCCGTCAATTCAAGATAATGATTCACTTGATAATAAAGTAATGGGAAATAAT
>MDTF01014830.1_pt1 | contig 31328 bp, 31 predicted proteins | sample 811191 | NCBI WGS metagenome assembly MDTF01 (sample SAMN05326649, study PRJNA326480) | marine metagenome | isolation source: seawater | place: Southern Ocean | collected 2011 | reverse complement strand
TGATAGGCTGGATGTGGAAGCGCAGTAATGCGTGTAGCTGACCAGTACTAATAGCTCAATTGGCTTGATTTATGCACTGAAAAAAATTTTTAAAGATATAATATAAAAAAAAAGTAAAGTTAATTAATTATGAAATTAAAAAAATTTTACCAAGAAGTAAGTTTAAAGAAAATAAAATATTTTTTTAAATCTGAAGATACTTATAAATTAATAAAAGCAAATTTATCTAATAATAAAAATTATAGAAATATTCTAGATTTAGGATGTGGAGACCTAAGTAATTTTAAATTTTTAAAAAGTTTAAAATTCAATAGGTATGTTGCCGTAGATTGGATTACACCACCTAAAAAACTTCTAAATGATAAAAGAATTAATTTTATTAAAAGTGATATTAAAAAATTTATAACAAAAGAAAAATTTAATTTGATATTATTAGTGGGTACAATTGAACATTTTGAAAATCCTGAATTACTTTTAAAAAAAATAAAAAATTTTATGAGCAAAGACTCACTTTTAATAATTTCTCATCCTAATTATTATAATATCCGTGGAATAATACTGTTAACTTGTAAATTTCTATATAACGCAAAAGTTTTGTTATCAGATGTAAAATATTTTTATCCAGAAGAAGTCAAAGATGTATTGCATAAAATTGGTTTTAGTAGAATAAAAGTACAAACAATTAGGAATGAAGATAATTCAGATCCAAATTTTTTGGATTTAAAACAAAGGTTACCAAAAATTTTAGGAAAATCAAAAATCAAAACATTAACAATTTTCTTAAAAAAATATCATTTATTGAAAAAACATTTAAAGTCAGACGATTGGGGTGGCCAATGTGTAATATTGTAAACAAAAAATGATTTTAAAAAAAATAAAATGTAACTTATGCAATTCGGAAAAAACAAAAAAAAAAATTAAAATTACATCTAGAGATAGATTTGAAATTGCAAGTGGAATAAATAAAAAAAACTTTTATAGGCATTGGTATAAATGTAACAATTGTGAAGCACTATTTAATGTACATAAAAATAATAATGAAAAAAAGTTAAAAAAGATTTCAAAAAAATATTTTAAAATTGATTTTCCAAATGTCACACCTTTACAAAGATTTAAAAGAATAATAAATCTCTCAAATAAAAAATCTGATAATTTTTACAGGGTAAAAAGAATAGTCAAATTTTTATCAACCAAAAAGAAAAAATTAAAGTTATTAGATTTTGGTGCTGGACTAGGTATATTTCTTTACGAACTTATTAAAACAAATTTTAAAGGCAAAAAAAATTGGAATTTTTTTTCATTTGAAACAGACAAATCAAATAAAATTATGCTAAATCAAATTAAAGATATAACAGATATTAATCATAATATTTTTAAAAAAAAAAAAAAATTTGATTTTATTACCTTAAACAAAGTTTTAGAGCATATAAATAAACCATCTAAATTTTTAAAAAATATTAGAAATATTTTAAATAAAAATGGCATAATTTATATTGAGGTCCCACATATTTCAGGAGTAAATAGAAAAAATAATAATTCTTTAGTTTCTCTTCACTATAACATATATTCAACAATATCCTTGAAACTAATAGCATCAAAACTTAACTTGAAAATATTGAAAATAAAAATAATTAATGAACCGAGCAGTAAAAAAACAATTTATGCTTTTATGAGAATAAAAACTAATGTTTGACAAATTATTGAAATTTTTTTTTAAGCTTCCAATGACAATTGGTTTAACTAGTTATATTAGATTTCTTTACTTTTATCATATTAAGAAAAGCTTTAAAATTTTATATGAAAATTGAACCTCAGATAATGAAAGATATAAATCAAATAAAAGGTATTATTAAAAGATTACCCGTACTTAATCATCTTTTTAATAGAGACATTAGCTTTATTAAAGATGGGTTAAAAAAAAATATATACCCCCCATCATTTAAGCATTTAATTTTTTTGTCGAATTTTATAAAAAAAAATAAAAAAGTTTCTTGTTTAGAATTTGGTGTTGGCTGGTCTTCATTAGTAATAGCAGAAGCTCTTGAAGAAAATAGAAAAAAATATTCTAAAAACAAAAATTATAAATTTATTAAACAAATTTTTAAAGATAATACTTACCGCAACACTACCATGGATGGAAATAAAAAATATATAAATATTTTTAAAAAATTATCGTTTAAATCAAAAATATTTAATATAAAGTTTAATTTAGTGAATTGGAAATTTGTTAAATTTGATAAAAACACCTATGCTGCTAAAGCAGATAAGCTTCCACAAATTATACCTGATTTATTTTATTTAGATGGGCCAGATCCTATGGATGTAAAAAACCCAAAAAATGACAATATTAGTTTAAATAAATTTCCAATAATTATTTCTGATTTGTTATTTTATGAAAATTATTTAAATAACAATTGTAGCATTGTTGCAGAGGGTAGGGCACATAATGTTATTTTTTTAAAAAAAAAGTTACAAAGAAATTGGACTTATAAATATTTACCAAAAATAGACACTCATATTTTAACACTTAAAGAAAATATTATATCTATTAATTTAGCTACAGCTTTGAAAAATTACTATGATTAAAATAAACGTTATTATATATAAGTAAATTTAAAATTCTTAATAAAAACCATTTATCCGAAGTTGATACTTGGTCACTTTTAATAATGCGTAGTGTTTTGTCTTTATCAATTAAGAATTCATTCTCTTTTTTTATTATATTTAATTCTTTTATTAAAACAGGTTTGACCAATTTAAAGAAATTTTTTAAATTAAATGCTTCAATTTTTTTTAGCTTTAAAGTTTTTAATTCTTGCTTTAAGACAATGTTTTCAAAAAATTTTAAATTGGATTTTTTGGGTCTATTTCTATTTTTTTTGTAAGTTTTGTATAATGTTTCATCCACAAAAAAATTAATTGGAAATAAATAATTTTTTATAAATTGATTTTTTCTTGATGTATTTTTTGGGTATCTCTTATTAATATAAAAATCTTCAAGAGAAAAATTTGTATCTTTAATTTTTTTCCTATCTATTTCACTTTTGAGAAAAAATTTATTTTTTATAAATTTTTTTAAAGTTGATTTTTTTGTTAAATAATTTGAGTGAAAATATTTAATATTTTTGAAATAGTTTCTATAAAACTCTCCGCCTCCACCTAAAAATATAAAATTGTAATTTTTGCTTAAATTTTTAATAAATTCTAACATAAAAATCTCACTAGAGGTTCCAATACCAAAAGTAGAATTAGCATATTCAAGCAATAATTTTAAGAGATTTTTTTTACTTGTATAATTTTGTGGAAAATGTCTAAATTTTCTTTTAAGTATCATAGAATTTTCTTTTCCACCTAAAACATCATTAGAATTACTTCTACCAATATTCCCACAGTCAAAAGCAATATTGTTATGCTTAAGTTTACGAGCCAGCATATTAGAGTCAACGCCATCTGTTATTGCAAGAATTGATTTATCAAATGATAGTAATTTTTCTTTTTTTTTTACCAAATAATTAAAATAGATGTTCATGTCAAGTTTCTTAATCTTTATCTTTGAAAAACTTAATTTTTTTTTTGACATTTTGTTATTAAAAAAAATATATTGACTATCAGGCTTTATAACTTCTATTTTATTATAAATTGTTTTATCTGTTGAGGCATTAAACCCAAACATATAAAAATCAAGCAAGTTTTTAGTGCTTATTTTTTTTGTGTGTTTTTTAATCTTGTGTATTAATCTTATATTTGTAGTTAATATTAAACTATTTTTTTCATTATTATAATATATAGGATATGAACTAACAAAATCACTTGTAATTTTGAGTTTCCCATCCTTAATTTCTATAAATGCATATTCACCAGAGTTATTTTGTAAATTATAACCAAGTTCAAATTTAAAATTTAAATTACTTCTACTTAACTTATTAATATTTAAGTTAAAATATTTTTTTTTTAAATAAGTAGAATATTTAATTTTTAAAGAATCATCACTTATGATTAGAAAAAAACTTTTTAAAAATTTAATTTTTTTCATTAACTTAACTGACTTTTCTTATCAATAAAGCTTCTTATCCACAATTCAAGGTTTAGAAGATTCCATATTTTTCCAGCATTTGAAAATTTGTGACTTTCGTTTGGGTAATTGTAGAAATTATATATTAATTTATTAATATTTTTTGAATTATAAATTGATCTTTCTAAAGTTTTTTTTTCTTTTAAAATATCTATATATTCACCAAAACCTGATTTATTTCTCATCCAGCTATTAATAGGCACGGAAAAGCCTATTTTTGGTCTGTATATATGTTTTTTTGTAAAATATCGTTCTGAGACACTTCTAAGCAATTGTTTTGAGTAATTTTTGTTTAAATAAATTCTTTTTACTTGGTTGGTCATAGACAGTTCTAATATTTTTTTGTCTATAAATGGAACCCTAAATTCTATGCTGTTAGCCATAGACATTTTATCAAGTCTATTTTCTATTGATTGCAAATAAGTAGACAAACTGTAGCTAATCATTTTATTGGTTTGGTTTCCTCTTAATTTTTTTATAAAATTTTTTCTTGTTATAAAATTTTTATCAAAATTCTTTATAACTGAATTACTTGATTTAAATTTTGAATATAAAAAAAAATTAGAATTAAGCTTTTCTTCTAGAAAATTTGGATAGCCACCAAATATTTCATCGGCCCCTTCACCACCGAGTAACACTTTTATTTTATTTTTTTTTGCAAGTTTGGATAATAGATAAATTCCTGGTGTATGTGGAAAGTTAATTGGTTCGTCATTGTGCCATAAACATTTGAAAAAAATATCTTTATAACTTTTTTCAGTCATTATTACTGATTTATGAACAGTGTTATATTTTTCTTTAATATAGTTGATGTACTCACTTTCATCAATTATTGATTCTTCTCTTTTTTTTTCATGAAAGTTAACAGAAAATGTGTAAATTTTTTTTTGTATTTTTTTCATATAGTTTACTATTAAAGAGGAGTCTAGGCCTCCACTTAATGCAACACCAATTGGAACATCACTAATCATATTCTTTTTTATAGATAAAAATAGCTCTGAGTCTAATCTGTCTAAAAAGTTTTCTTTTAAAAAATCATTTTTTTTTAACACAATTTTACTTTCATGATTTAAAAAGTATTTTTTAATTGATATAATATTTTCTTTTAGAACTAAAAATTCACCAGGATTTAATTTTTTGACACCTTTTATTAACGTATCTTCTCCAGCGATCGATCTAAATGAAATTTGCTCACTAATTTTTTTTTCATTAATTTCCCAATCAATTTTTTCAGATTTAATTAGAGGTATAAAAGCTTTAATCTCAGATCCAAAAATAAATTTGCCAGAGTCACTTTTACAATAGTATAATGGTTTAATTCCAAAATGGTCCCTAGCTAAAAAAATACTTTTTTTATAAGTGTCGTAAATACAGAATGAAAACATTCCCTCTAAAAGATTTAAGCATTTTTCTTTGTATTCTATGAAGAGGTTTAATAAAACTTCAGTGTCAGTGTCAGATCTAAATTTATAATTTTTTTTAAGGAGATCTTTCTTTAATTCCTTAAAATTATAGATTTCACCATTATAAGTTATTATATAACGTTTTTTTAAATCCATCATTGGCTGTCTTCCATTTTGAGATAAGTCTTGGATTGATAGTCTTTGGAATCCAACTACAAAGTTACTATCTAGATAAAATGATCTATTGTCAGGACCACGATGCTTTAAATAGTCCAACGATTTATTGATCAAGTACTTATATTTTGTTTTGTTTATTTTTCCAAGAAGACCGATAAATCCACACATAATATACTAATTAAAATTGCCTTTTCTATCATCACTTTTAAACGGTTGGTTTGCGTTATTATTTATATCAATAATTGATAATCGCCTAAATAGTACCGGGCTATAATCATCATCTAAAAGTTTAAAATTATCAGGACAACGATGTCTATTAATTTTTTTTAAAGATTTTAAATAAGATTTAATTTTTTTATTATCTTTAAAATTTATAGTTGTAACAAATTCGCACATTTATTTTTTTTTTAACACGTAATGAACTTCACTAGATAATTTATTTTTGTCTAAAATTGACTGAAAATTATCTAGTAAATTACCAAAAAATTTTTCGTATGAATTGACATTTTTTTTTTCAAATTTAATAATTTTTTTTAAATTTGTCCCAAGATCTACAAAATCTAAACCATACCACCATTCACCAATAATCTTCAAATTATTCTTCTTGAACAAATATTCTAAAGACTCTTTAGTGTATAAATGTGTATGTGAACCACCAAGTAGTTTTCTTTCGTTATTTATAAAGGCATTTTCAACCAATGCTCTGAAGCTAAATAATGGTACGTTGATAAACATATATTTTGCACTTGATTTTTTAAAATATTTGAATATTTCATTTGGATCTAATAAATGCTCAAGAACATTGATTAGTGATAAGCAATCATACTTATGATTTAATACGAAATTATTAATTTTATTTGCTTTTATTAATTTCACTTCATTTAATTTTAATTTATTTTTTGAATAATTTACCAGTGTTTCATTTATTTCAAGACCTAAACATTTAATTTTTAATTTTTCACAGGCTGCTTGAAAATAGCCCGATCCAGAACCTAAATCCAAAATTTTCTTTGTTCCGATTATATCTTTTAAAAATTTAATTTTTGGTAAATAGATACATTTTACTTTTTGATTGTAATTACTAGATTGATAACCTGTTGTAAAATTTTTTCCTTTATTTTCTAAATATATTTTCTTAAAAAAATCTATTGTTTCTTCATGTATACCATTAAGATGGTTGCAGTATTTGCAAATTTTAAATTTAACTTTATTTACCTCAATATCGTAACCACTAATTTTTTTCCTGCAGTTTTTGCATAAGGCTCTTTTTTTTTGTTTTAAATATACTTTTCTTATGTATTCACTGTCACTGAATGCATATTTAGTATTAGTTTTTTGTTTTGATAGAGACGTATAGTCACTGCTTTTTTTAGAATAAAGTATTTTTTTTTTCATTGAATTAAATGTAATAAAATCTATATAAATGATACGTAATTATATAATATTTTAAAATTTAACAAAAGAATAAATTTAAGTGTATAAAAAAATTTTATCAAAAAATTTATCATGGAATTTTAAAGATCAAGTTCCAAAGAAATTTTCTTATCACATAAAAAAATCTATTCCACTCTACTCATATATGCATAATATGAATTGTGAACTTAGAGATTTTTTTTTGAAAGAAAAATCAGTTTGTTATGATTTGGGCTCATCTACTGGTCTTCTTCTCAACAAAATTAGTGATTTTTTTAATCATAATCATCAAAGGTATTTTAATGGGAGCTCATTAGAATTAAAGATGATTAAACATGGATGGATACCTTTCTTAACCACGCAATACCCAATATATGGCCCAACTAGATTGCCAGGTTGTTCTGCATATGGAAGATTTTCTAGTAAAAAACCTAACATAAAAAGTTTTTAAAAAGATTATTAAGAATGGAAAAAAAGAAACTGTCGAAAGTGTTAAATATAGATTTAAATATTTTGAATATACAAATAAAAATAGATAAATTATAAATCTGGATGCAATTAAAAAAATTCTATAAAAAAATTCAAAATAAAAAAGTTAGATATTTTTTCAATTCCAAAGAAATTTATCAAGAAATATTCAAAATTCTAAGCAAATTACCAATAAAAAAAATTGATAAGATTCTAGAATTAGGTTGTGGAGACATGCAAAATTTTCATATTTTTAAACGATTAAAATTTAATTCATATACAGCAGTCGATTGGATTAATTTTAAAAAAAAAAAATTAGACTCAAGAGTTGTTTTTAAAAAAAAATCCATACAATCGATTAGACTTAATAATCAATTTAACATTATTCTTTCAATTGGAACTTTAGAGCACCTCAAAGATCCCTGGAAATTAATAAAAATCATTAGAAATAATATGTTTCAAAATTCAAAGATTATATTTTCAATCCCTAATTACATTAATCCTAGAGGTCTTATTCTTTTAACAATGAAAGAATTATTTAACAAAAAAATTTCTAAATCAGATGTATATTTTTTTAAACCTAACGAAATTAGAAATAATTTAAAGAAAATTGGATTTAAGAATATTAGCATCAAAACAATAAAACAGAACGAAACATATGGTAAAATAGCGATTTTAGATCTAAAACAAAGATTATTAAAGATTCTAGAAAAAACAAAAAAAAAAGGTATAAAAAAATTACTGGATTATTTTAAGATATATTCAGATGTTTATAATCCGAATGAATTATCGGGAAGAGTATTTTTAGTTATAGCTGAAAAAAAATGAAATTAAAAAATTTAAATGAAAATAATAAGTAAATCACTTTTATTTTCTAACAAAACAGCTTTCATATTATGCCACATTTAAGAAGTATAAATATTAATTATCCGGAGAATGTGAAAGTAGCAAGAGCAATCTTGAGACATAAGTGAACATTTATATAATTTTAGAAAATGCTAATAGAGAATTGGAATATAAAATTATTTTAGCAAAAAAATTAGTAATTCATGGACATAAGGTTTTAATTGGAGAAAAGAATGAATTAAGAAATAAAATCAAAAAACTTCCACCGGGATTAATTATAGAAAAAGGTATTAGGAAAGGTTCCATTGATAGATTTAAAGAATGGAAATTAAAAGGCCATATTATTACATGTTTTGATGAAGAGGCATTAACTTACCGCGATGACAGGCAATATTTTGGTACAAATTGTGACAAGGACATTGAAAAATATGTTGATATTTTTTTTTTAGCTAGCAGAAGACATTTTGATACTGTTAAAAGGATATTTCACAAAAAAAAATTGATAATAATTGGAATACCAAAATTTGAATTACTAAAAAAACCTCTAAATAAAATTTTTACAGAGAAATCTAATGAATTTAAAAAAAAATATGGAAATTATATTTTGATCACTTCAAGATTTGGGAACGTTAATTATAATCAAAGAAAAAAAATTAAACAACCTATTTCAATTTATGGTAATTATTTTTTGGATTCAAAAAAAATATTTGAAAAATTCAAATTAATTCCAAATATAATAAATAAGATATACCCTCAAAGTAAAATTATTATTAGACCACATCCAAGTGAAAATGTAGGAACTTGGAAAAAAATTGTTAAAAGAAATAAAAACTGTGAAGTGATTTATGATGATTTTTTATATGCATGGATATTGGGTTCTAAATTTACAATACAAAACAGATGCAGTACAGGCATAGAAGCTTTTATGTTAAAGAAAAAAGTTTTTTCATTTGATCCATATTATTCAAGATACCCATTACATGATATTTTTTCTTTAATTGGAAAAGTTTTTACTGATCTTAAGAGTATAAATAAAAAAAATATAGAAAATAAGAAAAACTTTAATAAGCTTTCTACATATAACTTTATGCAATACTACATACATAACGTTAAAAAAGATAATTCATTTAATTTAGTTGTTAAAAGAATTAACAAAGTTTCAGAAAAAAAATTAACAAATAAAAAAAAAATAAATATTAAATTTTCTTTAAGAGATAGAATAGTTGATTTCAAAAATAGATATTTTGATCTACACTTTGGTTTCAAAAAATATTCTCATCAGAAAATTGGAAATTTTAGCAAAAAAAGGATAAAAGATATTTTATTTTCTACAGATTTTTTTTTAAGAACAAGAAAAAAAATAAAACTTAATCAAGTAGGAAAAAAAATATTTTTGATACAATAATTTAAATATGAAAACAAATATTTATCTTCCAATAGAAATAAAAAGAAGAGAGCTTTATTCAAGAATATATATTGCTATTTTTGCAGCGACTAAAGGATACAGAGTTATTCTTGGTAAAAAAAATAGATTTCATGAATTTTATAAGAAATTAAAACCAGGTAATTATATATCAAAAAGTAATGGAGAAAATAATATTGAATATTTTAAGAATTTAAAAAATCTAGGACATAAAATATTATATATAGATGAAGAAGGTCTTATGTCATTTAATAAAGAATTTACTCATAGAAGAGTAACAAAAAAAAGTTTGGAGTTAATCGATACTTATTTTACATGGGGAAGCAAACATCAATCTGACATGATAGATTTATTTCCTGATTTTAGAAATAAATTTAAAGTTGTTGGTAATCCCAGATTTGACATCATTAAAAAAAATTCAAAAAGTTTTTACGTTGATGAAGTTAAAAAAATAAAAGATGTTAACGGAGATTTTTTTTTACTTGTAACAAAATTTGGAAAAACAAACTATGTAAAGAGAAAAAATATATCAAATTATTATGATTCTCAAAATTTAAAGGGCTTATTACCTACAAATAAATTGAAAAATATTTGTAAAAGATCCATTAAACATGAAGAAGAAAATCTCAATAATTTTTTAGAATTTATAAAATTATTTAGTAAATCTTTACCAAATAAAAAATTAATAATTCTAGTGCATCCAGCTGAAGATAAGTCGACATATGAAAAATTAATAATAAATATGAAAAATATAGAACTAGCAAATGATTTTTCTAGTAACAGCTGGATACTTGCATCTAATTTAATTATACAGAATAATTGTACAACATCTCTTGAAGCCTACTTATTAGGGGTTAGACCAGTCCAACTAAATTTTTTCCAAGATTCAGCTATAGAGTACGAAATACCAAAAATAATTTCTGAAATTTTCCAAAGCAATCAAAAATTAATTAGTTTTTTAGATAATTTTCAAAAAACAGATTTTCAAAATGAAGAAAAATATCAAAAAAATCTTACTTCAATGAAAAAACATATAGAGAATATAAGTAACCAGAATTCTGTAGAATTAATTTTAAATAATCTATTTGATTTTAAAAACTCTGAGTATGAAGCGGAATATAAACTGGAGAAAATTATTTATAAATTTAAACATTTTAAGCGATATCTTTTTAATTATTTTATTAACAAGGGAGGAATTGAATTAGCAAATAACAAGGTTCCAAAACTAGAATTTAAAGAAGTCGAAAATTTTATGAAAAAAATTATAGAGGCCGAAGGTAATTTAACTAAAAAAATTATATTAAAAGAAAATTTACCAGGTTTATTCACTATAGAAACAGAAAACAAATAAATAAAAAAAAGAAAGCTAGATATAAAATGATTAGGGTAATCAGAAATAGTAAAAATGTAGCTGTAAGAATTTTACATAAACCAGATGTAAAATTAACGAAAGAGCCATTGAGCAATATTGAAGAATTGATTAATTATTTTAGACTAAATATTAAAAGGATAATTATTGATCATCATCAAGGGGATTTAAATAATAAAATTATAATTTTTTTTTTAAATTATTTTGGATTTAATAAGTTGATAAACCAATTTTATAGTCAATCTAAAACCTTTAGGCTTTGATAATTTTGTGAATTTACCATTATGTGTCCATAATCCACCAGGATTTTGTTTTCCATAATAGTTAAGATGATTATCTGAAAAGTTATTTTTTAATTTTTTTGGTATAGTTCCAAAAGTAATAACAATAATATCTCTTTTTCCATTTTTAACATTTCCAGCCCTGTGCAAGCATTTGGTAGTTTTTGCGATTACTGTTTGTCCTTTATTTCCAGTATTAACATATAGTTTATCCTTAAAATCTCGAACAATATAGTTATTTCTATTTTTATATCTATTTTCTTTAACAAATTTTTTTGTAGACTGAATATCATAAATATTTAGAGCCCCGTTATCTTCATTCACTTTTTGAAGATTAATAAACATTTTAAAATAAGTTCCAACGTAATAGTCTACATGATAATAGTTGCTATATGGCTCTTTAGCTTTATCTCTAGTCCTTTTTTTAAAATAATTATTATTTTCGATTATTGGAAAATTTCTTTTAATTTGAAACTCGGTTATTGCAATTTTGTTATTATAATATTTTTCTAATTTATTAATTAAATTGCCATAATCTTTTTTAATAAGCTGTAATATTTTTTTTCTACAATTTTCAGGTACTACAAATTGATGTTTTAGTAAACTTTTTTTAATATGCTTCTCTTGACTTGATATTATGTTTTCATTTATAAAATCAACTAATTCTAAAGACTGATCTTTTATTTTAACATATCCATTTCGATGGTAATCTAAAACTTCATCATCTGCTTCTTTTTTTTTAAGGACAAAAAAATGATAAATTTGATCAAAAAAAATATAATTAAAAGTGCTTGGGTTGTTGAATAATATAGTTCCTAAATTTTTATTTAAATATGAAAGCATAACAAATTATTATAATATATTATAATTCTACAAATAAAATTAATTAAAAAATCAAATATATGAATAAAGTATATAAAATTTTAAGCAAATCACAACTTAAAAAAAATCAAAACTTTTCTTTAAATATTTTTAAAAAACCTTTTTGTTTCAACGAAAAAAAAAAATATAAGATTTATGAAATGCCGAAATTTAAAACTACTTTTTTCAAAAAGCAGAAAGTAAAAGACTTAACTGAAAAATGTATTTTTATATCAGGACCAGCAAGAAGTGGAAACCATTTGCTTTTATCTATGTTAGATAATCATCCAGAAATTGATTTTGATGTTGGAGAAGATGATATGTTACGGACAGTTTTTTCACATGCAAACACTAATGAAAAAATAACAAAAAAAAAATTGATTGAACTAAATTTTAAATACATCTCAAGTCTTTCAGGACAACCAAAGTTTGGACTGGGGCCAGGAGTTAATAAATGGAAAAAACTTTATACAATGCATAAAAAAAAAATTAAAAGTAATATTTGGTCTGGAAATCAACCAGATAGTGAAGCACATATCACAGACTTTCAAGGTATTGTTCAAAATATAGATTATCCAAAATTTGTAAAATCATTGATTCAAAAAAAAAAAATAGAATTTAAGATTAAAAATTTTATTGAATTTTTTGATTTATACTTAGCTTCAAAGGCATTACTCGCAAAAAGTAAAAAAAAAGCTCAATATAGATATAGGTTGTGCGGTTCTGGTTTAAGGAGAGAATTATTTTATCTATTAAAAAGAAGTAAAAAAATTGTATGCTTAACGCCAATTAGAAGATTTGAAAATTTTTATTATTCTTATGCCAAAACAAGACATGACACTAATGATATTAACCAGAAAGCTTTAAATGATCTTTGGGAACATTGGAGGCACAAAGTAATTGATTATTTAATATTAAAAAAAAAGTATCCAGACAAAATACATATAATTAAATTTGAAGATCTTGTAAATAGTCCTAAGAAAATGAGCAAAAAAATTGCTAATATTTTAAATATAAACTACTCTAAAAATATGCTGTCACCCACAGTTTTAGGTGTGAAAAGTATTGGAAATTCTTCTTTTAAAAAAAATTCAAAAGTTAAAGGAAAAATTTATAAGAATTCTATTAATAAAAAACTCAAAAATGTAGAATTGCCAAGAGAATATGAAAAAATTATAGCCTTAATAGATAAAGTCGCTATATAAAAACACTGTAATGATTAATATTTTAATTTTTGGAGCAGGCTCTATCGGAAACCATATGACCTATGCATGCTCAAAACTTGGCTATAAAGTTCACATTACGGATAAAAATTTTTTAGCTTTAAAAAGAATGAAGCAAATTATTTACCCTAAAAGATATGGTAAATGGGATAAAAATATTAACCAAATAAAATTTGATAATTTAGACAATCTAAACATTTATTTTGATTTAATCATAATTGGTACTCCTCCAAATACACACTTAGAATTATTAAAAAAATGTAAAAAAATATTAAGATACAAAAAGATACTAATAGAAAAACCTTTATCAACATATTTAGAAAATTTTCAAAAGCTGAAAAATGAAAAAAATTTGTTTTGTGGTTATAATCATTCTATATCTCCATCTTTCCAAAAATTCTTACATTTGATTGAGAAAGAAAAAATAAATAAAAAAACTTTTATCACAATTAAGTGGCAGGAAAGTTTTAAGGGAATTTTGGGAGCCCATTTTTGGTTAAAAGATGAATATGATTCTTATCTTGGAGATGTAAAAAAAGGAGGTGGAGCAATTCATGAACATTCTCATGGATTACATTTGGCTGTATATTTATTAAAACATCTTAAAATAAAAAAATATTCAATCAATAGTGATATTTTTTTTAAAGAAAAAAAAAAGAAACCTTCTTATGATATTATGTCTATTATAAAAATTACAGGCAAAAAAATTAATTTGATATTAGAAACTGATTTATTAGAGGATAAACCAGTTAAAAAAGTAACTTTTTATAATTCTGATAAAAAAATAACTTGGCATAATTCTTTTTCAAAAAATTTAGACAATATTAATTATCAAAAAAACAATTATATTAAAAATTTTAATTTTAAAAAAAATAGAAGTTATGAATTTGAAAAAGAAATTAAACATATCTTTGACCTTAAAAATCAAAAACAATATATTGAGTCTCCACTTAATATAAATTATTCTATTGAAGTTATGAGAATAATTAATAAAGTATTAAAAAATGCAAAAAATTTATAAAAATCTTTTTGTTTTAGATTTAGCAAATAATCATTTTGGAGATTTAAAACATGCAAAAAAAATTGTTGATAATTTTTCAATTATCATAAAGAAGTTTCAAATTAATGCATGTATAAAATTTCAATTTAGAGATTTAGATAGCTATATTCACCCAAAATTTAAGAATGATAAAAATAATAAGTTTGTAAATAGATTTATGTCTACAAAACTTGAAAAAAAGGAGCTTAAATTATTATTTGAATACATCAAAAAAAAAAATATCAAGACTTGTTGCACTCCTTTTGATGAAAAATCGATTGATATTATTGAAGAATTTAATTTTGATTTTTTGAAAATTGCAAGTGTTAGTTCAAATGATTGGACGCTAATAGAAAGATCCTCACAAAATAATATCCCAAAAATTATTTCAACCGGTGGAAGAAGTATAAAAGATATTGATAAAATATTTAGTTTCTTTCGTCAAAAAAAACAAGAATTTTCTATTATGCACTGTGTGAGTATTTATCCAACCGATGCTAAAGATAGTGAGCTTCATAATATTAAAAAATTATTAACAAGATACAATAATGAAGTAACAATTGGCTGGTCTACTCATGAAGACCCAAAAAATCTATTTATTGGTCCTTTAGCATATTCTCTTGGTGCGAGAATGTTTGAGAAGCATATTGGAATAGAATCCAAAAAATATAAACTAAATAAATATTCAATCACCCCTAAATTATTTGAAAAATATTTACAAAAAATGAAAGAAACTAAAAATATTATTGGTAATGAAAATGAGAAAATAGTAAGAAATTTAGAAATTAAAACTCTTTCTTCTTTAGAAAGAGGAGTTTACTTGAAAAAAGATTTAAAAAAAAATGAATATTTATTACCGGAAAATATTTATTTAGCTTTCCCAAAAATTCCTAATCAACTTTCATCTTCAGGGTTTTCTTTTAAACATAAAAAAATGAAGATTCTTAAAGATCTTAAAAAGGATCAACCAATTAAAAATAAACAAGTTCGAATAATTGAAAATAAGAAAATAATAAACTTAACAGATTATATTCATGAAGCAAAAGCAATATTAAAATCAAATAAAATTGATTTAGGCAGTAGTTTTGATTTAGAAATTTCACATCACTATGGAGTAAATAAGTTTAGAAAATATGGATGCTTCTTGTTTAATTGTATTAATAGAAAATATGCAAAAAAAATTGTATTACTTTTCGCCAAGCAAAAACATCCCTTACATAAACATAAATTAAAAGAAGAAACATTTCAAATTCTTGTAGGTATTTTAAAAAGTAATCTGAATGGAAATGAAAAGTTATTATATCCAGGTGATACTATCTTAGTACAGCCTGGAGTATGGCATAATTTTAGTGCTCTCAATGAACCATGTATATTTGAAGAAGTCTCTACCACAAGTTATTCAAATGACAGTTTCTATGAGGACGATTTTATAAATCGACTAACTAGAGAAAAAAGAAAAACACGTCTAAATAATTTTAATACTGCAGAGTTATAGGCTCATGATTCAAAACAAGTCTTTTTTGACAATAATACCTGCTAGAGGTGGAAGTAAAGGAGTTAAGTTTAAGAATATTAGAAAAATTATAAATAATGACACATTATTAGATCTTGCATATTCTTTTGCAAACAAATGCAATTTTATAGATAAAATTATTATTAGTACAGATCATAAAAAAATTGTAAATGAATGTATAAAAAATAATTATAATTATATAGTAAGGCCCAAATCTCTTTCAAAAGATCATGTTTCAGCATATAGAGTTATTGAAAATGTAATTAAAGCGACCAAAAAAAAATTTGACTACATTATTTATTTAGAGCCCACATCACCATTTAGAAAAAAAAAAGATCTAAAAAAATCTTGTTTAGAAATTGTAAAACAAAAAAAATATAGCTGCTGGTCGGTAAATAAAGTTTCAAAAAAATACCATCCTAAAAAATTATTAATTAATTCAAAGGGCAATTTAAAATTATACGAAAAAAATGGTGAAAAAATAATTGCAAGGCAACAATTAGGAGAAATTTTCCAACGAAATGGAATATTTTATATTTTTAATGTCCAACAATTATTAAAAGAAAAAAAGATTTATTTAAAAAAAACAATTTTCCATGAAATAAATTATCCATATGTGAATATTGATACAATTGAAGATTTGAGTAATACTAAAAAACTAGCAAAAAAATTTAAATTTAATGACTAAAATAATAGCTGAACTTTGCCAAAACCATAATGGCGATAAAAATTTGATGAGTGATATGGTTGCTGCTGCTGCTGAAGCTGGTGTTGATTATGTAAAAATACAATCTATGCAATCTAAAGATTTAACAAAAAGACCTAGATTTGAAAGAGGTTTGATTGAAAGTGATATTACTAAAGTTATAAAAAGACCATTTAGAACAGAGTACAACAGATTAAGAAAACTGGATTTAAGTTTAGAAAATCAAAACTATTTTATAGAATTATGCATAAAGTATAAAGTTAAACCAATGACAACAGTTTTTTCCTTAAATAGAATTAAAGAGTTAGACAAATTAAATTTTGACACTTTCAAGGTTGCAAGTTTTGATTGTTCATCATATAAATTAATAGAGCAGTTAGCAAAAACAAAAAAAAATTTAATAATTTCGACAGGTGGAACTTATTTAAGAGAAATAAAGGAAACAGCAGAAATTCTAAACAAATTGAAAAAGAAGTTTACATTCTTGCACTGTATTTCGATTTATCCAACTCCTTTAAAAGAAGCTAATTTAAACAGGATAGAATTGCTTAAAAAATTTACAAAAACTGTTGGGATTAGTGACCATTCATCACCGGAAAAAAATGGCAATGACTTAAGTCTAGCAGCAATATTGTATGGTGCTAAAATAATTGAAAGACATTTTACAATTTTGAAAAAAGACAAAACTAGGGACGGAGTAGTTTCTGTAAATTTTAATCAGTTAAAAACTTTAGTTACTCAATCTAAAGAAAATATTATTAGTATTAAAAAAAGATTTAACAAAAAAAAAAATGTATTGAAAATAATGCATGGTAATAAATTTAGGGAATTATCTGAAACAGAATTATTGAGTAGAGATTATTATAAAGGTAGATTTGCCATGAAAGATATTAAAGGAAAAATAACTTATAATTGGTAAGATGACAAAAAAAATATTTATAATTATCACATCAAGAAGTAGTTACTCAAAATTTAAATCTATATTAGATGAGCTAAAAAAAAAAAAAATTTCTTTTGAAATTATATGTTCATCTTCAAGTGTTCTTGAAAAATATGGAAATTTAGATAAGCAAATAGTTAGTGATGGATATAAAATTTTTGAGAAAGTTTATAATAATATAGAGCACGAAAGTTTAGAAAATAACTCTAAATCAGTAGGTATGGCAATAATTGAATTTTCTGGATTATTTAAAAGATTTAGGCCAAAGATGATTGTAGTGATGGGAGATAGATATGAGGTTATTGCTCCAACTATAGCAGCAAGTTATCAAAATATACTAGTCTCTCATGTGCAAGGTGGTGAAATTTCTGGAAATATTGATGATAAAGTTAGAGATGCAATTTCTTGTTTATCAGACTATCATTTTCCTGCCACTCAAAAAAGTGCTATAAGATTAAAAAAAATTCTTAAAAATCATAAGAATATTTTTTTGGTTGGGTGTCCATCTATTGATTTAGCAAAAAAAGTAAAAAAGAAATCATTTATGAGTTTTGATTTTTATAAAACTTACAGTGGTGTTGGATCAAAAATAGATTTTTCGAAAAAGTACATTGTGGTAATGCAACATTCAGTCACAGATGAGTATGGATCTAGTCAAGAACAAGTATTGAAAACTTATGAAGCAATTATTGAATCAAATTTACAAACAATTTGGTTTTGGCCAAATTCAGATGCCGGGTCATTTGATATTTCAAAAGTATTACGTAAAAAAAGAGAATTAGATAATAAAAATTTAAGTAATATTTTTTTTATTAAAAATATGTCACCAGAACATTTTTTAGAATTATTGAATCGTAGCAACGGAATAATTGGAAATTCAAGTGCAGCCATAAGGGAATGTTCATACCTAGGTGTTCCTAGTATAAATATTGGAAGTAGACAGAAAGGTAGGGAAATAGGAAAAAATGTTACTTCTACAAATCATAGTAAATCTAAAATATTAAATTTAATTAAGAAAAAATTTATAAATAAAAAAAATAATAAAGTTGATACAACTTATGGCAATGGCAAAGCAGGATTTAAAATTGCAAATATACTGTCTCATTTGGTATAAATTTAATGAAAATAGTTTACATCCCAATTGAAAATTATATTGATTTATTTTTAACAATTGGTGAGAGACATTAAAATACTTTAATAAAAAAATAAAATTTCAATTATTGGTAATTTAAAGTACGATATAGAAATATACGATTTATTTAAAAAAAAATGCATTTATGAAAAACTTAGATAGTCAAAAATTTTCAAGTATCTCAATATCACAAATAAAAAAAACAGTTCAATCCATTGATGACTTGAATAAATTTGAAATAACAATATTTAAACCTGGTTTAATAGAAATTAAGTCCAAAAAATTCTTATAAAATTTATGAAAATATGTGTAATAGGATTAGGATACGTTGGCTTGCCTTTATTATTTGCTTTATCAAAAAAATTTACTGTTATCGGTTATGACTACAATAAAAAAAAAATTGAACAATTAAATAGTAAAAAAGATTACACAGGTGAGATAGGTAATAGAAGATTAAAAAAATACAATCTAAATGTGACAAATGTGCAAAAAGAAATTAAAAATTTCGATGTGTATATTATTTGCGTACCTACACCAGTCTTAAAAAATAATGTACCTAATTTAAATTTTGTAAAAAAATCATGTAAAATAGTTGGTAAAGCTATAAAAGACAGTAAATCTAAACCAATTATAGTTTTGGAATCAACAGTTTACCCGGGGTGTTCTGAGGAAATTTGTTTACCTATAATTGAAAAATTTTCTAATTGTAAATTTAATAAAGATTTTTTTTATGGTTATAGTCCTGAAAGAATAAATCCTGGTATTTCTAAGCATAAATTAAATAATACTACTAAAATTATTTCTGCGTCTAATAAATCAAGTCTAATAAAATTAAAAAGATTATATCAAGTTGTAGCTAAAAAAATTTATGTTGCCAAAGATATTAAAACAGCGGAAGCAGCCAAGGTAATTGAAAATATCCAAAGAGATTTAAATATTGCTTTAATGAATGAGCTATCTATGATTTTTAATAAAATTAATATAGAAACCAAAGATGTTTTAAGAGCCGCTGCCACTAAGTGGAATTTTTCTTATTATGAGCCTGGTTTAGTTGGTGGCCATTGCATTGGTATTGATCCTTATTATATGTCTTATTTATCAAAGAAAATAAAAGTAAAAAATAACATGATTCTGGCAGGAAGAAAGACCAATGAATACATGAAAGATTATATTATTAATAACTTATTTAAATTAATTAAATCCAAAGGAACAAAATTGAAAAATAGTAATATATTAATATTAGGTTTTACATTTAAAGAAAATTGTAATGACGTTAGAAATTCAAAAATTTTAGAAATTTTTGACCAGATAAAGAATAAAGTTAAAAAAGTAGATTTATATGATCCTATTGCTATAAACAATAAAGATATTATACCCTACAAAAAAAATGTATTAAAAAAATTAAGTTATACAAAAAAATATGATGCAGTTATATTAGCTGTAAAACACAATTTTTTTAAAAAAATGGATATAAAAAAAATATTAGGTTTATGCAATCACAACAAACTGTTTTTTGACCTTAAGAGTATCTTTGATAAGAAACACTCTGTTTTTAGATTATAAATGAATATATTAGTTACAGGATGTGCGGGTTTTATTGGTTTTCATTTTTGTAATAATTTATTAAAAAAATTCAAAAAAGTTAAAATATTTGGAATAGACAATTTTAACAATTATTATGATGTAAAATTAAAAAAAGATAGAGTAAAACTTTTAAAAAAAAAATTTAAATCAAGAATAGTAATTTCTAAAATTGATTTATTAGAAAAAAAAAAAAATAGGTGCAATCTTTAAAAAAAATAAAATTAAAAAAGTTGTTCACTTTGCCGCCCAGGCGGGTGTAAGATATTCTATAAAAAATCCTACTAAATATATTCAAAGTAATATAGTTGGATTTCAAAACATTATAGATTTATCAGTAAAATATAAAGTTCTTCAATTAATATATGCAAGTTCCAGTAGCGTATATGGAGGTTTAAAAAATAAGAAATTAAAAGAAAGTCTCAACATAAACGATCCAATACAATTGTATGCAGCTACAAAAATATCAAATGAAATGATAGCAAACGCATATTTTAAACTTTACAATATATCTATTGTTGGGCTAAGATTTTTTACTGTATATGGCCCTTGGGGCAGACCAGATATGGCACCTATGATATTTACAAAATCTATACTCAAAAAAAAAAGAATTGAAATTTTTAATAACGGAAAGAATTATCGAGATTTTACTTATATTGATGACATTATAGATGGCGTTATTAAAATATTTAAAAATTCTGAGAATAAAATATTCGATAATAAAATTTACAATATAGGAAATGGCAAATCAATAAATGTCCTTGCATTTATAAAAGAACTAGAAAAAAAATTAAAAACTAAAGCAACAAAAAATTTCGTACCTGCCCAACCTGGAGACATGGTTAAGACAGAAGCAGATATTTCTAAATTAAAAAAAGAATTTAATTATAAACCAAAAATTAATTTTAAAAATGGCATTAATAAATTTTTAAATTGGTATACTAAATATTATCAAACAAAATAATTATGTGTGGTTTTGTATTTATAATTAATAAGCATAAAAAAATTTCTTTAAATAAAATGAATCTCATGTCTAATTTGATAAAACATAGAGGTCCAAATGATTATAGTACTTATCATGATAAAAACATAAGTGTATTTTTTCATAGGCTCTCTTTAAGAGATTTAAGTTATGGTGGTAGACAGCCATATTTAACATCATCAAAAAAATATTTATTATGTTTTAATGGTGAGATTTATAATTGTGATGAAATAAAAAAAAAACTAAAAAAGAAAATTTTTTCAAGCACATCTGATACAGAAATATTAGCACAAGCCTTTGATGAATTTGGTTTAAAAGCTATTAAGATTATAAAGGGTATGTATTCTATCGTTTTATATGATTTTAAAAAAAAAACTGTTTATGGCATTAGAGATAAATTTGGAATTAAACCATTGTATTATTTTCATGACAAAAATTCATTTATTTTTTCTTCAGAAATTAAACCGCTATTATCTTACAAAAAAAATAACAATAGAATTAATGCAGAAGCAGTAAACGATTATTTTTTCAAAGGCTATATGGGGCATAATAAAAGTACTTTTTTTAAAAAAATTAAGTCTGTTAAACCTGCAAATATATTAACCTTTTCAAATAAAATTGTTAAAAAAAAATACTATGATTTAAATAAATTAACAAAAACAAATATTACTTCAAATAAACTTAATAAACTAATTACCAAAACTATTTCAACACATTTAATTACTGACAGAAAAGTAGGTTTATTTTTAAGTGGAGGAGTAGATAGCACTGCTATTGCATTATACATGAAAGAAAACTTAAAAAAGAAATTTGATATTTTTTATTATAACTTTATTGGATTTAATAATTTAGAAATGACTAATGTAAAAAACATATCAAAAAAATTAGATTTAAAGTTTAATAAATTCACCATTACTCCAGAATACGTAGTTGATAATTTTGATAAGATTATTAAAAAAATTGAGTCACCAATAACGTCAATAAGATTATTTGGTATAGATGGATTATATAATATAGCCAAAAAAAAAAACCATAGTGTAATTTTAGAAGGTCACGGTTCTGATGAGATATTTGGTGGATATGATTATAATTTTATGCCCTTTCTATTGGATTATTACAAGAATGATACTCAAAAAGTTGATAAATATCTTTCAAAATTTTTTAAAAAAATAGAAATAGAAAATTTTAAAAAAACAATTTTAAATCAAGGCCTATCAACAACGGATGGGGTGCCATATTTAGACAAAAATTTTTTTACTAAAAAGAAATATATAAAAATTGAAAAAAAATTGATAAAAGAATTAATAAATGAAAACAATTTAAAAAACTCTCAATATAAAGATATTACTAAAATAAAATTACCTAGAATGCTACAATATACAGATAGATTATCAATGTCCCATGGAATTGAAACTAGAGTTCCCTTTTTAGATGATGATTTAGCTAATGTGTGTTTTAATTTAGATAATAGTAGGAAATATAAAGGAAATAACTCAAAATACTTAATCAAAAGTATATTTCAAACACAAGCACAATTTCTTAAAAAAATTATATATAGTAAAAAAAATACAATTACCGATCCACAAAGAGAATGGTTCAGAAGAGGTAAATTATCTGATTTTATTTATGATAATTTACACTCTTCAGGTTTTAAAAATATGGGATTTTTTGATCAAAATTATATTAAAAAATATTTTGATAATTATAGGTGTGCATCATCTTTATCCTCATTTAATCTAATGCAAATAGTGTCATTTTATAGATTCTACAAAATTTTTATAAAGTAAGGATTAATATAGAGCTTATTTATAATTAAATGAAAAAAAAACACAGCTTACTTTCTAATTTTATTTCACTTTGGGAGATAATGAATCATGAAGAAAGAAAGAAAACACTGATGTTTATTTTTTTCACATTTATACAAGTAATTCTTGAAACTTTAAGTATAGGCTCTCTTTATCCACTACTCTTAGGAATTTTTGGAAATAATACAAAAGTGTTTAACAATGATTTATTCACTTTAGATTTCATACAGAAATATCTTGATAATACTAATCAGGTATTTTTAATTTCTGCAGTTATATTGCTGATGTTTTTACTTAAAAACTCTTTTATTATTTTTGTTGTTCATTGGTCACAAACTTTTGAAAGAAATATAAAGATCAGATTAAAAAGACATTTGTTATGGTCATATCTTAATAATGATTATTTGTTTCACGTTAATTCTGATTCAGCAAAATTAGTAAGAAATATAAATACTTCAACATCTACAATTATGGGAGCTGTTAGAATGTCGATGACATATATAAACGATTTTACTCTGTTTACATTTTTATTGATTTTTATGATTACAATTAATCCGCTATTAGTAATTTTTATAACAATTCTTGTATCTTCTATATCATTTATTTATTTTATACTTTTTAAAAAAATGTTAATCAAATATGGTAAGTTTTCGTTTGAACATGAGGGTGAGTCTTTAAAAAGATTGATGCAATCTTTTTCTTTAATAAAAGAAATAAAATTATTTAATAAAGAAAAATATTTTCTAAATTTTTTTAATTCAGAAGAAAAATTATTTCAAGAATTTCAGAGAAAAGCATATATAATTAGAAGCTATCCCAGGATTTTTTTTGAATTAATATTTGTTATTGGAATTTTATTATTCATAAATATTAATGTTTTAGATTCTTCAGAATCAATAAGTGAAATTTTACCCAAAACAGCTTTAATAGCTATTATTTTAATTAGAATGGTTCCTTCTTTAAACAAAATAATTACATCAGCACAAAAAATAAATCAACTTCAAAAAAGTAATGATGAAATAATAAAAGAGTTGCAAGATAAAACATCAATTCAAAAAGAAGCTTATATTGAAGATGAAATAGTAAGGGAAAATTATAAATTTGAAAAAATTAATTTAGAAAATATTAATTTTTCATATGATGAAAAAGAGGGAAAAGTATTTGATAATTTTAATTTAGAGATTAAAAAAGGTAATTACATCGGAATAGTAGGTTCATCAGGAAGTGGAAAATCAACTTTAATAGATATATTAACAGGATTATTAAATACGACTGGTGGCAAAATAAAACTAAATAATGAAATAGCAGAAGTAGGCAGCGTACAATGGAAACAAATATTTGGCTATGTTACACAATCTGTGAATTTATTTAATGATACAATTTATGCAAACATTGCTTTTGAAACAGACATAAATAAGATTGATAAATTAAGGTTAAATGATGCTTTAAAAAAATCTGGTTTAATTAAATTTGTGAATAAATTAGATAAAGGAATCAATACATTTGTTGGAGAGTTTGGATATAAAATATCTGGAGGTGAAAAACAGCGATTAAGTATAGCGAGAGCATTATATAAAAATTCGCAAATATTAATTTTTGATGAATCTTTTAATTCACTTGATGATGAAACAAAAAAAATAATTTTAGATGAAATAAAAAAATTGTCTGAAACTAAAACAATAATTATAATATCTCATAATATAAATGATTTAAAAGATTGTGATAAAATTATTGATTTAAATAAAAGATAAATATTTATTCTCTAAGCAAATCATTCATTTTAAGCAATTTATTTTTTAAATTCTCAACCGAGCAATTAAAATCTTTAAAATTTAAAATAAAATTTAATGATTTTTTTAGAGTAACAATTCTGTTTCCTAAAATGTTTTCATCATTATAATTAGTATCATTTAAAAAAAAATTTATTTTAATATTAGATTTTCTATAGAAACGGTTAATAAATAAACTTCTACTATATATATCCGAATTGCCAACTTTACAGCCAAAATCAAGCATGATTAATTTAGGATAGATGTTTGAGTGCAGTAAATCTAAAGGTATTTTAGTATTCATTTTGTGATAAAAGTATCTAAACTTGTTTAAATGATTAACAAGAATTGTTCTTATAATCATGTTGACTAAATGATACTTAAAATGAAATTTTGTGCTCATAAATTCTGATTGATTAAATAAATCAAATATCAAATCTAAATTATCTAAATTGTTTGTATCATTAGTTATGTTTGAAAAATATTTTATAACTTCTTTATTAGATGGAAATTTTTTTTCTAAAATAGCTAATAGAGATTTATTATCCGCTTTACCAACAAAGACTATTTTTTTTTTATTTATAATATTTTTTGAATACTTGAAGTAACGAAAAAAATTATAAATTGAATAAAATAGTGGATAATAATATTTTAATTTTTTTATAAAATCAACTCCCTGTATTTTATTCAAACTTCTTTTATTTTTAATCGTAAAATTATTTAGGCTTATTATATTTTTTTTGTTTAAATAAAAATTTGACAAGCTAAAAATATTAACTTTTTTGAATTTATATTTTAATTTTTCCAAGTTATTTTGGTGAATTTCATAATCAATGCCATCATTAAATAAAATGATATTGCATTCCTTCTCATAATTTAAAAATTTATAATTAACAAATTCATCAAGATAATTTTGATCTATTATTATTTTACAATTTTTTTTTACTTATTGATTTTAAATTATCAACAATCTTTAAGTTATTAATTTGAAAAACATAATCTGAATAAAAAAAATAATGTAAATATCGATGCCCTGGAGAATATAAATAATTTATATTATCAAATTTTTTAATCATCTAAATTTTAAATTAATTTTTTTTTAATAATTGTAATTATCTTGTTAATATTATTTAAAAATTTATTTTTAGATCCATTATTAATAATTTTAAATTGTGCTGTATTATTTTTCATATTTTTAATACCATATCCAACAACATTAGATAAATTTTTAGAATTATAGATTTTCTTCTTATCTCTTTTTTTTAAAATTCTATAATCTGCAGAAACATTTACTTCTAGAAAATTTTTAAATTTTTTTTTACAATAAATTCTATATTTTTGTGATGTTAAGTTTGCAGATACAATCACATTAATCCCTTGTTTATTTAAAAAAGTTACAAAGTTAATGATTCTTAAAGCATTTTTGTCTCTATCTTTTAAGGTATAACCTAGGTCATTAGCTAGCATTTTTCTGAAAATATCACCATCTATATGAATTAAATTTTTTTTAGTTTTATTCAATATTGTATATAAATTCTTAGCAATTAGAGTTTTTCCAACTCCCGATATTCCTGTAAACCACAAAATCATAATAACTTTTTATTTATAATATATTTGTACAAATGTTTTGCCACAAATTTATTTCCTTTTTTAGATAAATGTCCTCCATAATTATCTTCCAAATATAGTCTTGATAATTTTTTTTCAATTAAGAAATATTTAGTAGTATCTAATATGTTTAATTTATTTTTGAAGCTTTTTTGGTTAAAAAATGTGTTGTAATATCTGCTCTTTGTTTTGATAAATGATATGTCGTGAAGTTGTGGTAAAATTAAAAAAATACATTTCTTGTTTTTATCCTTTACTGAACGATCAATTGTTATCATCATCTTTTTTAAATGGTTGGAAAAATATTCATCATGGTACATTTTATTTGCATCGTATATATTATCTTTGACAATTCTATTATATGCTTTTAAATAAAATTTTTTTTGTTTTCTAACATTTAATAATTTTAAAGTTTTAAATAAAAAAATATTAAAAAAAATTGTATTATTTCTTGTGATAGATTTTAAATAAGAAAAAATATACGGAAATTTAAACATATAGTACCTAAATTTTTTTTCGTAGAAAATATCTTCTTTTTTAATTTTTGAAATTTTATTTTTGAGAGTATTCAATCGAATATTTTTATATAAAATATTTTTTTTTAAGATTAATTTATTTTTTTTGAGTTTAAAAAAAGGTTTAAAGCCAAATTTGTTTCCAAACTCACTATAATGCTTCCAATAAGAATTAATTCTTACTATTGTCTCTGGCACAAATGCAAAAATAATTAACTTTGTTGCTTTTGGAAGATTGATTTTTTTATATTTTAAAAAGCTTTGATCAAGGCCAAAATTACCAACTCCAAAATTTTTAACACAGCTATTCATTTTTTTTTCAAGATTAGCTTCCCATGTGTTATTATCATTTACATATCTACAAAAAGCATAGGAATCACCAAATACAGAAATCAGAGATTTTTTTTTTTTTAGTGGGGTATTCCTAAATCCTTTATCTGTAATATTAAAGTAAGTTTTTTTTTGGTTCAAAATTTCAAAACCTTGAGTATTCTTTTTCCTATCCCACCCTGTTATTTTGCTATAACTATTTTTAAAAAATTTTTTAAATTCTTTATCTGATTTAAAAGGAAACTCATCTTTATGAGTAATAATCCATTGAAAATCTTTTTTTAGAAAATTTACTAAAATATATAAAAAAAATTCTATAGTAATGAGCAATAATAATAGATAGCTAAGAAAATTAAACATTACTTTTTATAAAATTTCTTAAATTTTGCAAAAATAAAATCTAAACCAAATCCAAAATATAAGCATAAAGATAATAAAGTTGGAACAAAATACCTTGTGTAACCAACCCAACTAGAAATAATTAAAAAGTAAATTCCTACTAATAGCAGTATTTGAGGTGTGATATATTTTTTTTTGATAGAATAAAAAAAACCAAGTAAGACTATTAAGTAAATTAAACAGCTGTAAAAAATCCTATATATTAAGTGCTTTTTATGGAGATTACTTTTATAATAATCTTTACCCATAATTCTTGTATTAATTATTTCTACTGGATTTAACAACATAGAATGAAAAGATGATATTGCTGCTTCTTTAAGGGTAGTTAATTTATTATTAATCATTATGTTTATTGCTTGATCCCTTTGAAATTTATAAAATTCAATTCGGTCACTTTCTACGTTTAAATCAAGATTATTTGTAAGCGCAAAATTAGTTTTTATACTCATTAATCTTTTTTTTGATTGAGATTCAGAGTAATTAGATATCTTAGAGTCAACCTTTGGTAGGAAATAATTATATAAATTATCTATAGTTTGTGTGGGCAAAAAATAAAAAACATTAGATCTTTTATAATTTAAAGATCCCAATAACATCAAAACTATGAAAAATGGAATTATCAAATTAAATATTTTGAGAAAACTATTATATTTAAATTTAAGATATAAAATCATAATTGGAATAAGAATAAAAAACATTGCAACAGATCTTTGCAAGTATAAGATTGATAAAAATAATCCAAATAACAAGTAACTTAAATTTTTTTTGGGCAAATCAATCAAATAAGAAAAACTTAAAATTAATAATGAAAAAAAAATTGTTTCACCAAATATTGTTGAGTTGTATTGATTGATAGTAGGTTCAAAAATCAAAAAAAAGACTGTAAAATTAATAACAGATTTTTTTATATTGAGTTTGATTAATTTTGAATAAAATACAATAGTGCAAAGATAATAAAAAATTATTTGAAAATAGAAAAAATAATTAATATTTTTTATATTAGTATTTGATTGTGAATCATAAAATTCAATTTCAAATAATTTTGATAAAATTCCTAGAGTTTTTGGAGGTAAAAAATGGTGTCTAAATTCATATGGTAGCAGATTTCTTATCGATGTGTCAGCTTTAAACTCAGATGCGTGTTTCCATATTTTTATTTCTGGTGGGGATTTAATTATTCCATTATAGTTAGTACCATCTTGATGAGTCAAGACCTTACCAAATTTATTTAATTGATAATCAATATTGATAAACAGTAACATAAAGTTTACTACCAATAATAATATTAATGTTTTGTGATTATTAAAAAAAAACATTAAAAAAGCTTGCTGAATTTTATTATTTTATTTACTCTGATTTTCCACGTATATTTTTTTACATCATTTTTAGCATTTATTCCTAGATAATCATATTTATTAGATGCAAATACATTATTTATAGTTTCAATCCATTTATTAGTATTTTGTGGATTTAAAGTGATTGAATTATGATTATTTTTAAGGACTTTTCTATAAACTCTTAGGTCGGATGCAATTATTATTCTACCAGTAGCCATGTATTCAAATAACTTTAATGGAGAGAAATAGCTTGCTACATCAATTCGTTTAATTAGAACTCCAACCTTTTTTTGATATGGCATCAACAATATTTTATATTTTGGTAAAATAGTAGAAATCATTCTGTAATTTAAAAAACCTTTAAATCTAATATTTTTTGGTATTTTTTTCAAAGATAAATCACGGTCCATAGTTTTTATGTTCCCAAAAATATCAAATTTAATGTTAGGGGCTTTATTTGCTATAGCATATAGTGTTTCCAAACCTTTTCCCTTAGCAAAACTTCCACTATATGCACAAGTTAATAATTTTGTCTTTGAATTTTTGCTTACAAAATCTTTTTTCTCAACAGAATCTCCCAAAACAATGAAATCTTTTGAATTAATTTTAAGAAGTTTTAATAGTTTTGAATGTATTAGAATAAACTTAAGATTTATGTTTATAATTTTGAGTCCAGAAAGTTTAAACAAATATTTAGTTAAACCTGTCATTTCTGAATGTAATTCTAAAATATTTTTTTTATCAAAAAAAGCTAGTACTAAACTAGGTATTATAGATCTAGAGATAATCATATTATAATTATTTAAATTTAAATAATTATAAATTTTTAGTGAAAATAAGATTCTAGTAATTAAGTTTAATTTTTTTTTTGAAGGAAATACAGACTTTATTTTAAAATTATTTTTAAGAAGATATTCCTTTTTAATTTTTTTAAAGAGATATGAATTTTTTTGATGTGGTATAATTAATTCAACTTCTGCGTATTTGCAAAAATTGTCACACATCTTTAGAACATGCACAGTGTAAGCAGACATGTTAGGTAAAGAAAATTCTGCTATATAGATAATCTTTTTTTTCATTATTCTCCTAAATTATCATCTAAATATTTAATTTCATCTTTAGATAAATTATCTTTAAATTTGTAAAGGTTCTTTAATGTATGATTTATATCAAAGTTATCTTTGCACATAGTGCTTATACCTAAATTTTTTGATAATTTTATTTTCTCTATATTAAAATTTTCAAAAAAACTTTCAAATTTTATTTTGATTATGTTTTCTGATTTTATATCAATAACTTTTTTTAATAACTCTTTGTACCAAATTACAAATTGTTTTACGTCATCACCGGGATAACTAAGAGAGTTTCTTCTTTTCATACTCCAAAATATTGCTTTTGGATCTCTATTTACAATTATAATTTTTCTATTTTTACCATAATATTTAGTTGAGTCTAATGGATTTATAAAGTTACCACCTTGTTCAATAACAATATTTTTTATTTCATTAAAATTTTTATAAGATCTAAAAATTGAAAAGAAATATTCTTCAACATATTCCAAAAATTTTTTTTCTTCACATGGTATTGTCATTTGTAACATTGGAATTTCTTTTGCATTTTTCATAAAAATGAATCTTTTAAAATAGAAATTTATTTTTTTTATTAAAGTGAGTTTGTCCAAATAGAAACGAGGACATCCATTATATGTAGTTTTGGAGATCCGTTTTATAAATAAATTTGAGAATTTAATTAAATCTTTATTAAGATATAAATTTTTATTATAGTTTGAATGATATGTGTTGACTATAAATTTTTTAAACTCTTCAATACTGTTGGCAGATCCGTTTATACTAAAATTTTTATATAAAGAATGATATAATTGATCTAATCCATTTGGATCATTTACAATTCTAAATTCTTTCCCATAAAAAGGAGCTTGGAAATCAGTTCTAGACCGTAAGTAATCATAAATGGCACCTGCACCACTGTTTCCGGAACCTAGAACAATTACTATCTTCATTTTTTATTTAATTGATTTATAAGCATCGAAATAAGATTTAAACATATATAAATATTATTAATAACCTAGTTAAATGAAATTTTCCACAAAAGCAAAAAATTTATTAGAGCTGGATA
>MDTF01016530.1_pt1 | contig 31401 bp, 27 predicted proteins | sample 811191 | NCBI WGS metagenome assembly MDTF01 (sample SAMN05326649, study PRJNA326480) | marine metagenome | isolation source: seawater | place: Southern Ocean | collected 2011 | reverse complement strand
ATGTTAACTCGACTGTAACCACTAACACGAATGGACAGGGTGTGGGGAATTATGAATACCAGAATGAAAACGATGGCACGGAGGCTCCAGACACAGACACAGACACGTATACGGTCTCAGGCAATATGGCTCAAGCCGAAAATGTTAACTCGACTGTAACCACTAACACGAATGGACAGGGTGTGGGGAATTATGAATACCAGAATGAAAACGATGGCACGGGGATGGCTCAAGAAGCAAACGGTCAGTCTATTAAAAAAATTGAAAATCAAAATGAACAATCACAAGTTAATACAAGCATCATGGATCATACCCAAGAACAGCCCACGGCCAGTTGGCTGAACCCCAGAAGTTGGTTTGGAGAGGCCTCTGGTAGGAAAACGAAGAAAAATAGTGTTTCGAACAAATCAAACAAGTCAAAGAAAATCAAAAAAATCAGAAGAAAAAAAAACAATAAAAAGATGAAGAAAGTCGTTCAAGAGGGTGGAGCTGGTGGTTCGGATGATGGTGCAACGAATCCAGTGAATCAATCCAATATTTTAATCGAACTATTAAAAAATATTAAAAGTACGATAGTGGAGAATCGAGGAGACCTAGGAGACCAAGCCCTTATACTATTTTATAAAAGGCAGATCTGGGTACTATTGAAACAATATAAGCTATCCGTGCAGCTCGGAGGAGAAGATGAACACGACGCGTTAAAAGGGTTTCTTTCCAAGATTTTACAGTATGTAGAGGAGTCTGAGGATCATGTAAATATTATGTCTTTACAGGCAGAATTATACTACTATAAATTAAATTATACAGAGGGCGAACACTTTAACGAAATTTTTAAAAAGGAAAATAGGAAACCCGACATGGAAATTGACAATTATATCAATAGATTGCCAGTCGCCGTGAACGAAAAACTAAAACAAACCGTCCAAGAGGTAACCACGGTTTGGAGTGCGAATACCCATTATTATTATTATAATTGGGAAACAAAGTTGGTTACAGAAGGAATCAAAGATGGTTTGGTTCAACAAGACATTGAGAATTCAACCGTAGGCTTAGGCTTCTTGGGTATGGACCCTCTAAGCTTTATTAAACTTATACAATATCAAATAGAAACATATAAATATTATTTAAAAGTCTATGAGGAGGCGGATGCGGAGAACTCGATGTCCGAATTATCCCAACAGAACTCTCAACAAGTAGCAGACGATTTGGAAGAGGTTACGCAGGATAATCTACCCGTAGTCCTAGAACACACCGTAAATTATTATACGGAACGATTAGGTAATAAAACCCCTTCGGCCGACCATCTGTATGACATAGCGATCTATTCGTCCTTATTTTTAGACCAGACGATTGCTAAAGATTTAGCCCTACTAGCCTTTACTTACGATGATGAAGAGATCCACAGTTCCTTCTTATGGAATAATTTAGATTATATCTATGGGGTATACTTATTTGAAATAATAGGGGATATGCTTAAATTATCTAGAAAGCCCGAGAAGAACGATAATATGGAAGAGATACTGGAAAAAAGGAACAATTATAAATAAACAAATAATTTGTAGAATTAATAAAAAATAAAGTTAAATAGTATGTTGCTTGCAAAAATAATGAATTGGATTCATGTCTTATTTTTATTTATACCATTTCTAATTTACGGAATACCAAAGGCGATGATGCCACATAGTTTTATTTATCTATATCTAGGGATACTGTTAGTACCATTACATTGGGGATTATGTGATGATATGTGTTTATTAACAATATTAACCCAGAAGGTAGGAGGATTACAGAACACGACGACGGATTCAGCGTTTTCAGAAGTCTATCTGCGTTGGTTATATGAACCAATTCTGACCTTATTTGGAGAAAAATGGACGAATAAAACGTTATCCAAAATGATATATCTACATTGGATCGTATTATTTATATTGTTATGGTATTATATGTTTTTTTTTAACAAACAATTGATTTGTGGTGTCTAGAGTAAAGTTCCAATAATTTCGCGGTTTTTGAGGTGAGCATCTTTAATATCCGCTTTATTTTGACCGTTATATGGAACGGCATAGTTATTATGACAGAGCCAGCCATTAACATTCGTTTCGGTTTCGCCCTCAATAATCCAGACTTCAGCAAGAACCCGTCCATATTTATCTTTGGTTTTACCCTGTTTACAGCGAATTTCGAGATGAATATCATCTTTATCAGATTCGATAGCTTTAAGACACCATTCTACAAGTTTTTTTTTACTTTGTAATCCATATTTTTTTTCTTCTTTATCAGAGGTCCTGCTTTCTGGAGTATCGATACCAAGTAGTCTACATCTTTTACGGGTTAAAACATCAAATCCCAAATCGATACAGACATCAATCGTGTCACCATCGATAACCCTGTCTAAGGAACATTTATATTTAATATCACAGTTTTGTTGAACGTAATCCATTACAATAATTAAATTATAACTCTTATATGTTTTTAAAAGAAACATTATGTATTGTAAAAACAATCTAAGACCCATAGCTGAACTGCATAACACAGTCATTAATAAACGAATAACCTTCCATAAAATGGTGATGTTGAGTTTTTACGTCCTCTAAATGATAATGAGGATCTTGATTCATTGTTTCTAGAATCATTCTGAGTGTGATAGGAGAGTCGGCACTACCTTTAACCACTGTATAATTGACTAATTGTTGTTTTTCATTTTCTGGAATATTTTCCCAGTAAAACGATGTTCGACTTCGGTCATCCTTAATTAGAATCGTTAGAGGAGTGTCGTCACCTTTGATAGGTGCGTCAATATTTTTATAATAATCCACAATATCCTCAAAGAGTGCTGTAGGAGAGATGACAAAATCGTAAAAATCCAAGTGAACCGCTTCATATAAAACGAAATATTTATCTTCTGATTCGAAATCACTATCACTCTCAGACTCATAAAGATTGAACGCCATGGTTTTAGACAGGTATATAGTTCTATTATAGTAATTAGTTCTTATATCGATTGTTAAAGAGTTCTAACCTCTTCTATTTAAAATGTAGAACGAAATATTATTTTATCTAATAATTATATGCCTAGTCTAAGAAAAACGAAGAAAAACAAAAAATATAATTTAGTCTATATGGCGAAACCCGTCTATGGTGGGTGGGTCTCGTTCACCTCCCATTTAGCTTTAAAAAAGAATTATAATCTGTATAGAATCTCGAATAAGACAGAATCGAAGGAGCGTCCATATGGTTATGGTGTAAATTATAGGAATTTGTCTATCCAGGACATAATAAAACTCCCGAATTTATTAATAACAGCAGTCGATAAAAAGTTTTATGAATATCTTCCATCTATAAAGGGTGCAACAATCGTTATTCATGATCCAACAGAATTAAAAGAAGAAGTCTTGGAGTTTCTAAAAAGAAATAAAGTAATAACCATCCGACAAACTGTCCAGAAATTATTAAAGGTAAAGTATGGAATCAAAAGTAAATTTTTGTATCATCCCTTATACGAATTTCCAATCGAGAAAACGTCTTTAAAGGGAAAAACCAACAATATATCTATTTCGAGAGTGGATTTTGATAAAAATACGCATTTAATCGTAGAGGCGAATAATAAACTACCAAAGAAGAATCAAGTAAAAATCTATGGCGCGCTCAATGATTTATATGTGTACCATAAGTTAAGACATACCCAGTTTGCCAAATATTATAAAGGTAAGTTTGGAAAAAGTTTTGAAGATTTAAAAGATCTCTTGGACAATTGTAAATATATGGTCGATATGTCTTCTATAAAGAATGATGGTGGTGGAAGTCAGTATACCTTTTTAGAGGCCATTTATATGGGTTGTATTCTGATTTTAAATACTAAATGGGTTGATAAGGTGAAGACACCTTTTGTACATGGTGTAAATTGTTTTGTAGTCTCCTCTAGTGAAGAATTGGTAACACTATTAAAGAGTCCAATCACAGACAAAAAACACAAACTAATTACAACAAATGCAAAAAAACTTTTAAGTGATCATATAGGTAGTCGAGGTTGGTAATAGTTAAGTTAATAGTTAATAGTTAGTATTTAAAATTTATATAAGGCTTATTAGTATAATAATGAGTTTTACAATTTCAAACTTTGATACAACCCAAATACAGGTGGATATTCCATATACGAATAAAGAACTTTTATATTGTTTTATTTACATAAAACTAAAGGAAAATATTTATAATAAAATAGATTTTTTAGAAAGTATCACAAATAATCCCCATATGATGCGAGTGTTTAAAGAAGCAATGTTTATCGTCCATCCATCGGATTATAATATTATACAACTGTTTATTGAAGACCTCGGTTTTAATATCATAATTAATAATAAATTAGTGGATTTTTTAATCGTTCTATTTGATTCCTTTTCCTATGACCTTTTAACACAAACAATTACACATATCTTAGATCAACATAGAATAAAATCACAATATCTTGAGGCCTCAACAACAGCCGATATGTACTTTAAAAAAAAGGAAAAACAACTCGTCAATTTAACCTATTTTATGATAGAAATTTTTAATCGTCGATTTAAAGATACGGACGAATCCATCTATAAAACGTTTCTAATTAACAAAATCATTTATTTATTCGATATTGGTATCATCAATTTTTATGAAGAATTAGATCTAAGAAAGAGGGAACTAGACTTAATCAGAAACGATTTAATCTTATCCGATTCTCTTGCCGAGATACAAATTTTAACAGAAGAGAAAAATGATATAATCAACCGTCGTCTAGTTTTAACGAAACTTCTACATGAGTTATTTTATTCGATAGAAGAATTCGTCGATTACTTAATGATAGAATTTTCAAAAATTTCAAATCCAGACCTGTATAATATAATTTATATTTATAAGAAAAATAATCCCTTTTTCTACAAAAATATCTTACAGTTTATAAATTTTTCGAAATTGATAATGCAGTCTTCAACAATAAAAAGTAAAGAATTTCTAATCGATTATAGTAATTTTTATTTCGAGCTGACGTTAAATTCGCCAAATGAAATGTTTTTACAACAGATAGCGGACACGGAATTTCTTGGGACGATGTGTGAAACAGGCTATAATATTTCTAAAACGGATATAGATATACGTTTATTTATTTTAAATTTATCGAAAATTGTATCTCGAATCGACAACAACATATATATCCTAACCCTGATTCGCCAACCACTCATAACCAGACTGGCTTATACCCTACTCGATCAAATAAAACCAATAATCGATCAGCATAAAATAGAAGAGGTGAATGTAACATTAACATTGTTAGAAAAAATTAATCCAGAAATCTTAGTTTCTTTTGAAATTCGGAACATCTATATAGAAACGATATTTTATCTATTTGACTATATTTTTAAAGATAATATAGTTAGTAGTCCAAAAAAGGGCTTAGCGCTTCATGTCGATCACCTAATAGAAACATTAATTTTTAAAAATTATAATTCGATTATGAATTATTTTTCTTCAGATATTTCGACCTTATCCAAGGAGAATTGGAAAAAATATTTAAATTATTTTAATCATGATGAATATTTATTTACGAATTTTCACGAGACGATTCAAATTCAGCTCGAATATAAAAATAAACAAGAATTAACCAGAGATCCGATTTGCAGTAGTATTATAGAGTTTCCAGTAAAAATTCCAGATACAGATGTCTATATGGACCGCTATATTATTAGTCGGTGTTTAATGGAAAAGGAAGAAAACCCATTTAATCGAGACAAATTAACGATAGAAGAAATAAATAAATATATTTTAAATAAAAATAATAATATTTAAAAAAAAAATTGATTTCAAAAAATAACAATATATGTAAATACAACCAAATATGAATCCCTCTAATCACGGAAACAAGTCAGTTTACTCAGTCAACGCCTTCTACGAGGGACAGTTTATGTTCCAAACAGACTGTAGTCACAGTGAAAGCCAAATGACACAGACTCTTGAAGATTGTATTAATATGGATACTTCTAAACTCGAGTTTCGTATGTTTAAAGCAGCGCCGCATGGAGAGAGTTATATGAACGAGACGGAGAGTTGGAAGGAACTCAAAGGGATGACTCTTGAACATGTTCGTATGGGATTGTTGCTTCGTCCGATGGAGGGTGATTATAGGACGGGAACTCAATATTTTATGGATGGTTTGTGGATGCCTCACCTAGATGCCTGGGTTTTCAAGATGCACGATTATGATCGTCTCGTCGAGGCGGGTGCTGAATATATTTCTGAGATGTGTCTTGTAGATAATTATGACTCTGGTTCTGATGATGAAATGCCCGTGCTGGATGACAGTACTGATGAGGACGAAACTACTGATGAGGATATGCCCGATCTTATTCCTTATAAGGAGGAGGTCTTTAGTGATGACGAGAGCAACTATAGTGATGACGCTAGTGAGGCGGTTTCCCACGACGCAGATGCGTGGATTTATTTGACGGGTCTTGAGATTGAGACCTATGGTAAAGGTTATCTTGTTCGGGCTCCACAGGAGCATCGCGATTATGGTACGAAATATTATGGTAGTGGGTGGTGGATTGAAGCACAAGCTGGTTGGTTTTTCAAGAAAGAGCATTACGATGAACTAATCGGTTACGGTGCGGTCGAATCTTCACCTGAACCGACACTTGAATGGGTCGTTAAATATGGTCATGGATATATGCTTATGCCGCTCGAGTCTCATCCACATTTTGGAGAGAATTACTACCGTAATGGTTGGTGGAACAAACAGCAACAGGGATGGTTTTTCAAGAAAGAATTTGTTGATACAGAGACGATGTCAGTTATGTAAAGTGGTGGTGGTTGATGAGTGAGGAGTGAAGTGTGTAGGATTCATATAAAGTGTATATTCTTTTTTTTATTAAATTTTTTTGTGTAACTACCAAATATTTACACAAAAAATCTTACTGGGTTAGACCCATTTTAGTCACTCTAAAATTAATTTAATTAATTTAATATTATTTAAAAAAAATAAAGTAATATAAGTAAATGAGCGAACCAGGATGTTTATCATCTGGTCGATATGATAATTTACAAATCCGAAACGTATTTATAAATAAGAAGAAAGTAACTTCTGATGTGATACTTCCAGAACAATCTGTCATCGATTCCGATGACGAGCTCGAAGAAACCGTAATTTACAATGATCTGAACGTAGAGTCTGTAACGACAGAGACTGTGACTGCACTAAACAGTGTACAAGGTAATACAATCGTTACTCAGTTACCGACAATATTTGTCGCTCCAAATATTCAAGGACCATATCCAGATGTCGATATCGGAGAGAATTCAGCCTGTATTATAGAAACAAACTACGTTTATATTGATTTTGGTGTAACTGTTCGAATAAAACTAACTGGGACCAAGATTGACCAATCCAATCCCTCGATTATAGATGTAAATTTATTAACATATGAACCTATAATTAATAATTTTGACGTAGCAACTCTAAACGTTAATCCAATCACTGAAGGATTACCGTTCCCAGTAGAATCTACATTAGAGTTATATTATAGACAAGAAGGTACGAACTATATATGGCCATTGACCAAAACCATTGTGGAAGCAGAATTATTTACAGATGTATACTTCGGTACAGGTAACAACACGGGCGCTAGTGCGGTGGGTCCCCCTCAGCGAACTATATTAGGACAGAACTATTATACTTCTGGCCATTGGTCAGTCGTGGACCCAGGTATTGCGGGTCCGCCAGCAGGAATAAACCATTCCGAACCACCTTCAACTAATAACATAGTCTATAACTTTGTTACGAGTAACGTGACTCGGCCGATTTGGACAAATATTAATACACAGATACCTGGAATGCCGTTTGTCTATGGTGTATTTAAAAATAATGGTTCCTATGAACTAGTTATAAATAATATCGACAAAGAAGTACCTCTTAGTGGAAAGTTATTTATTAGTGTAAGGATCCACGATTTGATAACCATTTAGAGAAATAAATTCGATAGTTATAATATGTCAGAACCAGGCTGTTTGTCGAGTAAAATTTGTTCGAACGCTTTAATCTATAATACAGACGTCAAAGACTTAAATATTTCGACTATACTTAGTGGCGAAAACATAAGTACTCAGTCGTTAAACTCACTCGATGTGAAGGCGGTAACCGTTTCTGAAAATTTAATTTTCGATAAAATGTCTATAACCAATTCTACAATCATTGTTCGTGAAAACGATTTACTGTTAAATGCCGAGTTTACAGACATAACGGATACCTTTGAGTCCCCTAAGGTTGGTGTAACGGTCTATTTAATCGAAGACACAAATTCTAATAGAACCTATAATCCTAAGACGATTTCCATAGCATTGACTTTGGGGTACAATATGGTACAAACGAATAGTATTATAATTGGATTAAAAGGTTTTAGATTTGAAGCTGGAAGTGGATACAAGACAATTAATCATGTAAGTTTACAAAAATCAGATGACAATAGCGATGCACTCATCTCGGGATATTATCTGACTAGTCCCGATGACGAACATATGGTCGATTATGAAACCTATTATGTTACCATACATAATATAGGACTTACAGATATAACCTTCATTAATTTTAATATTATTTCGAATAATATAGCCTCCTCCATTCCTACCCAAATCGTTCTACCAGATGCATTGTATACTCCATTACCATCCTACCTCTCCTGGTACCCAGGCGATAATATATTATTAAATTATAGGGCTGAGGGCGATAATGACTTTTACACCTTTTCAGGTCTACCTATAGGTTGGGTAAACAATGGCAATTTTATTAAAGGAATTGCCGAAGATGTGTGGAATTATCGGATTGATTATGAAGTGGGACTAACTAAATACAATCCATTTGGTATTGTAACCACCAAACAGAAGATATATATGTCGATTCTCCCCGTCCCTTTCGGGGGTTAAATGGATGATTTTTGCGCGTTAATACTAGAAATATTTAAAGAAATTGTTTGTTAATAGTAGATGTCCGAACCTGGTTGTATAAATGATTTAGCTTTAAATTATGTATCCAGTCCAGCTATTGTTTCGAAAACGTTTGCGTCTGTACAATCTGGTCTAAACATACCCGAGATCGGGTATTTAAGGTCGAAGGAAACGTCCAGTATTACAAACCTGACGACTACCACTCTGATTAGTTCGACCAACTTAGAAACACAATATATTACAAAAAATTTGTCAATAGAGCAGTATAATAAAATCGTTTCTACACTTCCAGCTCTAGAATTGTCGGGTGTAAATTTAGATGTATTAAATACACCACTTGTTACTGACTGGGATATAGCCCTTGACAATTCAATTAATATAGATAATACAATTTTTATATTTTCTAGAAAAATGTCGATTCCTGCGACCTCGTATAAGATAATACAAATACGCAATTTTTCGAAATTTGTAACTCGAATACCCAGTTTCGATATCAATTTTTTCATTTCTAATTCGGCACATGCTGAAATAAAGTGTGGTTTAACGGAGAGACAGGTAACCCCTACACAAAACTTAACCCATGCCTTGGGATTAGTTGTCTCTGGTATGTTAGTAAAGAGACCCGACGGAGGTCTTCTAGACTATCTTATTACAATATATAATCCGTCTGGAGAGAGTATAGAGAGTGAGACAATCGGCTTTTATATTGATATTACTAATCTGTGATAAGTTAAAAACTTTAAAAAAAATATAATCTAACTATATAATCATGAGTGAACCTGGATGTGTAACAGATGGTGTATTCCAAAATGTTAAAATTAACGGATCAATTTCAGCCGATAATTCCAAATCATTCGTTATGCGTAAGGTCTTTAATTTTGATTATGCGGACCACCGTGCTATCGGGAAGGACGGCGTGGTCCCAAATCACACACACGACCTCACACAGACGTATATGTTGCCTCCAAAATGTTTAGTACTAAATGCTTTAGTATTCATTAAAAAAGCGAATTTGATGGCGTTTGGAGGGGGCTTTCCTCCTGTGCACACGTTCAATATTGATAGTCTGTATGAAGCCATCTCCATAGCAGATGCTCAGGACGGAAAGTTAATGTTTACATTTACCCCCCCCCACACCGATAACGGTCAGTACCTACCGTTGTGGGAGCCGTTAATGAACGAGACCGATACCCCTAAAGAGTTCACGGTTAATGTACACATCCAGCAGCAAGGCGGTGTGGGTGATACCCCTGATGAAACTGGTTTGGAATTAGATTGGACAGACCTCGGCGAAAATCTTATAATTTTAGAATATATACATTTATAGGATAGAATATAATCTAACTATATAATAATGGGTGAAGCTGGATGTGTAAAAGATGGTGTATTCCAAAATGTTAAAATTAACGGATCAATTTCAGCCGATAAATCCAAATCATTAGTTATGCGTAAGATCCTTAGTTATAATTATGCGGACGACGTTGCCATCGGGGCAGGTGATCGGGTCGTAGGTCACACGTTCAACCACGTACACACATATACGTTACCTCCAAAGTGTGTAGTAATAAATATTTCCTTATTCATTAAAAAGACAAATAAATTAGAAGGTACCGCGACCAGGACGAACGAGTTCACCATTGATGGTCACACCGATGCAAAATCACTAGAGGCGGTCATACAGGGCGAAATGTTGCCATTGCTTGCGCCAGGTGCTAAATGGCGATCGTTAGCGAACCATACCGATACCCCACTGGAGTTTACGGTCTCTTCCGCTATCCTCGAAGAAGACGAGGACGTGACTGGGGCTGGTTTAGGTTGGACCGAGCTTGGTGAAAATCTTATAATTTTAGAATATATCAATTTATAGAATATGATTTAAAACTTTAGGATAAATATTTAGTAAGTACTATGATATCGTCTGGTTTAGATTATTTACCCTTATCATTTTTTGATTTTATATTACATTTTTTTTATTTATTAATTTATAATAAAAGTGAAATAATAAATAGAAAAAAAAATACGCTCTATGGGTCCTCCTGTCGTTCGTTATTTCATACTCTAATTAAACAACGAACTATACAGAAAGAGAACCAACGTATCTTAGTTTCTCCGATCCTTCACACATCTTTTAGGAATATTATAGAACTGTTTTTTGACCCAGAAAATATTACAGTTCTACCGATGAATAAAAGTTATAATAAAGTGTTAGTAACCAACGACATTCTCAAGACAGACTATGATATATGTGTAATCTCACATATGTTTGGTCAGGATTTAGATACTTCCGAATTAGAAAAATTACAGAATAAAGAAAGGTGTCTCTTTATAGAAGATCGTGTACAAGGTGGAGAATTTAACAAAAAATATAGTTCATCAATCTTTGATATCTCGTTATATTCGTGTGGTATGGATAAAAAACCCTGTGCTCTTGGAGGAGGAATTCTGTATGCACGTAAGAATGGATTGGATCTAATTATAGATACCTCGAACGAAATAAAAACCTATAAAAAAGAAACCAAACTCGATCGCTTTCTCTTTCTTCTTAAAAAAATACCGACATATCTACTTTATAATTGTAAATTTATTATAGGTGTAATGCTAATGTTGTTTCGAATATTTAAAATAGATTTATATAAATTTGCTTGTTATTATAGGAAAACGAATCCAGGATTTATGCACGATAATTATAATCTTCAGCCGTGTGAATCCACACTTCAGTCGATTCAACATGCGTTACAAAACACAGAGATTATAGAAAAGGAACAGAAATTAAAGAGTTTTTATTTTTTACATTTACTTGAAAAATTTAAAATTAAAAATACCAGTCTACCATGGACGGTCGATACAAGACCAGGACAACATTTACTGTGTATTTATAATACTCTAGTCATCAAAAACCAGACACGATTTATTAATCAATTAAATAGTCGGTATATCCCAGTGATAGAAAACCCAACCTATAAATTATTTACTTTTGACTATGAAACAAAATCGCAAGATGAAGATTTTAATAATTCACTTGTGTATCTACCAACACTTTATAATATGCCCTTATGGGAAATAAAGGAATTAGCAGGAATTATAAACTCGTATAATATATAATTATGAAAAAATCTCTAAAATATAAAAAGGATTTAATTAAAAAACTCTCCAAAAAAATAAATAAATATAAAAGACCAAAAAAATATAAAACTAGAAAACATCGTGTTTTCCTAAAAAATTTAACCCATAAATTGGGTAATACCAAGCGTCGTCTAAAGAAAGTTAATAGGTCTTATTCTTAATTTTGGTTAAGATAGAGGTTGAAATATTTATATTTTTATCCGTTTCTAATTTAAAACAAATTAATTTATTACTAAGATTACTATAGGTCTCAATAAACGCTTGAATTTCTAGAACCTGTGTGTCATCAAATTTTTTCCTTTTTTTCTTTTTTTCTTCCATTTCAGTGTGTTCGATATACTTAAAATCTAATTCGATCCCATTCGTAGTTTGTATATAACCGTTAATTTCGAGATTATTATTATGAACATCATTATGACATTTTTTGCATAGTTGTACTAAATTCGATTTGGTATCTTTTTGTATATGACCAATCATATTATTATTATCTGATGTACATTGAAACTTAATATGATGGACATCGACGGCTAAATTATCACAAACCTTACAATGATTAATATAAACATTCGAATTATAGGTAGATTTTTTTCCATTAAGTAAGCTAGCATCGATACCCATTATTTTTTTTCGAATTTCATTCGCCGTTTCCAGAAATTCAAGGTCCATATCCATTGAACGACAGACTTCTAGTCCATAAATAGCATCACCACTACCCTCAGTTAATTTACGATTATAGATAAGTTTATCGTTTTCTTTATCATAAATAACTTTAAGGTGGAAGAGTTTAATACTTTCATGTAAAGTTTTAATAACATCGAGATTACATAATTCATGAAGATGTGTTGCAAAAATAAAACTCGATTGTTTTTTAACTAAAAATTGTACACTCGAGGCAAAGATCGCTAGAGCAGAAATACTTTCTGTTCCAGAACATAATTCGTCACCCAGTATAAGACTTGTTTCATCTGCCCGTTTTAATATACCACGCAATTCATTCATTTCTACCGCAAAAGAGGAATGACCCTTGAATAAATTGTCATTATTATTAATTCGAGTAAATAAGTAATGATATGGACTATATTCAAAGCGGGAGGAAGGAACAAACATACCAGATTGTGCCATAATAATATTTAGACCGAGTGCCTTCATCAAACTACTTTTACCAGAAGCATTTGTACCAAATAAGAGAACTCCTTTGGTTGTATCACCAATAGAAATATCATTGGTAACATAATCTATATCAGTTTGGATCCGTTCAATAATAGGATGACGAATATCTTTTGCATGGATAAAACTACTAGATTGTTGAGTAATAATCGGTTTAGAATATCCATAAATAGAGGCGGTCTTAGCATTAGATTTATATAAGTCAATCTTTCCAACAAACTCCGAAATAGGAGTAAGACCTTCGATATAGTTCACATCCAACATCTCAATCACTTCCAGGAATTTATCTCGAACTAAACGTCCAATTAATTCCGTTTTAATATAAATATTTCGAGATAACTGACTAATTTTAGGACAATCCAGTTTTGTTTGAGATTTTTTTTTAGAATTAATAAAGTTAAGTTCCTTCGGATCAATAAAAAAGTCGTCATCGATTTTTATAAGACTATTTTTTGTAAACATAAATTTTTTCTTCAGAACTGCAGCTCTATTATTGGTAAGAGATATCGAATAGCCTTCAGAGATAGTATATTCGGATTTGACTGTATTACTACCACAGTCTAAGAGTTCAGAGAGTTTAGTAGTTATCAGATCAATCCTATTAAGACTCGTATCAATCGACTGTTTAATCGAATCGATTTCTGGATAGATACCTTCATTAAAAAAAGAGTTCGTAATTTTACTAATATGGTATTTACCAATTTCATCCAAATTAAAAATTTTAGAATAGTTCGTAATAAATTGGTTAAAATGTAGAATTTCCTTTTCAGAGGGCATTAAGTTCGTTAATTCCTTCTGTTCTTTACAGAGGGAGAAAAGTTTAAGAATATTTTTATAAGCGATATCCAACCCAACAAAATCCGCTGGTTGAATAAGTTTAAGACTAATTTTACGATGAAATCTTTCAATATCACAAATTTTTTTAAGAAAGACTTCATAATTATCATAGGATTCCAACATAGATTCAGTATAACTGTATCGTTTGGATAATTCCGATTGATTAATGATTGGGTCTAGGAGAGTCTCTTTAAGAAGTCTTTTTCCAATCGCGGTGCTCGTATTATTAACAACACCGAATAGACTACTAAATTTACTAAAATTTTTACAATTATTATCAAATAAATTTAATTGTGTAACCGAGCTATTCGTAAGTACTAAATGTTTTTTCTCTTCCCAGATGTGAGGTTTTCCGATACGATTAATAATATTTTCATTATGTTTATAAGCAAAATCCAGAGAAGCAACAAAAGAGATCAATGCGTAAGGAGTAAATTCCATATCAATATACTCGATAGCAGATAACATCCCACGATTCAAATACACCTTTTCAAGGATTTCTTTTTGACCAGAGAGGTCTATATATTTTTTATCCGTTTCTTTAAAATGAACAACATAACGTTCTAATTCGAGATAGGCCGAAATATATTTTTCTGTAAGTTTAGAATTCGATGTATTCAAGCAGACGACAATTTCCTTTGGATTATGAATCTGTATAAATCGAAAAGTATCATCGAGAGAAATATTTTTATCATCAGTTTTAGAATAAGTTTCATAAACGGTCGTTTTCCCAATAGAAAGGTCGACAACACTTAATCCAATGTTAATGGTTTCATTAATCGAGTTCATTTGTTTAGAATCCTCGATATAAATAACGAGCAAATTACTCGAATCCCCATTCGAGACGTAATTAATATTCGTACCAGGACTAATTGTATTTGTAATTTTACGTTCAGGTTCAGGAGGGTCAGTAACCTGATCGACAATTACAGTCGTATAATTATGATTGGTTAAAATTTGAACATATTTTTCAAGAGAGAGTAAATTAATCCCAATCATAATAGGATTGCCCCGATTATTTTCGGTTTTATTTTTATTTTTTCGAGTAACTTGAACATTCATGATTTCCGAAAGATGCTGAATATTTTCATGATTGATTTGTTCTTTATAATTATCTACAGCATAGACTTCATAAAAATGACCAATTTGCATTAGAACACAGGTTTTTTTACCGTGTTCGAGTTCCTTTTGTTTATGAAGTTCAAGGTAGTCATCGATCAAGGTCATTGTGATGCTATTTATATATAAATAGTGTTAAATCTTTAACTTAATAACTACTATTCTAAATTAGGTCAAGCCAACAGACTGTTTCCAAAGAATATGTAGCATCCTGTTCGCATTTAGTTTCAATTACCATATTAATATACAAATCGAATTTAATAAAAGTTTAAACATCTAAATAAATATATCTATTAATAATAATGGCAAAGGATTTTTTATCAAATAATAAAAAATTTAATCTATATAATCCAGATCCGAAGTGTTTTGACTATTTTGAAAAAAAAAAAACTGTAAAGGAATTTAATAATGGTAATGATGCTGCCTTTGGGAAAACATTTGGTCCAATTTATATCGATGAGAATTTTGATGGGTGGATCACAGATATGGTATTAAGAGTTGAACTTCCTGCACTATGCACAGCTAATATCGCAAATTCCTTAACAGCGGCTAACCAGCTGGCCTCGCTGCCAGACCCATATTTAGGGTGGGTCGATAATGTTGGACATGCCCTGATTGAAAGTATAACATTAAGTGCTTTCGGAAAAGAAGTCATCACAAAAAAAACGGATTATGGCTTATGGTTAGATTTGTATAATGAATTACATGATCCTACGAATGAGGAATGGATTACCTTAAAAAAAAATGATGATGCCCAAAACATAAAGGCGTTTAGTACGGACCCAAGTGTTATTTATGTTCCATTACATTTTTGGTTTTCACAATCAAATGAAAATGCCTTTCCACATTTCTTAGTCAATAAAAGTTCGAATATAAGAGATATGTGTTTGTCCTTTACAGTAAAAACACGACCTCTTAGCCAATTAGTCGTGTCCTCTGGTGCCCTTACCTATAATTCCTATAAAGATTTAAAAATTACATCTATACAAACGATTTATGAAAGTATAAGAGCGAATAATAATAATGGTGATTTACAATTACAAAATACTATCGAAAATTTATATGATTCATATAGAAATAAAAATACTCCTTATAGAGTTTATTTTGATAATTTAAAGATGGATTACAAACCTATGGAAAAAACTATTACCTGTAAAGACATTTTAACGGATGGTCCTGTCAAATTTGTCTATTTCGTGGTTCGGAATAATGACCGTATCGCTGTCCCAGACACTTCTGAACCAACAGTGGAAAATGAACCGCGCTTCAAGGTCGAAGTGAATATCAACGATGAAGACGATAATCCAAATGATATCTTTAAATATAGACAAAAAGAAGCTAGTATATGGGGAACACATGATAATTTCGATTATTTAACTGTTGTAATTGATAATGATGATAAACAATGGGTTACTTCAAATCCAAGATTAGATCCGATCTACTATAGACGAGTGATTACTCTCGCTACACATGGTCATGTCCCTAAAAAACATATCTATTTGGTTGATTTTTCGAATAGTAAAATGCATAAGGATAAAGAATTAGATATTAATGGTTATCTAAATAATAATAATAATAAATCAAGAACGATTACCTTTAAATTTGAGTCGCCGGCGACGAACTCGACCATTTCCTTATTTTATGTCATGATCAATTATTTTAATGTTCATGTTGATGAAAATAATAAACTTAAGGTAAAAAATAACTGGGGCGACCAATTACCCAGCAATATGACACCGACCATTTTCAATGATCTAAACTCTTCGAATAGTATGAATGGAACAGATGGTATGTTTGCTTCGAAATTATGGTATAATAATGGTATTAGTACGACCATCTTGGGTCTCAATCCACAATGGAATCAAAATTTTGGTAAATTCGGAGAAGGTAAAACGGCGTCCTCCAAAGATCGAATGACTGAACCGAATATTGCATTAAAATTAGCGATTTCACTCGAAGGTATTGCTAATCAAAACTACCCTACCACTACATTACAATCGAATACGGTTTTTGGTGACATGGGACAAACTGGAACCGATATGATCGATATTAAAAAGGGTGCCCTGTCACTTATTAATACTAATACAATCATTCGTTTTAATAAAAATAACCAAAATAATAACTTAGCTAATACGATTCTTTCCATCGATTTACAAGGCTATAATCACAAAAGTTTATTTGTATTCACTGGTAATCTACTTCCCTCCAACAGTTTTTTCCAATTTAATATTTTAAATTCGGACCTAAAATTCACACATGTTGCCTTTGAATGTTTTTTGACTGGTAATAATAACACGGAAATTAGCAAAAAAACTATTGACAAAAAACAATATAATAAGATCAGACTAATGAATACTAAGAGTAGTGATGTCGAGATCTTAGCTGGCTCCTATATCTATTTCGAACGCGTTTCGGATAATTTAATTGTTAAAATGTTCCTCCAATCCTCTGGACCATTACTCTCACCTATTTTAGGTTAATTTAACCGTTATTTACTCGAAAGGTTTCTAAGGAATCCGATTTTTTTTTATCCTCATTTATGATAAAATTATTATCAAATAATGCATATTTATTTATATGACCATATTCCGCTGAATTTATCGTTATATTATTCAGGAAATCAAAGATTCTCGTGCGATCCAGATATAAATAAAACAAATCGAATGGTGCATTTATTGTGTAAAAAAAATCATACAAGATGATTATTAATTTGTTTTTATTATAACGAAAAAATTCTGAGGTTTTTAGTTCTAACCATTCGTTCGGAATAGAATTAATCGTTGTTTGGATTACCTTCATCTTTTCATTCGGATAACTGTCTATATTTTTCTTGACAGTTGTCCGTAAAATCGCGATTAACGAACCTACAATACCCATAAACCAAAATAATTGTTTGTTTTCGATTATATATAAATTCACGAGCAATTTCTCATTAATGATACCTAAGAAGATAAACGTTACAAAAATTGAACTTAGAATAAATAATAGGAAAGTACATAGAGTTTCTACGATTTTATTCTTGAATAAATTGGAATATTCTGTACATTCTTTCTCAGATTTTACCAATCGTTCGTTAAATTCATGATCTAATTCATTATAATTCCGAAATTTCCATTTGGCTATTCGGGTCCAGGATCGATTAAATAAATAACTCGGATCCGTATATAATTTTTCTCCATAATTAAAGATATTATACAACATCATATAATTTATAATAAAGGGCATAAAGATAAAATTTACGATTATAACACTAATTATTTTATTATCGATCGTGGTGACCTCACTATTTAGGTTCTCCGCTTTGTTTAAAAATTTGGTATCAAAGGTATTATTTGAATATAACGAATTTATGAAACAATATTTTATATTCCATTCAAATAATTTACTCATGTTTTTGGTTTTAATTATCCTTTTATCGATTAAACTTATAAAATAATTCTCAATACAGGTAATTTTACTATTGATATAATAAATCGTTATTTCCTCATCCTCATATTTATCTTTAAATTTATGGATTATCGTGTTCCATTTAATTATGCCTAAATCGTTATCGTCTATTTCTAATTCATTATTATAAAAATCTTTAATCGGGATAAATAAGCTATAATCTTTTACCAGATTTACGACTCGGAAAATGAGGATTACTACAAAGGTTATAAAAAATATTGCAATGGAAAAATTAAAACTAAAAAAATTCGACATGTCGATTAGTTGAGTCACTTGGGTCGGTTCGTTTATCGACATTAGTTCATTCCATTTTATACAGTTATATAAAAATATTGTATAAAAGATTAGAAATAATCCTGAAAAAATTATAGTCAAATGTGTATAGAGGATATTATAATAGCCTTTATTGAGATAATAAATATAGAGATTTTTTAGAAATTGTTTTTTTAGGTATTCCTTTTGTAAAATTTCTAAAGATAAATTAAAAGATTCCATTTATAGTTATAGTCGCTGTTAGGTTTAAGTTTTTAATTCAAAAAAGTTCTTTTTAATTATAAGAAAGTTCTTCTGGCATTTTTGCAACCTTGGTGTTCGCAGAAATAATATAGATAGTATTTTCGGTAACGATTAAATATTCAGACTCAACTTTGTAAATATTCGTAATCGACGATGTATGTTCATCCATCGATTTGAAGATGATCTTATCAGTATCATTCGCACAAATTTTGATCTGATCTTTACAGGAATCAAGATAAAAATAGAAACACATCGGTTTAGAGATAGTAATCGATAATCGAGCGGCTTGAGTTAACGTTTTAGCACTGGGTACAGTTGATTGAGAATCCATATAATTTTTTACTATTTTTTATTTTATAAAATTAACCTTACCTATTAAAAAACGTATGATTTAAGAGTATATTACAATCAGGTCGTAGATTAACATTAAAGATAAACAAACACGACAAGAAATTATACATCTCATCTAACTGGTGTACATCGAATTCTAGAATAGAATTATGTTTGATTTTTTCTCTAAACTCTAAGATTTCATATTTCGTTTTTACTTTTAATTTTTGATTTCTAAAAAACATGTCATAAAAATCACTCGTCTCAACGATTTCTATATAATTCTGTGTCTTGAAAGTTTCTAAAATATTATAGATATGATCTATATTGGTTTCTGTTTCTGTATTAAATTTCTTTAGTTGGAACAAAGAGAGTCCCGTAAGTAACTCATAAAATAAACACCCAACTGCCCATATTTCGGATTTTTTATTATAATCTATATTTATTATATTTTCGAGTGGTCTATAAGATCGAATATATAACTCGTTTTGGGAAATACTCGTATCGAATTCCGAATTACTAAAATCTATTATTTTTATTGTAAATTTATTCTCTATTAGTTTCTCTATATTATAGCTTCCTGATCCATCTGGAGAACTTTGTATAGAATTAAAATCTATTTTTTTGAAAATATAATCTCGTATAAGTTTTAACGATTTAATTTTAATTTTTCGTTTTATCATTTTTTTTTTATTTTTATTATACTGTTCATACTCTGGTGGTGTTAATTGTGTTTGTATTTGATTATAAGCATCGAAGAGATTTAAGTCTTCTATACGTGTACTAATACTAAGCATCTTCGTTGGGAGAAGATCTAACAAGATATTATCTGGTTTTATATCTGCATGGATGATACCCAAGGATTGTAATCCATTAATACCGTTCAGAATCTGGTAAAATATACGTTTAATATTGTGGGAAAATAAGGTATATGTGTTACTATTTAGATCATTAATGATGTCGAGCAAACTTATACCCAATAGTTCCGTCACAATGACTGAGACATCTTCTTCTTCAAAGATATCGAAACATTTGACGATATTGGGGTTTGTTGTGGTTGAATTTAATTTATTAAAAATTTGGGTTTCATTCTTAAATTCTTCTGGACTGTCATGAAAGATTTTTGCAGATTTTAAATTGAAATCTAAAATATCATAGATAACCCATACAGATGAAAACGAACCATTCGAAATAAAACATAAACAAATATAACGATTGTTTAAGATTTGAGAAGTTAAATTGGTATAAGGTTCCTCATCTGAGATATATTCGTCACTCTCGTTCTCATTCTCATTCTCATTCTCATTAAAAGAATTATTAGAAACTATAGTAGAATTTCTATTCATAGAAATATAATTAGATTCTCTTTATATTAAAATAGTTCACTAAAGTTAGTTTGTGTATAATTAATCGACTTTAGGATTTTACCAGTCTCACGATTAAAAACTACCCAATATTTATCATTCTCGGATTTCCTATATTCTGGACTATTATAGCGTTTATCATTCAATTTATAATTATTAACTGTGTCTTCGGCTTCTTGTTCCGAAATACAGAGTTTCGACATATTGGATTTATGGACGATGTCAAATGAAGCATCCAGATCAATACCAAGAAAGATTCCCAATTTATAAGTATGATACAGAATATCGACCAAATTCGTTCCTACACCTTCAAAATCACTCATTTTTTTGTTTTTTTCGAGTTGGGTAACTGTGCGTTTAAGATTCTGATGAAGTTCCTGAACCATAATTTTTAGGTTTTCATACTCTTCTTCTGTATTAAATTTATCACTAAAGATATCGTCACTATTAATCGTGCTAACACGTTTCTCTGTAAAATAGGTCTCGGTTTTTTTAAGAACATGTGTGAGAAGTTTAAAATTCGTACGAGTCGGTTCACCATCGTTCATGGTTGTATCAGATGGTCGAATATCCAAGACTTCCTTGGAGGCATGAGGTGAATCGGACAGTTCACAGAACACTTTAATCCTAAAAAGATTATCCAAATCAATACCAAAGGAGGACCCTGCTCCATAGGCAACGTACAATTCATCGGTCAGTGCATCAATCACTTCTGTAAAATCTTTCGTATTAATGGCCTCTGTCAATTCTTCCGCTTCTTCGACACACAAATCTACACGCAGTTTAGACAAATGTTTATTCTCCTGTAGGACATTCGTTTGAGGGGTCGTCGCGTGAGGGAGACCGAAACTCTCGTTAAAAATACAAACCTTACGAAAATTACTCATTCTATTATATATTAGTATCGTATTAATTTTAAATCTATATTTATAATATACAACTATGGCCTCAAAAAGTGGATATTCCTTACTAGTTTCCAAATCCAAATCCAAATACAACTCGAATTCTAAAAATAAGAATAGTAAAACCAGACTTCTACCTAATAATAATAACAATATCAAATCAAGGAAGAATACGCAAAAACAGAAGGACAAGAACAACAATAACACATTAAGGAAGAATACCGCCCGTCGTGCGGCCCAAACCAAAAAACGGAAAGGGTTTAAAAAAACAATGAATAACATGAACAAAGCTATATTGCGTCTTGGTACGAAATACTCCAATGGATTTAACAGTAACCCTTCTACACGGATGAAAAAACTACTTATAAAAAAACAGAAACTGAAAGAACGAATTAAAGAGTTCGAGGACTCAATTAACCCTTCTAACCGAACCAATAGTGGTAATAATTTTTATGCGAGTATACAGGCCCTATCATCAAAATATACTGGTGTGTATGATACTATAGGTAATAAAGATAATCAAACATTCTTGAACCCAGCTGTGCAACAGGAGGCACAGTACGAAACGCCTGTTGTACAGGAGGCACAGTACGAAACGCCTGTTGTACAGGAGGCACAGTACGAAACGCCTGTGAAACGTGCTAATTCTAATCTTTACACTTTCCCAAATGCTCATAACGGTAAGAACCAGCCTAATGGTCAGAACCCTCATTACTCTTTCCCGAATGCTCATAAAGGTCAGAACCCTCATTACGCTTTCCCGAATGCTCATAAAGGTCAGAACCAGCCTAATGATCAGAACCCTCATTACGCTTTCCCGAATGCTCATAATGGTCCGAACCAGCCTAATGGTCAGAACCCTCTTTACGCTCTCGTGAATGATCCTAATGGTCAGAACCCTCTTTACGCTCTCGTGAATGATCCTAATGGTCAGAACCCTCTTTACGCTCTCCCGAATAAACATAAATCTGTAGATATTCCTACTAATTATGCTAAGCTTTCTACTAATGTTGGTGTAAATAATAAAGCTATGGCGCTGGCCAGAGAGTCGTCAACCCATTTACTAAAACAAAAACAAAAACAAAAAACAAAAACAAGAACAAGAACACACTCCATTTACTCTATACCGAATTCTCATCCGAATATTCAGAAGGTACCGAATAGAGTCTCTAGATTCAATTCTTATGGAACGACTAGTAAGAGCAACAATAATCGCAAGAATAATCGCAAGAATAATCGCAAGAATAAACGCACCAATAAACGCAACAATATTGAACCTGTATATGCTTCAATAAATCCTTAATATAATTCAATTCAATTAAAGAACTAATAACCTATAAAGTTTTATATAAGTATTAGTATATGGGAAAAACCTTAAAGGGGAAAAAATTTTGTAGTCCAAAAACAAAAACAACAAAAAAGGTGAATACCTGTTATTCTCGAAAACAGCTTTTACAAATGACAAAAAAATGGAATAAACAGAATAAAAAAAAGATTAAGGTTAAATCTTCTAAAAAGGTTCTCTGGGACAGTCTAAATAATAAATTAAATAAACAATGTAAAACCGAGTGGTGTTGGAATAAACAGTTGTTAAATCTCCCTGGAATTTTTAGACCAGACATGCCTTCCAAATGGAAAAAAAATCCTAGAGAATGGTTGGATTCGAATAATATTATAAATGTAATGAAACAATATGAAAGGGATAGAGACGACTTTACTTTTATTGGACCAGTCCCGATAGATTTTGATTTACAAAATAAAGAAGGTCAGTGTCTCGTTGATGATTTATGTAAGGTAGAAGTAGAACCCCTCTTTCACAATAATAAAACCAAAATCGGTATAATTTTCAATTTGGATAAACATAATGAAACAGGATCGCATTGGACTGCTCTATTTATAGATACAGAGAGAAAGGGTCTCTTCTATTTTGATTCGTATGGTTATCCACCAGAAGAGGAAATTGTTGCATTAATGGATAAAATTCAACATCAATATAAACAAATGAATATAGTTCTAAAAAAACAAATCAATGGTATTCGACATCAATATAAATATTCAGAATGTGGAATGTATTGTATAAATTTTATAATTAAAATGCTAACAACCAAAACGACCTTTAAACGTTTCTGTAAGAATATTATCGATGATGATACGATCTTTGGGTATAGAAAAAAATATTTTTTGGTATAGGTTCTTTCTTTGCTTTTATTTTATATTATTATTTTAAATGAATAGTATAAATTTTTTATTAGAGTCTAATACGACTAAATTATATGATTCTATAAAAGAGAGAATCTATAGCCAAATCAATTATAATATTGAGAAAAAGGGTAAATATAAGGGAGTCGTGGATAAATTATTGTTAAAAATATCGAAAAAGGATTTGTGTGTGGATGATCTGAATAGTCTAGCGGTCGATACCATAACACCGTTTCTCATTAGTAAAATCCAGAAAACTACCACGCATACTTTACCCCTTCCAGAGAATATGCATTTTGAACGACAACTTCCCGTCTCTTCTGAAATCGTACTAACTCCACACGAGGTGGATCTTTCTACGAATACGTTAAATTTAATTGAATCATTTAACACAATAGAGGGAACTTTACAGAATAACCCAGACAACCTTGAATCGAATGAACCAGAGAACACTTTACAGGAAGACGTAGAGGACCAAGTTCTAGAAGAACCAGTCGAGGATTTTTTAACAAGTTTTGGAAAAACCGACGGATTTGACAAATATGACCATATGGATGAAAACCTTGTCTCAGTGAAGGAGTCAGATGCCAACATGATCGATACGTTTGAGAATACCCTAATCAATAATGATATTTCTGATAAGACACGATTATTACAGATAGAGTTACAAACCTTACGAGAGGAATTACACTCGATGTCTTCAAAAATAAAATCAGAGGGATTTACGGATAAGTTTCAACTCTATGATAATACTATAACAACGAAAACAACTTTAATTCTCGATATTTCCAAAAATGAAAAAAATACGAGCTCTATAGAGATTTTCGGACCACATGCCCCAGGTGCTTATGGATGGGATCCAACGGTGGCGGCGACGGGAGGTACTGGAACGGGTTGGGGACGGGGCTACGCGGCGAGTACTACAATAGGAAATTATTTCCAAACACAAAGTTCCAATATACGAGATTATAATATTACACTTTCTGACTCTTTATACTATCCCCCAAATACAGAAGTCATGCTTGAGTCATTCACCATACATAAATTTCAAGGCTATAAAAGGGATTCAACCAATACCACCAGTACCCCAGCGATCACAGGTGAAACTTTTAGTAATTTTATTGTAAGAATAAGAGGAGGAAAATTTGAAAATATTAAAAAATTTTCGAATGTAGATTTATATTCCGAAGATGCTACAATAATCGTACCGAATCACCCGTATGGGTCATCAACAATTACGATTAACCAACCACAACAGCATCATATTGATCCAACCCAACATTACGTAGGAACCCTAAAGGAGGGTGGAATCATCGATAGTTTACGTGTGGATTTACTGGGAACCTTTATTGATACAGAGAAGGTGGTCGAAAATGGCTTTTCCACCTGGACCTATCTGTATCCTTGGGATGTTGATTCACAATGTACTATCCGACTTAAACTTATACCACCGATATAGTTTGTTTTCTACTTTTTTTTTATATTAATAATTTAATGAATAATCCAAATTTTTTATTAAAATCGAATATAGATAGATTATATGCGTCTATAAAGGATAGAATTTATGGCCAAATCAATTACAATATCGATACTAAAAAGGACAAGTTTAATAAAATTATTAATAAATTATTAATAAAAATTTCCAAAAAAACTGATTTGAATGTTTCAGAAATGAATTCTGTTGCAGTACAAACGATTTGTCCCTTTCTAATTAGTAAGATCCAAAATACGAAGATCTCGAATACTTCCTTTACTCAACCAGTAACTATGGATAGAATGATTCCATCTGTCTCTAAATCTGTGGAGAAACCGAGTTCCAATAAAATCCAATCCTATATGGAAGATTATAACAACTCGAATAATTTAAACACAATGGAAGAGTTAAATAAACCGACGAATATAGATATAAACGACACCTTCTTAAAGGAGTTAAAAACGGATCCGTCCTCTGACATGAAAATAGAAAATAGCACACATATGAGTCTAATGTCCGACCAAACACCCTTCTCGAATGATGGATTTAATACTTTAAATGATCCAAACGAGTCAAGTCTCTCTGGAAATATTAAAGATACTGTTGGTAATACACGAGAACTACAACTTTTACGCGAAGAACTGAAGGAACTGAAAAGTAAAATAAATCCAGATAAATTTTTGAATAAATACCAAGTTACAGATAATACAATCTTACATAAAACGATCTTAACCCTTGATATAGTGAATGATGACGAGTACCCGAAGTCTGGTGAATTATTTATAGATCAAGCCGATGATGTTACAACACATGCTTTTGATATTCGCGACTTTGTCATACAATTGAATGATTCGGTAAACTACCCACCAGGTACAGAAGTGTGGTTAGAATATTTCTCGATCAATAATTTTAAATTGATTGATCGAACGTCTGAGAAAAATCTGAAACGATTTGAAGAAATAGAATCGTTTATAATAACGATCCGAGGAGGAAAATTCGAAACATTACGCAATTATTCGAATACTCGTGCACTTGGGGAACTTTCTACGATTGTAATCCCGAATGATGGATATGGTAATCAAGAATACGATAAATCTCTCATTCAGAATGAGGATGGCGTGACAAGTACCATCTATTCTTCAGAACAAGATACTTATGTTGTAAAACCTAAAAGTGGGTATATTGGGACGTTTAGAGAAGGAGGAATTATCGATGAATTAAAACTCGACCTGATTGGAACCTTTATCGATGATGCGACTGTCCCAGAAACGGGACATAATACCTGGGCCTATCTCCATCCGACAAAACAAACTTCAAGGTGTTCGATTTGTATTATTTTAAAACCACCACCTATGTAGATTTTTTATAAATTTTTACAATTTTTTTACCAGCTTTAATGTTAATTTCACCAAGTGGTTCTCCAGGTCTTCCACTTTCCTTTAATAACTCTAGGTCATACATTAATTTGGGTTCCCCTTCTGGTGCAGGACGTAAGGCAAATTTGGTTTTCACACCCTTAATTTTTATCGACACAATCTCTGGAATCCAGGTCGTTTTCATAATTTTTCTCCTTAAATCTTTATCTTCTGTTTGTTTGGTAACATCTGGAACGTAGGAATAAGAACTATCTAACGACGTACCATAACTTAAACATTTAAATGGTTTGTCTGGACTGTAGGTATCATTATAATTTAAACTACAATCGATCGAAGCTTCTTTGATCAATTGAAGTAGCGTTTCCATTACTACTAATTTTTTTTGTGATAATTCATAGAGAACCTCATCTGAGGTGGTTCCATTTTTATCCATTTCGATTACTTTATCCGTTTTCTTCATGGCTGGTGTTATCGTTGAAAGATACAAAAAGATTTCTACAGTCCTTTCTTTCGGTGGGAGTTGTATGTGCGACCCAACACGAACCGCGCGACCTCGAACCTGGTTAATACGGACGGGATTCCAATATGGTTCAACGATATGAACTTGACGAACATTTTTCAAATCAATACCTTCTGCACCCGTTTTGGTCGTGAGTAATAATTCTATCGTCTCACCTCGAAGATTTGTTTTAGAGGATTTTTCCAATTGTGCCTTTAATACACTTGGTAAATCTGTAAATTCATTATTGAAAATCTTCCGAATAATTTCACTTTCGTCAGGTTTACCCCCACCCCAAAAGGCAAACTTGGGTTTATCAACATCTTCTGGATGTTCATAGTCCTGAAAATAGTCTCCATTACTCTTCTTACCAATAATAAATGGAGCATAGCCATTTGCTTTAAGAACAATGGAAAGAACCGCTATACCTTCTAGAGTTTTATATTCGGTATAGATAAACGATGTGCCCTTATTTTGTTTAATCGATTTGACAATTGTATCATATTTCGGGGAAAACTTTTCTAATTTATCCTTTTCCGATGTAAGGTACTTTAATTTTTGTTTATCTAAATCTTTCAGGGTTTTCGTTTTAGCGAGTTCATAGTTATTATATTTCTCCTTTAATTTTTGTTTATCCTTAATTTCATCGAAATCGGTTTCTACATCATCCACGATCTCACCTTCCTTAGTTATTGGATAGGGTCTTGGAATTGATTCTGGGAACACGAAAGAACAATGCATGCGAGAATAAGCTCTATAACTCGATTTTATTTCAAAAATATCACCTCCCTTCTTCGGCTTCTGTTTCTTATTCTTACTTCTTAATTTATCATTCTCGATTTCAAGCTTTCGAACCTTCGCATAATTCATAAACTGATATTCACTCATCGGTACCGACACAATTTCATTTTTCGTTACTTCTGGAATTAATCCCTTATCTTGTGTCCTATAATACGAGACGAGACCTAAAATTCTCGATTTAAATAATTCGAGATTTTTAAATTCGTTTTTACTTGTGTCAAAAAAGAGTTTCATAAACTCGTCTTCTTTATTCGGAAAAGCTGTAAATTTTTGGACTTCTATACTACTTTTTAACAGGAATGAATTGAGATATTCTAGAAATTCTTCCCGAGTATAAATATTTTGCTCCTCTTTTTTTATTATTCCACCATTCGCCTTTACATATCCTTGTGGGACTCTCGTTAAGGTAATCTTTTTATTTCGTTTATCGATAAAATATTGATCAATTATCTTCGAGGTTGAAAGGGTTCGTTCAATTAATTCCCAATTGATGTCTGTAGAAACTGTGATTTCATAACTATAAATATAGCCACGTAGAAGATTAAATAGTTTGGCCGTTTCGAATAAATTATTAATCATCGGTGTTCCTGAAAGGAAAATTAAATTTATATTTTTAGCATCCATAATCAACTTTTCTAAATAACGAGCTCGAATACCTGGGCTACCTTTCGACATAGCATTCGTCAGATTATGAACCTCATCAACGACGAGCACACAATCATCAAAGGCACGTTTCTCGGTCATACTTTTTAATTTTTTTTCATTTAAACCATCCATATTTATGAAGGTATATCTCTTATCAATCATAGTTTCGATCTGTTCATCGACCATCTTTTTCTGTTCCTTGGTTAAAGTCGTATAATTCGGTTCCTTTTTAAAATCTATAAACCAAGCACCCTTTGCTTCACGTTTAATTGGTATCTTTAGTTCCTGAGCGTATTTTTTCATTTGATCACCACTTCCTTCAAACTTATGGAAAAACCAATGTTGATTGATTCTAAAATAGTCAAATCCACAAAATTTAAGATTATCTCTAAAATTCTGACTTAATGATTTATTCAATAGAACAACCACTGGCTTTACCGTGCGAAAGCCTTCAGCTATAGCAATCGACCCACAGGTTTTACCCACACCTAATCCATGATACAATAAAAGCCCTCTAAACGGGGAATCATGATTAATATAATTTCGAAGTATTTTTTGATGATTAAAGTAGTCAAATTGTATACTCTTTACAAATTTACTATCCTTTTTAACACGATAATCACCATAGGTAGAATCAAACCAATTGATAAAAGATTTTTTATTATTCGAGATATATTTCGTAGGCGTCGTCGTTTTAGGAGCGACGACTAACCAATCAGGATTAATTTTTAGTGGATCAAATCGAACTTTTAACTTAAGTTTCTTGGTTTTTTTAACAGGTTCAGGTGTAGGTTCGTCCTTGACCGAAACCTTTTTAGAAACCTTTTTAGAAACCTTTTTAGAAACCTTTTTAGAGACCTTTTTTTTGGTTTTAATTTTAAGTTTTAGTTTCGGTTTCTGTTTAGGTTTGGATTGTTGTTTATGTTCTTCAAATTTGTCCTCGATCATTTTATTCAGATTATTCGAGAACTTATCTTTCTGTTTCTGAGTTTTCTCACAGTAGGCCCATTTCTTGAGTTTATTGGTTTTAGGATTTACTTGGGTTGCACACCAATCACCTTTGGCACCTTTAAAACATTCATTATATTCTTCACCCTTATGGACGAATGGGAACACACATACACCTTTATTTACGTCTAACCCTTTCTTATTTTCTATAATACCATCTTTATTTTCAAGTTTAACTTTAACTAAGGACATATATATAATAATATTATTATAAATTTATAATTTTTTTATAATTTTTTTATAAAAAATTGAATAATATTTCATTTAATTTAATGAACAAATAACAGTATGGGGAACTTCATTTCATACGAGGAACTCCAGGAAATCGAATGTTCTTTAAAAGATAAAAACACCTTGAAACTGGTCTATAATAGTAGTAAAATTGCTTGGATCGTTTTTATGATTCTAGTACTAATGTTTATCTATCACATACTTAAAGTTTAAATATAAACCTATTTTATGTTGGATGAAGGCTCGAGTACGTTTCTCGAATCAGGCAAAGTTTTAATATCAATTACCTGGTCGTATTGTAGATTATATTTTTTTTGGATTATGATTCATTATACCAGTTCCCATGCTTATATTTATTTTTGTACTCCCCTTAATTGGGTCGGCTTTTTAAAATCACCTTTTTTGATCCTTTCACCTCAGTGTCAAACCATTGATTGGATACAAATTAATTCTCGTCATATTATTAAAAATACTTGGATGACCGTTAGTATGTGGGCATCGACGACACTCTTTAAATATTTTACACCATCGTGAGTGCTCTTTTTTATTTTATCCTATAATTATTTATAATCTATGTTTAATACTAGATGAATGCCGTGAAATTTAATGCCGTGAAATTTAGCACAAAACTCGCAAATCAAAGAACCTATTTAGCCTATATGAGAACTGGGTTAGGTATTGCAAGTGTCGCTGGAACATTTAAAAAAAAATGGTTTGTTCTTCTAGGTCTACTCATGATTGTTATAAATATAATACAATACATGTATATTAATAAACAACTTTCCGAAGGGAAAGATCCTAACCATATTGTAATAGATCTAGTTCCTCTCGTTTATGGTATCTTATCTGTTACCGCTCTTTATTTACAGTTTTATAAATAGGTCGCCCATTGAGTCGATACTCTATTCGGTAATAATACGGTGAATTTAATGTATTAATTTATAAAATTGAATAAGTTTATTTTATTTTAATGTAATAAATGACTGACTTACAAAAACCGTTTTTGAAATGGGTTGGTGGTAAAACACAAATTATAGATAAAATTATTGGTAACCTTCCGAGCGAGATGGAAAATTATCATGAATTATTTTTGGGTGGTGGTAGTGTATTGTTGGCGGTCTTATCATTACAAAAACAGAATAAAATCACGATTCGTAATAAAATTTATGCCTATGATATTAATTCGAGTCTTATTAATGTATATAAACACGTACAATCGAATAAAGACGAATTATTTGGTCATATACAAAAATATCTAACGATTTATAGTGGTATTACGACCCATAAATGTACAAAGCAAGAGAGGAAAACCGAAGTTTATGAAGACGCTATCAAGTCTAAGGAAAGTTATTATTACTGGATACGAACGCTATTTAATCAGATTAGAAACGACGAAGAAAGAAGT
>MDTF01012548.1_pt1 | contig 31413 bp, 31 predicted proteins | sample 811191 | NCBI WGS metagenome assembly MDTF01 (sample SAMN05326649, study PRJNA326480) | marine metagenome | isolation source: seawater | place: Southern Ocean | collected 2011 | reverse complement strand
CTTCCAATAACCAATATTTTCATAAACGGAGATCAACTAATCGTTTGGCGCTTTCGTCTTTAGTTGACAGGACTGGATTCACAATTGGCCAAGGTATATTTAAATCTGGGTCACTCCACAAAATACTGCCTTCATCGCTAGGATCGTAATAATCGGTGCATTTGTACTCGAAGTCAGCAATATTCGACAACACTACAAAACCATGCGCAAAACCCGGTGGCACCCAAAATTGCTTTTTATTATCCTCTGACAAAATAATGCCTTCCCATTCCCCGAATGTGGCCGATCCTTTACGTATATCTACGGCGACATCATAAACTTCCCCGCGAACAACACGAACCAACTTGCCTTGTGGTTTAGTCTTCTGAAAATGCAAACCTCTAAGAACGCCCCTAGAAGACCTAGAATGGTTATCTTGAACAAACGGTAGATCAATACCAGCTTCCTGCCCATATCTGAAGGCTTGGAATGTTTCTAGGAAAAAACCTCTCTCATCACCAAATACGCTCGGTTCTATGATTACACAGCCATTAAGCTTTGAATGGATACACTTCATTTATAACCGCCTGCTACCTTAGAAAGATACTCGCCATAGCTCGTCTTCTTGAGTTTTTCGGCCTGTACCATTAAATCGGCTTGTGAAATCCAACCATTATGAAATGCAATCTCCTCCAGGCAAGCCACTTTTAAACCTTGACGATGCTCAACCGTTTGAACGAATTGGCCAGCCTCGAGAAGGGAGTCATGAGTGCCAGTATCTAACCAAGCAAACCCTCGGCCTAACAACTCGACCTTCAAATCCCCCCTGTCTTGATAGGCTTTGTTGATGTCTGTAATTTCAAGCTCACCTCGCGAGGACGGCGTAATACCCTTAGCAATTTCCACAACATCATTATCATAGAAATAGAGACCGGTTACCGCATAGCTAGATTTGGCAACGATCGGCTTTTCCTCAATGCTTAAAACATGACCCTGACCATCGAACTCAACGACTCCAAAGCGTTCAGGATCTTTAACATGATACCCAAAAATAGTGGCTCCCTTATCTCGAGAGGAAGCGATTTGTAGCTTCTCAGTAAAATGCTGGCCGTAAAAAACATTATCCCCAAGCACTAGAGCAACATCATGATCGCCAATAAAATTTTCGCCTATAATAAAAGCTTGAGCAAGCCCATCAGGGCTCGGCTGAATAGCATAGTCAAGACAAATACCTAAATGGGAGCCATCACCTAACAAGCGCTGGTAGCCTGACATGTCTTCAGGTGTTGAAATAATAAGGATATCTTTAATGCCAGCCAACATCAGAACAGAAATTGGATAGAAAATCATCGGTTTGTCATATATGGGTAATAGCTGTTTCGATACTCCCATTGTTATGGGGTGGAGTCGACTACCCGAGCCTCCAGCTAATACAATTCCTTTGCGCTTAAATGTCATATATCCGCCCCTATTCTTTCCATTCGATAAGCATCTGAAAGGACTCTCTCCCACCAAGAAGTATTTTCCAAGTACCACTGAACTGTTTTGCGTAATCCAGTTTCAAATGTTTCCTGCGGCATCCAACCAAGTTCACGCTCAATTTTTGAAGCATCAATAGCATAACGAGCATCATGGCCTGGACGATCTTTAACAAAGGTTATTAAATCTAGATACTTGTCTATTCCTAAAGGTTTTTCAGGAGCGAGTTCTTCGAGAAGATCGCAAATTGTCTGAATCACTTCAAGATTAGTTTTTTCGTTGTGACCACCAATATTATAGGTCTCGCCGACTTTACCCTTAGTGACGACCTTAATTAAGGCTTTTGCATGGTCTTCAACGTACAACCAGTCACGTATTTGTAAGCCATTTCCATAAACAGGCAAAGTCTTACCATGAATAGCATTAAGGATTACATGGGGAATAAGTTTTTCTGGGAAATGGAATGGCCCATAATTATTCGAGCAGTTTGTAATAATAACTGGCAGACCATACGTACGACCCCAAGCCCTCACTAAATGATCAGACGCCGCTTTACTTGCAGAATAGGGTGATGATGGCGAATACGGGGTTTCTTCAGTAAACAAATCATTTGTACCGGCCAAATCACCATATACTTCATCTGTAGATACGTGGTGAAAACGAAAGGATTGTTTCTCCTTATCATTTAATCCACCAAAATACTGTCTCGCGGCCTCTAATAAATTAAAAGTGCCACTCACATTAGTTTTAATAAACTCGCCTGGCCCATCTATGGATCGATCAACATGGCTCTCAGCGGCCAAATGCATGACTTTGTCAGGTTGATGTTCAGAAAACACACGAGCCATAGAAAGCGCATCACAAATATCCACCTGCTCGAAGGTGTAAAGAGGATTTTGATCGACTTCACCAACAGACTCTAAATTTCCTGCATAAGTCAGCTTATCGACGTTTATAACCGAATATTTTAAGTCTATAACTAGGTGCCGAATAACTGCTGATCCAATAAACCCTGCGCCGCCAGTAACTAATATTTTCATCATCTATTTCCCTTTTACTGAACTATTAATAATTTCAAGCCACTGGGAATTTGAGAAATATTTTACGATTATGGTGTCCAGATAATCTTCCCCACACCTGATAACACCATAATTAATCGCTTGTTCGACAAATAATGATTTGGGGTATGAATATGGGCTGCCGGGTTTCAACGTATGCAAGCTCTCTACATTAAGATGTTTTTCTATACATGAAACAATACAGGAAACCTCATACTCAATAGGCATAGCAAAGCTATAGCAACCAGGAGGGTACTTTTCTTTAATCAAAAACATCGTAAGGGATACCAAATCATCTATATCTATCAAATTACGAACTGCACCCGTCTGCAGAATAAAACGCTCATTATGGTAAATCTTATCTACAAGAAAATTAATTAAAGTATTTTTGTTGGCACAATTCCCTACGACTTGAGGAACACGAATGACGATACCAGACTTACTACCCATGACTAGTTTTTCCATTGCCAGCTTGTGAATAACGTATGGTGTAGCAGACAGCAGCGGGTCATCCATACTACAAGTGCTGAAGTAGATCAGTTTATGAGACTTTTTTAACCAGGTTTTTAAAAGCGCCGCCTCGCGGTTAAAATCGCCAATTGAGGTCGAGCTAGAGTTAGAGACACCACTTGCGAAGACAACATGATCCGAACAGGCTTTTAACCTAAGGAAATGTGAGCCTAAAAGCCCATTACCGACGACTATCACTTTACATCCCTTAAAAACTGAGTATATATGAGTCCTCGCAATCTAGAGGGAATAACAAAAAAGGCACTCTTCGCCGCCAAGTCAAAAAAAGCTAGCCATATCTTCTTCCCCGAATGCGCAACCAAAAACCGTTGCATTTTCAGCTCTGACATAATCTTCCCAAGACCGCCCCTCCGTCTGTACATTCCAATATCTGTGGCGGCATCAACCAGTATCTCGTCAGTATTAACAGCGCTCACCCCTGATTTTAGCAGCAACATCCATAGGGCCCAATCCTCGCCCAAACCGACCTCCGAAATTTCGTTCGGGTATCCACCAATATCAAGCACTGCCTCAAGTTCAAATGCTACTGTCATATGGTTAAAGGGACATCTCCTAAGACCATAACGGAGAATCGAATCATGCTGTAAAGGGACGCGTTTGACAGCCAAACTTCGACCATCTCGATCTCTTTCGCAAATAGCACCGCCGACCAAACTAAAACCCTGCTTCAACAAATTAAGTTGAACTTCAAACCTATTAAGCCTATTGACATCATCACCATCTGCACGAAATACATATCTGCTATTGACGTGTTTAAGACCTTGATTCAAAGCTACAGTAATTCCCATATTTTTTCTTAACCAAACTACTGTTATCAGCTGATTTTTTTCAAACGCCTTTATTTTACTAACAAACTCTGACCTTACCGGCCCATCTACCACAACTATAATTTCATCAGGCACAACTGTATTCTGTAGGCAGCTATTAACAGCGCCATCGAAAGCCGAAACTAAATCATCACGGTCGTATACGGGCATAAGTACACTAAAAGTATTTAAACTTTTGTCTCTCAAATTCTGTAACTCCTTGGTAGTTGAAACGTCACCATCGTCAGGTTTTAGGGTTTAATCAAGCTTAGTCGAATCATTGTTATCAATAATTTCTCGAGAGACCTAAAATCCCAGGATTGTAATTAAAAGGCATGTTCATTAGGTGCACATCACAAATATCCACCTGATCAAAGGTATAAAGAGAATTTTGATCGACTTCACCAACAGACTCTAAATTTCCTGCATAAGTCAGCTTGTCGACATTTAGAACCGAGTATTTTAAGTCTATAACTAGGTGGCCAATAACTGATGATCCAATAAACCCTGCGCCGCCAGAAACTAATATTTTCATCATCTATTCCTCTTTTATTGATCTACTAAAAATTTTAAACCAATGAGAGTTTGAGAAATATTTTGCGGTTATGGTGTCCAAATAATCTTCTCCATACCTGATAACACCATAATTAATCCCTGAAATATGACGAACGAATAATCTAAATTGAGAAAAATAAGAAATTATTTACATACTTTTCACTTAATAATGTCCCCGTATCTGAGGTATCTTCCAAAATACTTAGCTGATCTCTTTCTAAGTCAAACTCTGAGAATTTCGTAAGCTTGCTATCTCGATAAAAAAAAGCATCGTAACCAAGACTTTGTATATATTCGAAAATCTGCTGGATCGGGCAGTTTAGATGTCTTTGCTCAATTTCAACCTGTAAAGTAGGGCGGCATTTTTTAATCGTTTTTTCCGCTCCTTTTATTACCTCTAGCTCATGTCCCTCTACATCTATTTTTATAAAGCCAACATTGTCAATACCAAAATTATCGAGCCTGGCCAGAGTTATAGGCATTTCATTTAATGATTCAAAACCAGCAACTGCTTTTTTTGAAAGACTCGCTCTGCAGGTAACGGCATTAGAATTAAGATCAATAGGAATGCTTAATATTGCTTCGTTATCAACATCAGAGAGACCTAATGAATATAACTCGGTTGAGGGGCGAATACATCTCTTTAAATAAGCGGCGCATTCAGGATGTGGCTCAAAAAGAATCACCTTGTCACATAGCTTTTCTAACCAATAAGCATACTCACCAAAATTAGCTCCGACATCAATAGAGACTTTATCTCGATGTACCAAGCTTTTTAACAACCGCAGTTCTCGTTCCCCTGTCCAATAGGCACGATTAGCACGATATTTATAAAGAAATCCATCGGATGCCAAAGATTTTATAAAATTTTTCATTCAATTTTCTCCAGTAAATCACTGTTCAAATTACGGCTTTTGATAGATCGCTTTGTGTTATTAGTCTGCTATTATGACGTCTTATTTCGGGCATAAAGCACATCAAACTTAAAAGCGAAATCAAGGGATTTAAAAATGACAATCCGGCTAAAGATTCCACACATAACGGTAATAAAATCATCTTCATCCTCAGATCTGTGAAAACTGACTTGTATTTACCAACAAAAATAACGGCAATAACGAAACACTGTATTAGGCCTATCTCTCCAATGGCAGTAACATAAAACGATTCAGTAACGCCCAAAAATCCCTCAATGTTTACCCCGGACAAAAGATCATCTAATTCCTTGCCAATTGAACTTAAAGAACCAAATCCAGTTCCAAATGGATTGGCAAAAATTTGAGTAACCCCAAACCAAATCGCCTCTAGACGACTGGCATTACCACCCTCAAAAGTTGACCCCATATCAAATACGGAAATAAAACGATTAAAAACTGCTAGACTGTAGTCGGGTAATGCAAAAGCCAGCACCCCAAATACTATTATTAATGAGAAACTAAAATTTCTTTTCTTCACAATACTCCAGTCTTGGATCAAATAAAAAACCACTACAAGCAACGGTACAAATGCCCGTCTGGAAAGGGATGCAAAGAGCGCTATTAAGCAAAGAATAAAGACTATCCACCAGACTTTAGAATGCCCTTTTTTAAGCAAGAATGCGCAGCAAGAAGCTTGCACTAGTGCCACAACACCCGCAATCAATGAACTTCCATAAATTGAAGTATTTTTTAATTGGATCTGTCCAAGAGTAATCGTAATTTCGGGATCAAATATTATACTAAATTGACCTAACCCATAAAAAAAATTGAGGTAATACAGACTTGTACCGATAAAAGACAGTATTCCAGTAAGTCCGACAAACTTAATTATGATGTCCTGATCAACATCATCAAGGGAAATCATATAGGCTAAGGTTGGAAATACGACATAGCAAAGAAATGTCTCAAAAAAACCAACAGAAATTCTACCCAACTGATAATGGATTAAACAGGTTGATATCATTATGAGCAAAAACAGAACAAAGCGCTTTGAGTAACTTTTACGCCATCTGGAAACAACCACTCCGGAAATAATAAAGAAAGCGCCGATCACGTATCCGCTAACACTAAAAAGACTCTCTATAGAATGGTTTAACAGAAAAGCCAACATTCCAGAAAAAAGTAATAAATTCCGAATATATTTCATCATCATCCAGTGATATTAAATATTTACTGTACTTGCAAAAAATTGCACGCTTAGTTAAAACTCAGTTCCACCAATACGCCGCAAACTAAACTACATTAACTCGGGGACTCATGGAATCTACCTCAAAGAAACAGCAAACCCAAGGGGTATTCAAAAAGATAAGACGTACTCAAAAAATTAATTTCTACCGCCTAGTCCAAATGGCTAGTAAATTCATACAAATTCAAGAACGTCTTAAAGTTTTTAGCATCCTCATCAGTTAACTCATGGCCACTACGAACTAGATAAACATCATCAATACCCGCTGCTAAGCCTGCTTGAACATCACAGACTTTGTCACCAATCAAGAACGCGTCTTTTGGATTTACCAAATATTTTTCACAAATATATTTTATCATTCCTGGATTTGGCTTTCTGAAAAAACAATCCACATTATATTCGGCTAATTTGGCACCCATAACATGTGGACAAAACATAACCTCTAACACTTTAATCCCATGACTACTGAGGTCCCTTAGCATGAAACTTGTAAGGTCATCATATTGTTTTCGCGTGAAAATTCCTTTTCCAATGCCAGCTTGATTGGTAACAATCACTATCTCATATCCCAAAGATTTGATTTTCTGGAGAGCATCTACACATTTATATGTGTACTTAAAATCTTCTTTCTTATGAAGATAATTGACTTCTTCATTTATCACACCATCTCTATCTAAAAAAGCCACTTTCATCCGAGCACCTTACAGGCATACAAATAATCTTTCGGAACACCAATATCTATAAATAATCCATCAGTTTTAAAGACTTTAATAATCCCATCAAAACAAGGAAAAAAGTCCTTTTCAATAGAGAATTTTTCAAGCTCAAAATTCAATATTTTATTGGTAGGTAATACGTAAGTGCCACTATTAATTAGTCCAGGTCCAGTCCCATGTTTTTCATTGAACGCGACGACCTCGCCATTTGAATTGACATCCAAACTTCCATACCTAGACGAATCCTCCACCAATATTCCTGAAATAGTAACATCTTCTGATCTGGAAATTTTATATATATCCATGTAATCAATGTCAGAGTACGTATCTCCGTTTATTGAGACAAATTTTGAACTTGATATATTTTTGGCTGCATTTTTAATAGCTCCTCCAGTCCCTAAGGGTACATCTTCTACAACAAACTCAACCATACATTTGACAGGAAGGTCGGATTGAACCCTTTCGATTATATATTCACTTCTAAAATGGAGTGAAAGTATAATCTTAGAACATCCATTTGACTCTAAATCCTTCATTAATCGATAAAGAAATGGCTCTTTTCCAACTTTTACCATAGGTTTGGGTAGGCCCTCACTAATTTCTTTCAACCTTGTTCCAAACCCCCCAGCTAAAATCACAGCCTCGAACATCTCAATGTTCTCGGGGAAAGATATTTTTTTCAATAAGAGCACAAATTATATGGCCAATGCAGATATGGCACTCTTGTATGTAGGGAGTACAATTCGACGGGACCTCTATCGAGTAATCGGCGACATCACTCACATCGCCTGCATTGCCGCATAAAGCAATAGTTACAATACCTTTGGTCTTAGCCACCTCGATGGCTTTGATAATATTTGGGGAATTACCTGAGGTAGTTATCCCTATAAATACATCCCCTGCGACGCCCTGAGCTTCCATCTGCCTTGAAAAGAGGTTTTCAAATCCGTAATCATTACCGATCGCAGTCAACATTGAAGTATCAGTGGTTAGAGCTAATGCCGGCAATCCCGGTCGATCATAAAAGAATCGACTTACCAGTTCCGCTGCTAGATGCTGAGCGTCTGCAGCGCTACCCCCATTTCCCGCTAAAAGCAATTTACCCCCTGCCCGATAAGCATTTTCGATGAGTTCAGTCACAGTATTGATCGTAGAAAGCAAATGATCATCATTTACTAATTTACTTTTCACCTCTAAGCTATTCTTTAAATAATCATTGATAAAATTCATATTGTCCATGAGATTACTCCGTCTGACACAAAATTAAAGGGCTGTATAGTAAGACCAAAGTCTTCAATCTGTTTTAATAACTCAATTCTAAATTCAGGTTCCACAAAGATCATAACGAATCCTCCTCCGCCTGCACCAGATACCTTCATAGAGATAGCGTGGCCGTCCAAAACATGATTTTCGAGGTTACTTATCATTTGGTTAGATATAGATTTTGAAGTAGCTTTTTTAGCTTCCCAAGATAATTTAAATTCCTTTGCTAAAGACGCAATATCACCTTGGAGTAACAAGGCCTTAATTAGCAAAGCAGTACTTTTGACCTTGTGCATTGCTTTAAGAGATTTGCCTGCATCTCTGATCGAACTGATTTGGTCATTAATTATTTTTGCTGAGTCACGAGATGCCCCCAGATAAACCAGAACCAAAGACGCTTCAAGTTCATTTATGATATACCTCCGAATTCTTAAAGGATTCACAATCACATGGTCATCTTTGCTGAATTCCATAAAATTAAACCCTCCAAAAGTTGCAGCATACTGATCTTGTTTACCACCGGACAAACCACAAACTACTCGCTCAACATGATAAGCTAGGCTTGCTAAATCATATTCTCCGAACGGAAGATTCATTAGCTGCCGGTAGCATTCGAGCATACTTACCACCATAGAAGACGAGGAACCTAGACCACTTCCAGGAGGGGCATCACAAAAAGTGATCACATTTAATGGCAGGTACTCACCATTGTTATATTCCTCCATTATTGTTTTATAAACTGCTCGATGAAGAACAAGTGGTCCTTCAACAGAAAAATCTTCCGTAATATCTATGGAATCTGATATCCCTATATCCTTAGCGTAAAATTTCACATGACCTTGGTTAACATCATCATCGATAAAGGTATTTGCATACATATTTATTGTTGCATTGAGAACGTATCCTCCGTAAACCTCGCTGTAAGGAGACACATCAGTACCGCCGCCTGCAATACCCAGTCTTAAAGGGGCTTTAGATCTAACCTTCATTCCGAATTCCTTTGAAAATTATTAATATAGTTATCTGTCGATAGGTACATTGCCTTTAGCTATAACATCTCGCCAATGATCTAGGAGATCTTGGAACATAGCTACCGCTGGAATTTCAGGTTTCCAATCAATGGTCCCCTTGATTTTTGTGTTATCAAACATTTGATAATCAGCATCAATAGGTCGCAGTCTATTTTCATCTTGCACTACAGATATATCCTTACGAGAAGAGAGACCTAAGAAAATATTAACAACTTCAGTCAGCTTAAAAATCTCTTCACCAGCAATATTAAATGCTTCTCCATTAACTAACTTATCCTGAGCGGCTTCTATGGCCAGCAAATAATAAGCCCTAACAGCGTCTCTCGCATCTTGGAATGTACGAACACTCTCTAAACATCCTAAGCTTACAATGGGTTCTTTAAGATTAGCTTCTATCATTGCTATTTGTTTAGCCAAGGTACTCTCAAAAAACACATCACTCCTGCGAGGACCAGAGTGTGTACCCATTCGAGTAACAAAAGTTTTCAACCCGTAAGCCTCACCATAAAACTGTCCTAGGTAATCGGTCCCTATTTTACTGATACTATATGGACTCGCACCATGAAATTTAGTACCCTCCGCTAGCGCTATACCTCTCTCAGCTTTACCGTAAACCTCACTTGATGAGCAGACATGGACTACCGGATCATAATCCTGAGACTCTTTAAGCTGTCTTAGGATCTCTAACAAATTAGCCGTACCTAAAATATTTGTTTGAAGCGTCTCTATGGGACTATCAAACGAAGTTTTGGGAAAAGACTGTGCGGCTAGATGAAATACAAAATCTGGTTTAATATTACCGATAACCCGGCACATAGATGGATAATCGTTTAGATCCGCATACACTAAGTGCATGCGATCCTTTTTGTTGATACGGTCGTTTAAATGGTATAGGTTATCCCAGGGCTCGAGCCATCTCATCATACCAAATATATCCCAATCAGTATTTTCAAGTAGAAAATCAGCCATTTGAGAGCCAACTTGACCAGTTACACCTGTTATAAATGCACATTTACGCAAACTAAATCTCCTATTCTTAACTAAAACAATTTTTAATTTCGGACGCGACACTATGTGGATCGCGCCCAATAATGGAAGCCAAAAATCTGCTACGCATCAAAATTCTTTCTGGTCTATATCTAAAAAACTCATCGTCTGGATAAACAACCGTGTACTCAATTTTTAAGTATTTACATATCTCTGAAATGAGTCCCACCCGCGAAATAAAATCAGGACCAGCCAAATTAATAACTGGCGGCAGCATTTCAGATAAATCAGCATAAACTATTAGAAAGTCCAGAACGTCCTTCAAAGTAATTATACTTCGGATAAAGGGATGGAATATTTCAATGGGAACTTTGCTTCTAGAACTATTAACGACAAATTGTGTAAATTTATCATCGATAGACCAGACATACGAAAGTCGCATAACATTAAAATTAGAATCGGTTTCAAACTCTTTTTCTACAGCAGCCTTCATGTCAGCATAGTGAAATGAAGGCTGTAAACTCGATAACTCATCAACAGGTTCTTCCGTTGGCCCGTAGACAACGTCCGAAGATGCGAATAAGACCCTGACATTTTTGGACAAAAGGGCGTGTATTATCTTACAAGTATTGACAACATTAATCTTAAAAGCATCGTCATAATATTTACTACAAAATTCAGGGGAAGAAACTGCAGCCAAGAAGATAAATTTATCTCCCTCTGACAAAACGTCCAGAGCCTCTAGATGGGGATTTTGTAAATCAAGAAAAATATCATTTCCTTGTGACCTGCCTGCGGTAATAAAATCTCGATTAACACTTTTTAGTCGGGAAATAAGACTAGATCCAATGTAACCGCTATCACCGAATATTATTAACTTTCCATTTTTATTCATTGCACAGCCAACTTAGGTTATTTAAATGAAATTTAGAGCTAAAGGTCGCTCTTTCTTAAAGCACCTAACTATCAACTAATAGACAACTAAATAGCTTGTCATACACAGACGCTGAGTAATATTCCTCTAGAAATTCATGGTATTTATGTGTCGTTCTTGATAGCTCATCACTATTACTCAACATGAAATTCACGTAACACGATATTTTGCTGATCGTGTCAAATATAGGCAAGACGTCCAAGGGTATTCCTTGAGCTCCGATTGACGTAGTAATAACTATCATTTTTTTGTACATCGCCTCGATCACTTTCCCTTTAACTCCCGCTCCGTCTTGCACTGGGGCCAATGCAAACTTACATTTGCTATACAGAGAATTTAATTCATAGTCAGAAATACGGCCATGGACCACGCAGTCTTTATTGAATGCCAACCAGTCCGAGTAATTGCTAGAGTCCCACCCAGCTCCCACAACATTAAGAATTACATTGTGGGAACAATTATTTTTCAGCTCAGGCATAACTACGGTAACGGCGTAGTGAAGCGCGACGATATTTGGCGCATGTCCAGCGCCCCCAACAAATATAAAATGCACATCATCAGAATCTTTTAGCACTGATTCTTCAGGTATCATATTTTCATCTAACCCTCTAAAAATACGTATTGGTAATACTAAACTTTCTTTATTAAACCGCCTAATGATAGCAGCTTCGTCCTCATTAGGGCTTAGGCAAGTATCAGCAATAGGCCAAAGCAAAAACTCAAAAAGTGAATACAACATATATTTAAAAAGGCAATTAACAAAAGCCAGCCCTCTAAGATTTGTGAGTGCAGTTTTATAACGTAGAGAGTATATGTCTCCACCGTAGTACCAAACAATTGGTCTCCTTTTACAGAAAACTAGGATCAGAGTCAAAACGAGCATATTCTCAGGAGTCTTTACGAAAATATAATTTGATTGCATTAATGTTTCGCGAAGATCCAAAAAATAACGCAGTTCAAACGATTTTTTGATGTCGATCTGGTCCCCAAGTTTATTTAATTCAGATTCTTTGGTAGCGGATAAAAGGACATATTGAGTTTTAATATTTTTCCCCTTTAAAAATGCCATTGACTCAAAAATTGTCTTAGCACCCGCATCTGCGGTCCCATCAATAATATGTCGATCAAAATATGTAACTTGCTTATGATTAGGATACTGTTTTTTTGAAACATTATGATTAGTTTTTTTTAGTCCACGTCTTAAACAAATATCCAATATAATGGGAACAGCGGCCACAGCCAAAACACTTAACTTAACAAATGTAGTTACAAAATCTTTCACTTTGACTTACCTGTAGTCGATTCATTATTGTCTTCATTGGGTACAGAAATAATTCTTTTTACCTCCCCATACCAATTTTTCCAAGCCAAGACCAAAGAACCTGATGGATTATCTCCAAGAGCAGCGGCCATTAAACCAAACGTGCTTGGCGCGAGTATTCTATTGGGGATTGTAGCAATAGCCAAAAAATCATGAATCTCATTACCTTCGCTAAAGATAAAATCTATATTTTTATAGTCTAAATTCAACATACATTTTGCGTAGTCTTTATCATCGGTAACTACAAGGACACGCGTGATAAGTTTTTCTAGGGAAAATCTTTTGATACTTTCCAAATAGAAAGTACTGCCAAGTCGTGGATTTCTATCCAGACTGATAAAGTCTCCTCCCCGCACATGGACTAGAGCATCGAAGCTCTTAAATCTTTCTATATCCTTCTCTGGAGGAGATTTAAGCAATTTAGACAGTAAAGATAATATTTCATTGAAATCCGACTGTAAAAGACATTCTTGAAAATACCCATCGAGTACGAATAGATTTAAAAAATTGCCATTTTTTAGACCATATCTAAAGTTTTTATCCGTTAAAAACGGATTTAGAGTAGAGTTAAAATTAAATAATTTAGGCAGCCGCAATCTAGTAATAAATAACGTTTTAAATTCAATAGTTATATTCAGCGCTTCTTGAGCAAATGAACAATCGAGTATTCCATCTAATACAAAATTATGCGACGTGGAATAATGGGAGATTTGAGATAAATCGACCACAATCTTGGATATATTTCGCTTTTTAGCAACTAAGAGTGCACTACCCAATTGAAAAAGTTGATTACCTAAACCACCGTAAAGTCGCAGAACTATCATTTGTAGCTACTTACACTACGAAGCTTATAAAAACACTGCTCTATCCCGTGGACTAGTAATAAAAGAGCTGATTCTATCAAACTAGGTTTCTCATACTTTAATACAGAATATAAGTAGTCAAACTCTGACTTTTGAATAGACGACAACCTTGTCTTAATAGAAGCAGTAATTGTGTAGGCATGATCTAAATCACTTGCCATGGACAAGCTCTTGAACACAAAAATGGATGCACAACTTGAACAAAGTCTCACGAAAAACTCAACATCGACGTTCCATTTAAGGTTTCTATCAAACTCAATTTCCATGTCATGGCGGAACACTATATTTGACGGGCTTCCAATGACGTTACGACTGAGCAAGAGACCATATTTTTTTTCGCGCATAATCAAACGTTTTAAGTTGGAGCTACTATGTCTTCTTGTCCTTCCTGATTCGAATAAAACACAGTTGACGATGAACAAGTCATGAATGGAATCTTCGATACTCTCAAGTAGAATTGGGAAGTAATCAGTTGATAAAGGCCACTCATCATGATGAATGAATTGAACATATTGACCTTCCGCGGCTCCAAGTAAGAAATTCCAATTATCTACGGCATTACCAGTTGGAGTATGGGCAAAATAATTCACATTAATTTTTTCAGTGGCATTCCAGAGTTTTATCGCTTCTGAAACCACCATACTAGATGAATCATCCGAAACTAAAACCTCAATTAAATTACTTGACTCAGGAGGAATCAATTTTATAATTCTGATCACGCCCTCTGCATTCTCATAAGCTGGAATCAGAATAGAAAGCAACGGCATCCTTTGGTTACATACGTTAACATTATTCACAGCTTTCCCCCAAAATTCCTAGCTTTTTAATATTGCCATCCTTCGCAGACTGAGGGGTCAATTGTTGCTAAAGAAACACGGGAAGTAGCACAGGTTACTCTACCGCCAAAGTTGCTGCGAAGCTTAAAAAAGAAAAAAAACCTGTTAAATGATCTTTATTATTTACTATAAAATCTAGTTTTTTTGAAGGTTGATTTTCTAAAGATCACTCTGGCTATATCCAAAATCGTCGAGTACTTTAGGATCTCAGAATTTAGTAATTCCAGCCGCGCTTTGTTAAGCACTCAATCCTCCTCGTACATTATTTTAACCATTGATAACATCCCACACAGCTGTTGCCTCTATTGTATTTTCTTTGACAAAACTGCTCTCATTATACTTCCCCAAAAAGGATTAGATTTCTCTGAATTCCCAAGGATTATATTTTTAACGTTATCATAATCTTCTTTCGGATTTGCATAAACATCCTCAAGGTATGGGTATTGTAAATCTTCAATTACAAACCCATAAATATCAGCCATAATCCGAAGCGAATACTCATTAAACATAAGTTGCATTTCTGGGTGGAATAAGGCCCATTTCTCACCTAATAATTCATACATGAATGCGTCAGTAGAAGGGAGTGAAAAAATAATGATTCTTCCATCATTTTTTAAAATACTATGAAGATGTGTCAAGCTAGCAGCCAAAGTCTCACCCAAATATTGAAGTGTTCCTCTAAAAATAACCAAATTGAATTCATCTTGTCTATCGACTGATAAGAAACTTTTATTATAGAATTCAGCCGAATCACCAAAGTTTTGATTTGCTTCAGAAATAGCAAACTGATCAATATCAATTCCGATGCAATTTAAGTTTTTCCGTAAGGAAGCTATTAAATGAAGAAATTTTCCATAAGAACAGCCTACATCTAGAACTGTATCCCCATCTTTCAAAAATTCTTTAACTATAGACGCATCTAATTTATATTGTTGTTCTCGCTTTTCATTAAGATGAATTTTGGAATTATCTTTTCGCCTTCGGTAATAATTATCAAACCAATTATCATCCAAATGTTTCTCATAGTCTTCGACACACTGCAATTGACAAATATCGCAGCATGTTATTTTAAAAACACCGTGAGAAATAGTTGATTTTTTTTGCGCCCCACACAGAAAACACTTGTAATGACTCATTGATTTAGATCCTATATGGTTTGTTCTTTTGTTATAAAAGCATTTAACCGACCAATGTCAGGGTTTCTATTAGCGAAACTGATCATGTCATCAAGTCCAAAATGCGGATTCTGGGGATATAGCCCTTCGATAATTCTTGTTATAACCTCAAGATCAGCTGGATAATCTAGTGTCCATCTGAAATGACTCATATCTGTCTCTGGCACAATGCTTGCGAGTTTAAATATATCTGGATTACGATATATGTATGGAGTCACATGTTCACGTTCATCTCCGTCATCGGAGTTAAAATGAGCTTTAGTAAGCGCGTCCATAGAAAAAATCTCAGTATGAAAACCTATTGGGTATCCTTTTTCTAAAATATTGGAAGTATAATCGTACCGTCGAACCTGCGATTGAAAACTACCAATTACATGAGATACAACCTCTGGGTCGATAATCGGGCAATCTGAATTTATTCTCACAATACAATCAGCTTTAAATGATTTGGCTGCTGCGTAATACCTACCAAGTACATCAGACTCAGAGCCTCTAAATACTTGATAACCTAAACGGTCACATAGGGCTACTATTGGATCATCTAATGGATTTGTTGTAGTTGCGATTACAATACAATCGATGCCCGAAATGTCCCTGAGCCTTTCTACTTGAAACTGCAATAGAGGTATATCCAAAACCCGAGATAACACCTTACCGGGCAACCTAGTAGAACCCATTCTTGCTTGTATTATTAAGATGGTCTTCATTCTTAATTTATGCCCCTTCTGTCAAATCGCAGTCCATCCACCATCAACCGGGACTGTCGCCCCTGTAATATAACTTGAAGCATCTGAAGCAAGAAATAACGCAGCACCTTTCATATCTGACGGATTAGCTAGCCTTCCTAATGGCACCCTTCTCACATAGTTGTCTAAAAACTCACTAGGTTGATTATTAAACACACCGCCGGGAGATATACAATTAACACGAACATTTTTCTTAGAATACAATGACGATAGATATTTTGAATAAGAAATAACAGCTCCTTTCAAAAAGGGATAGTCAGGCTCAGTTTCAAAATCTACTCCTTCATATATGCTCATATCTGGCGCGACCATTCCATAAATAGAAGATATATTAATAATACTACCCCTCTCTAGGAGAGCCATCGCATTTCCAAAAACTCTACAGGTAATAAATAGCCCCCTAGCATTGACATTCATGGATAGATCCCAATTGTCAATGGAATCACTGTAGAATTTAGTCATCGGTCTATGACATCCAGAGTTAATTAGAATATGAGGAACCTTGAAGTCTTCCATAATAAAGTCTAACGCCCTAATAACACTAGATTCATCAGATTGGTCAAGTTCGACACCACACACATCAAGCCCGTTAGACTTCAAATTTTCCACTATTGGCTGGAAATTCTTAGCGGACCTCGATGCTATATATACTTTTGCTCCTGCCTCAGCCAATGCCTCAGCCATTGGAAAACCGACTGTTCCGGCACCACCGATCACGACGGCGCAACGACCAGATAAATCAAATAGGTTATCAATATGCATCTAGAGTATCCTTATCTCGATTTTGTTTAAAACTGCAACTTTATTAAAAGTTGACTTGAGATATCACAGCCTTTCGTTCCATGTACCATTTGGTTTCATGCACAAACTTTGCTGATGTGATCAAGTGCTCTGTAATAAATGTTTGTCCAACTTCGTTTATGAGAAGTCTTAGCTCTTCGAATTTCTTTTCACCTACAGGCTCCAAAATTCGGCCTAATGGTATGTGAGCCCAACCTGACTGTTTTTTCGGTAGAAAACTCAGTTTATTTCTAAATAATTCTCGCATACTGAAAATCGCGCCGCCCTCGTCGTACCCTTTAGCTACTATGCACCCATCTGGGTTTACTTGAATACCATGCAAAAAGTAATAAAATGGTAAAATTTTCATATTCGACAGAAAGTCACAAACTACTGTTTCTCTAGACTCATCCCATACTTCCTCAGGCCACTTGAAGACTGCATACTCTAGACCGAAATTTTCAGGCAAAACCCAATAATGGAGGGAGTCACCAATGATAGAGGAAATACTCGACTGAAGATCTAGTAATTTAGAGGTCACATAATCAGGGAACTCAATCCCAGAAAGGAAAGCGTACACCTCTAAATCTTTAGGAACTGGCTTCCGTTGAATCAAACTATGCTCAGTAAACAGTGTTCGTGAGGTGATTATCGAGTCTTTAGAAAAATCATTTTCTTCCCAAGTACGATCTCCAACGGATGCATAACTCAATTTTAAATTCAAAAAATGATCTGTCTCAGCTAACTTCATAAAGTCACTCCCCTCAGTTAATGATACCTATATTTTCTAACATTAGACGTACCTGATCATCTGGCATCAACTCAGCGTCAGATCTGAGAGGACAACTCATTTTTGGTAATGTCTCATACTTTTTCCTCAGAGATTCAATATGCTCTGGTTCCATAAGATTTAAAGTGTCAGGTAAAATAGTGTACCAAGACCCCGTATGGAATGTGCGTTCGGCTTCATTTTCTGTTACTAGTTCTTCAAACCTTTTCTCACCAGACTTAAACCCAATCACTTCATAATTAACATTATTATTTCCAGAAACTGCTTTTGCTAAGCTTAGAACACTACAACTTCCCATGTTTCGGACAAATATTTCCCCACCTAACATGGTTTCACTGGCATAAAGACACAACTCAACCGATTGCGACATTGATAGGAAAAATCTTGTCATATCTGTTGCTGTAATAGTTAAAGGACGTCCATCTTTTATTTGTTGTTTAAATATATGCAGAACTGAACCATTAGTATTTAAAACATTTCCAAATCTTACACTGCAAAACTTTGTGCTATTACCCCCAGAGTGGTGATTCGCAGCTGTGATCAGCCTCTCACCCAATAATTTAGAGGCTCCCATGGTACTAGTCGGATTTACTGCTTTGTCACTACTCGTGTACACAACCTTTTGGACATTCGCTTTAATAGCAGCACTTATAACATTATTTGTACCCATGATATTAGTTTGCGTAGCTTCAAACGGGTTATATTCTGAAAGGTACACGTGTTTAAGTGCGGCACAGTGAAACACTACATCTATGCCCTGAAATGCTTTTAAAAGTCTAGACTCGTCTCGTATATCGCCCACGAATAATCGAAGCATATTTGGATATTCGGTAGTATACTTTTGATCTAACAAAAAAAGTCCATTTTCACTTATATCGAATGCACAGACGACAGCTCCTTCACTAAGTAGTTTTTCAACCAATGCTGAACCGACCGAGCCACAGGCCCCTGTAACTAATATTCTTTGTTCTTTTTTCATCAAATTACCCTTTAGTTTATATCCATCAATTTTATGTGTTCGCCAGCCCTGATAAAATTGGAAGTTCTTTGACCGACCACCTTCATCCTGTCAAATGGTTGCAACGCATCATGTGGGCACGGTCGGAGCATTGACATATGCTCCTCATTAAGAATAGTACCTACGGGAATATCTTTAGCAGCACAAATACTTCGTCTTTGTAATACCGCGGTCTCTTTTTCATTTTCCTCAACCTTCTTTTCAACGGTACCCAGTGCCGATTCAAGGTCTCTAGTCCGCTCTACCATGTCACGCCAAGTTGACGGAGTCATAGAGAAAAAATGATCAGGACCATTTCTATCTGTGGAGTCAGTAAAGTGCTTTTCAATAACTCGGGCACCCAGAGAAATGGCTCCAAGCACTGATACATCACCTCGAGTATGGTCACTTAACCCAGTGACTACGCCAGGATACATCTCTTGATATTTGGAAATGACTTTCAAGTTGAGGTGTTTAAAATTTTCTTTTGAGGCTGTGTAGTTGGTATTACACTGCATCAGGACTACATCAGGATTAACCTCTAAAACAGCACTCATTGCCCTCTGAACATCAGTCATATTTGAAGCGCCACTAGCTAAAAAAACAGGCTTTGCCTTTCGAGAAATATGATCCACGATATCTATCCAAGTTATGTCTCCAGATCCAACTTTGTGGGCCGGAACATAATCGTCCACAAAATCCACTAGATCGATAGAGTATGGGCTGGTGAAAAATGAGAGACCTGCTTTGTCACAGGTCTCTTTCAATACTCGTGTCCAATCTTGATTCAAAGAGGCATCCGCGTAGGTTTCAAAAACCGATTTCTTCCAGGAAGATTGATGAGAATTATTTCCTTTTAAACCCTTAAAACCCTTATCGCTGACAAGGGACTTAGCGGTGTAGTGCTGAAATTTTGCTGCATCTGCTCCTGCTTCTTTGGCCATAAAGATAAGATCCTTGGCTCGCTCAAAATCACCGTCAAAATTCGAACCTATTTCAGCAATAAAATATACAGGAGACTTCCGACTTATCCTTTTCCCATCAATAAATATTTCCTGTGATGGTCTCAGTTGTTTATTCATATAACACCTCTTTAATTAAATTTGCTTGAACTAGATCATCAGCAGTCTTTCTCAGGCTCAAAATGTCGAATGAAGATAATTGTGCGACTTTCAAAAGATCTGTTTCACCATCAGCATAGTTGAGGAGCCACATGCGTTGTTGAACGATATCATCCAGACTATCTTTTCCACCTCCTCCTACCTCCCGATACAAATTAAACTTTCCTAACTGAGGCTCACAATGCGGCTCAATTCGAATAAATCGACAATTTGCCTCGTAACTCAAAATCACCGTGAGGAACATCTCCAAGCTTCCTCTTAACGCAACTTCGGAGACAAAATTCAAATTATCCGCACTGGTATGGTACTCTGGAAATTCTCCGTAAACTGATCTTGTAAGAACTCCAACATCAAGATTAAATCCAGGGGAACAGTACTGTCTTTCATCGCTACCCAAGGGCGAAAAAGGTCGAACTCGGTGACTCAAACCCACGCTATTAAAAATTTGCTCCACAATTTGGTTAATTTTACTATTAAAACGCCGTGATTTTTTATAGGTGAGTTCTCCTGAATCACCCAAGCATGTTGCAACCAAACCATATTCTATGGACAACTTGACTTCATCCTGATTTTTATGGAGAAAGCATATCGTTCCTATAGTTTCAGGAGCGAACAGAAATCGATAATTGTATTTCAAATCCTTCATACTGCTGAGTTGTTTGAAAAGCTCAACTGCCAAAACAACCCCAGAAAGAGAGTCATTTGCCATTGAGGGATGACAAATATAGGATGAAATTAAAACAGTTTTCTCAGAGCTATTATCAATAAAGGCCTCGCCGTAGATCAACTCGCCCTCTTCCTTTGTCGACTCAATAATTACACTATAATCCCCTTTCTGCATATCTTTCACATATTCATGAGGCAGGCAGAAAGCCCATGCCTCTTTATAGTAAGAAGTTGAATAAGGGATGCTATCAGGTCGGGTATCGTCCGTGATGACGTGCTCTAGTAGCTTATCTAGAGACATAGTTTCATTTACTGCAGTGCTGTAACTCATTAAAAACAAGTTATTATCTTTAAAGTCGATGATTTTTTGGCCATCGGGCCCGTATATTTCTGCAACTGTCACATTCCATTCAGGGGGCACCGTCCACCCAAACACATTAGTACCACTTTTGACACTATGTTCAATCAACGCAATTTCTTTTCTTATACGAGAGAGAGTTTGTCTAACTCCGTCTCCCGTAATACTGCGATTATATGGGAATAAATCACTTAATAAATCATACATTTTTTACATCCAACATGATTTCTTCATGCCAATAAATAGCCAAAACTACATTGTTATATTAACTAAAAAAGTGAGGAAATTTTTTTCCACACAACAAAAAAATCAAGATTATTTGTCCATACGAGACATTACACTGTCACGGCTTCCAAAATCCAAAACTTTGCCGTGTTGAAGTACACAAATGTTATCGCAATACTTGAGAGTTTCACTACTATGAGTTATCAAAACTATGGAAGATTTCTCTTTTAATTTCATTATAGAAGTCATAACTCTTTCTTGCGTTGCCGAATCCAGCGCGCTTGTAGCCTCATCAAAAACGATAAATTGAAAATCCCTATATAAAGCTCTAGCAAGAGCCAACCTCTGTCTTTGACCACCTGAAATACGCACTCCCGCCTCACCAATAAAGCCATATATTCCTGCTGATTCGCTGGCGACTAAATCAGCTATATCTGCATCTCTTATGACAGCTTCAACTAATCCGATGTCTATATCACCATCATCAATGCCAAAAGCGATATTATTGACAAATGAAGTATCCAAAAGACTAACACTCTGAGGAACATAACCTACAATTTCTCTCCAATCTGCACAGTTATTAGCTGTGATCAGCGTATCATCTACAGCAATTCTTCCCGATGTAGGATTAATCAGGCCTAAGAGTAAATCGCCCAGTGTTGACTTACCTGAGCCAGAATCTCCGACAATTCCAGTTATTTCTCCCTTTACAAATTCAAGGTTGATATTACTCAATGCAAAATCATCACTTGCTGGATATTTGAAAGATATATTATCAAGGCTCACCTTAAAATCTAGCAATAATTTAGGCACTTTCACTGCAGAGCTATCATTATTTGGACTCACCTTAGATGCATTAATAAGATCCTCTTCGATGGATCTAAAAGCATGTTCATTACCTTTAATTTGCGCTGAACTAGCATATACTTGTTGCAAGCACGGCATTAGCCTGAAAACAGCGAAACCAAAGAAAGTCAGCGTGGGTAGACTACTCATGAATTCACCATCACCGCCACTTAAAATAACTAAGATCAAAGTGATTAAAGAGCCAAAAATGACAAGCTCCATTGCATATCTTGGCGTTAGTGCTAGAGCCAGGTTAGTGCCTCTAGCCTCTGCAAGTGAGCTTCCCGCGCTCGAAAATGAGTTTGTAAAGAAGCTGTAATTTCCTCTCAAAATAACATCTTTAATCGAGGAAAACCCTTCCATTAAAAGACGATATCTTTTTGCGCTCATGCCCGTGACTATCTCAGCATTTTTGATTAACATCTTTTTGAGCCCAAAATAGATTAACATATATGCTATCGTCAATATTAACAGCCCTGAAACCGCCAAAACCGTATTATAGGCAATCATCGCGGCACCTATAAGTAAGCATACAGCGCACCGTGCATTTATTAATAAGAAAGGACTTATTACGTTGTCTGAAATTCTCAGGCAGTCATCACTTATTTTTTTTACTAAGTCTGAAGTATTAGCTCTAGTATGAAATAGCCAACCAGAACGCATATATAGTGAAAATAGCCTGTCGCCCAACTCCATGCCAAAACGAGCAGCAAATAATGATACCTGCCAAATTGTAAACATTGAGGTTAATGACGAAAAAGTTAGGAGCGCAATAACACTAACTCCCATCAATTTAATGGCTGAGCTTGCAGTACTAAAACCAAAATATGCGGCGAAATCAATAACGAATGGCAAATGATTAAGTACATCCTGATCTACAACCACCGACATGAATGGAGCAATACTCATCACTGAGATTGTCTCAAGACATGCTGCAAAGACGATTAAGACTTGAAGAAATACTAGCTTGCGCAGCTGCTCGCGAGTTAATAACGATATCAAAATCTTCACAAGAGAAACCATTAATACTAAACTCCACTCATGAATTTGGGAATTTGCTCTGTAATAAACATATTTACTTCCTTGCATTTAAGCCTTGTGATCACCTAAATCAAACCTTAGGTATTTCTGATCGAGTCCGAGGTAAACTAAACTAGCTCAACAGTTACTAGACAACAATCATTCACAACCAATTATTAGAAAAATATTTGATTTCAAAACGATTAAATTAAAATTTAGTGTTATTCAAAAGACGCTCTTTTTTCGCCTCTTTAACGTCATTTTCAATCATTTCAGTACACATTTCCTGAACTGATATTTGAGGCTCCCAACCAAGTAAATTTTTAGCTTTCTCTGGATTTCCAAGTAAAGTATCAACTTCAGCTGGCCTGAAATATCGCGAGTCAATCTTCACAACCACATCGCCTTTAATACATAGATTATCAACTTCAATATCAACAGCATCTACTATACCGATTTCGTCCAGTCCCGAACCCTCAAACCTCAGACGTATGCCAAGAGCTTCCGCAGACCAAATTATGAACTGCCTCACCGAATACTGTACGCCAGTTGCAATAACAAAATCTTCCGGAGTATCTTGCTGCAACATCATCCATTGCATTCTAACGTAATCTTTAGCATGTCCCCAATCACGAAGAGAATCAATATTTCCCATATGCAAACACTTATCCAAACCTTGGCTAATCCGAGCCAATCCTCGAGTAATCTTTCTAGTAACAAATGTTTCACCTCTGCGCGGACTCTCATGGTTAAAAAGAATCCCATTGCATGCAAACATGCCATAAGCCTCTCTATAGTTTACCGTAATCCAATAGGCATAAAGTTTTGCAACGCCATACGGACTTCTTGGATAAAAAGGCGTCTGTTCATCCTGCGGTGATTCTTGTACCAAACCATAAAGCTCAGAGGTACTAGCCTGATAGAACCTAACTTTAGCCTCTAAATTCAGTATCCTAATTGCCTCGAGAATTCTGAGAGGGCCCACAGCATCAATATCAACTGTAGATTCGGGCAACTCAAAACTAACCGCCACATGGCTTTGAGCTGCAAGATTGTAAATTTCATCAGGTTGAGTTTCTTGGATAATTCGAACAAGGTTACTCGTATCCGACATATCCCCATAATGAAGAATAAACTGAGGATTGGCACTATGCACTTCAGAGAAAAGGTGGTCAACTCGCTGCGTATTTAAGGAACTGGCGCGTCTCTTTATTCCATGAACAAGATAGCCTTTTTCTAGTAAAAATTCAGCCAAATATGAGCCATCCTGACCTGAAACTCCTGTAATTAGCGCTATTTTTTGAGGTTTAACCATATCCATAAATTCTCCAGTTAATATTCAAAATTTTCAATCTATCCGCAAATCTTTAAACAAAGTTACTTTATACAATACTATCAACAACCCTATGAAAGTGATCGATCTCTCTGGTAATGTTTATATGGTGATTACCTATAAAAAATCCATTCTCATCTATGTAATCAGCATTTTTATGAGAGCCGTGTATCGCATAATCAAAGTGTTGGAGCAACGTTTCATTCTTAAGGAAATTACCAGTTACAATTGGCCGGCTTTCAATGCCGTTTTCTAAAAGAATCTTAACGAAATCGTTCCTGGAAACTGGACACCCCCCCCCTAAAACAATAGAAAAGCCAAACCAACTACTTGAACCGACCTCTTTTTGGATTCTGATAAAAGGATGATTTTCAAAGAGAGACTGAAAATAATCAGCATTATTTTTCCGAGCTTCAATAAATCCGGGTAACTTTTTTATTTGTTCTAAACCAATAGCTCCGCTCATTTCCAGAGGCCTGAGATTATAACCAGGCAAGCAAAACTTAAAAGCCTCATCAAAACTAGCTGTTTCTTTTTTTCCAGATACAAAGTTTTTATCCGGCAAATCTCTCGTCCAACCGTGTGCTCTCAAACATTTAAGAATATGCTCCAACTCTTCATCATCAGTAGAAATACATCCTCCCTCCATCGTAGAAATATGGTGGCTAAAAAATGAACTAAATGTACCCATTAGACCAAAAGTTCCAGCACTTTTACCGCCAAAAGTAGCACCCAAAGACTCACAATTATCCTCGAGAAGAAAAATGTCTCTTTTACCAATAATCTCATTTATAAAATTGAAATCATTAGGATTTCCCAAAAGATTTACCGCCATTATTACTTTTGTTTTGTCAGTTATAGCTTCTTTTAGTTGCTCTAAATCAATATTTAAAGTGTCTCTGTCGATGTCAACAAACTTAACCTTCAATCCATACTGCTGAAGAGGTGCATACGTAGTTGACCAGGAAACTGAAGGCACAATAACTTCATCACCTCGACTAAGGCGATGCTTTTTATTTGTTGTGAAAAACAGTGCGGCAATCATAAGTAGATTAGCAGACGAACCGGAATTTACCATCACAGTATATTTAGATCCTAGATATTCTGAGAACTTTTTTTCATACTCCAATACCTCTCGCCCCATCGAATACTGGTCGGACGATATTACTCTTTGAATAGCACTGATTTCTAAATGATCCCACGAGCTACTCGCTAGCTTATAATTCATAATTTATACTCACCCTTTAAAAATGTAAATGCTTCAATGAGAGACTCGCTTATCGAGCGCTTAGAGGTCCAACCAAACTCCACCTGACGAGAATTATCTACCAATTTTTGTTTCATCCCGACAGGCTTAGTAAGGTCATACTCAAACTTGCCCTTATACCCGACTACAGACGCGATCATTTTATAGTAATCCTGAATAGAGAAATCTTGACCTATACCTACATTTAAAGTTTGCGGCATCTTTTCAAAGTTGTTAATGGCATAAAAAATAAAATCTGCAAGTTCACTAGCACTCATAAACTCTCGTCTTGCCGACCCATCGCCCCAAATTCTAACTATATTCTGTCCGTTTAATTTAGCTTCATAAAGTCTGCGCATTACGGAAGGAATCATATGTGAAAAGACTGGATCATATTTATCGTGTCGACCAAAAAGATTGCAAGGGATAATAGTCTTATAATTCCTATCTGGACGAGCCTCACTGATATACTCACACAATTTTGCAGAAACAATTTTAGCTAGCGCATAACCCTCATTTGTAGGTTCTAAGTGACCATTCAGTATCGATTCCTCCTTCAGCGGATTCACTCCATCTCTGGGATACATACAAGAGCTTCCTAGGTTAAGAAGTCTCTTAACTCCAGCATCATTTGATGATGAGATTACGTTTTGGCTCATATTAAGATTCTTTAACAAAAATTCTTGAGGATCTTTGATGTTGGCCTGAATACCACCAACATGTCCAGCAGCATGTATAACGAAATCAGGCGAATGTTCCCCAATGAAGCCACTCACAGACTCTGGCACTAAAAGATCAAGATCATTGCTGGTCGGCGCTAAAATTTCATAATCGGAAGACGCAACATGTTCTTGGATATTTTTACCCACCATCCCACTACCACCAGTAACTAATATTTTAATAATTGACCTGCCTTAAAGTTTATATTTATATTATTTTACTAAACAAATTTCACCAACAATTAATTCATTTTCATAATCAAGAATAATATTTATTTATTTTCACTAATTATATATAGCTCTATTGAGCTTAGAGAAACGTTGGCGAGACGCAAAATATTAATTGGAGTATTCCAAATCTTTTGTACAGAGAGCCATTTTTTTATTCGCAGTTCAATTTAGCTAAGACTCAAATTTATTCGCTGGTTATGTAGTCAAGGGTTCTTTTGAAAGCATCATTTTTAGAAGAAAAAGTTTCTCTTTTAATATTTTTAAGATCAATACCAAAAAAGTCATCTTTGTCTAAAATAGGAATAAAAAATGCCTTCTCATACAAGTACCAATGTGCAAATCTTAACAGTTTTTTAAATTTGACTTTTTTTTCACCCTGAAAATTACTTATAAATAACGCAGGATTTTTTAGAAGATCCGAATATTCATTGAAATCCTTTGGTTCTTCTGAAAAATCTGACCCTGCATACCTGCCGTTACCAGCTGTAATTACGGGTATACCAAGATAAGACATTTCCAAACCAAGCATCCCATCGTACACAAGACCAATATCAATCTGATCTTGTATAAATTTATAAACATCAAGTTTGAGATCTGAAGACAAGATTACTATGTTTTTTAATTCATTGAGCCCATCTAGAGAATCTCTGAGCATACTTTCCAGCTTTGGAGAATCTCCATGAAATTTGTCCTCAGCGGGATGACAACGGATTACCAATGTATGATCGGTGTCTTTTAAAATTGAGATAGTCTCTTTGACCCAATTTAAAATACCGGTGAAAGCCCGATGCACTTCCTCAAAATCACCGTCCCATACAACATTAGGGAATAAACCAAAAACAACTCCTTTATCCCCTCCACTTATCTCGGGGCATACTAAAAGATCTTGATCAAAATAATAATTGGCATCAGCCCCTCTATAAATAAGTCTTTTTTCAAAAAAATCAATTACTCTATCTACCTCATAGACACTAAGATCGGTATCAGTCGATTCGATACAATTTGACCAATCATTGGAATGAGATAGTTTTTGGTGGGGGACATCGCAGAGCAAGGCGTGCTGAGGGTTATAAATCAACTCGGAATACATCAAGCAATCAATTCCACTTTTCTTAAAAATTTCGAACAATACTCCCCAGCAGGAATATATCCCATGAGATGTAATTAGCTTTTTTATCTTATACCGTTTTTGTAAGATATGGGCCGCCAAAGCAAATTTTATCCCGTTATCATAAGACATCTTGTAGTAGTCTTGACCCTCATAATCCACCCAAAATTTAGTACTAGAGGAGTATCTTCTGCAGGATGATCGGGCACACGCCTTGATAAGCTCATAATGCTCTGAGACAACTACATTTTCTTCTTTCAATCCTTTTATTAAGTTACCTAAAAATACGTATTCGATATTAGGATGGGAATACAAGTAGCAAATTACTTTTCTATTAAATTCTGTATAGAATCGTCTGAAAATATTAGATTTTAAAGGCGTTAAGGCACCAGTATTATTAATATCATGTATAGAATCCCAGTGATGCAAAGCCCCGTCATCTAGCAACACCAGACACCTCTCACCCCTTTTTGCAAGAGAAAATGCCAAGAATAATTCAACGTGCATAACCGTCGTAATGCTTCTTACAGTATTAAATAAATAAACGCCGTCGAGTACCCTATCATCGATGGGTTCTTCACTTTCGAGATTTTTTAATAATCTTCTATAATTTCTATATTTGACAAAGTATAAGTCTAATATTCTTAAAATTTTGTTCATTTATTTACCACCAAGCGCTTTTCCATAAATGCCTACATCAAGAAAGATCTCTTTCTAAACATACCCACTATTTTTTATTAATTTTCAGCTCTGTTATAAATATCCTCAAACCTGATGATATCGTCTTCGCCAAGATAAGCTCCAACTTGCACCTCAATTAACTCTAAAGGAGCATCTCCGATATTTTCTAAGGAGTGAATCACCTCTTTCCCATGATAAGTAGATTCGTTCACATTTAGGTCGAGCTTTTGGCCCTCATAATGAACCCTCGCTTGGCCCGAAACGACAACCCAATGCTCCGATCGGTGATAATGCATTTGAACGCTGAGTTTAGCGCCAGGATTTACAGTTAGTCTTTTAACCTGATATCCATCATTACTATCAATAGAATCATATTTCCCCCAGGGACGGTAAACCTCCCTATGGAGCTTCCATTCCGACCTTGATTCACATTTTAGCTTTTCAGCAACAACCTTTACATCTTGCGCACTATTTTTATGAGCCACAACCAAGACATCTTTGGTCGAAATAATTACTAGATCATTCACACCAATCGCAGCAACTAACTTTCCATCAGTTCTTATATAAGAATTATTTGATTCGTGAAGGATGACATCGCCATATGTGGTATTTCCTTCCACATCTTTTTCGCTAATATCCCACAAGGATGACCATGATCCTATATCACTCCAGCCCACATCCATGGGGACAACAACCGCATCAGCAGTTTTTTCCATCACCGCATAGTCAATAGAATCACTTGGACATGCATCGAATGCCGTTTCATTGACCCGCAAAAAATCATTATCTTTTGAAATATCTTTCATTGACAACTGACACGCCTCATAAATGTCTGAGCGATGCTTTTTAAGTTCTTCTAAATAGCGGCTAGCCTTGAATAGGAACATACCACTATTCCAGAAGTAATTGTCTGATTTGAGATACTCTTTGGCTACGTCAATGGAGGGCTTTTCAACAAATGCATCCACAGTAAACCCATGACCTTGTGGTTCACCCTTCTTTATATAGCCATAACCTGTATTGGGCCCATGAGCTACAATACCAAAAGTGACAAGCTTACCGGCCTCCGCTAAAGGGATTGCATCTGTTATCGTCTTGGTAAATACCGCCTCATTTTGAATCACATGATCAGCCGCGAGAACTAGCAACAAAGGGTCCTCATCCTCTTGTGATGAAAATGCTGCGAGGGCAATTGCCGGTGCAGTATTTCGGCCCACAGGCTCTAGAATAATGGAGCCCAGCTTATCAATTTCACGAAGCTGCTCAGCCACAAAGAAGCGATGCTCCTCATTACAGATTGTGACTGAGGACTGGACGTCTAAACCATCAAGCCGCTTAAACGTCGCCTGCAGCATGGTATCCTCACCATGCAACGCCAAGAATTGCTTGGGGTGTGCGGCTCGAGATAAAGGCCACAGGCGTGTACCTGAGCCACCCGCCATAATCACAGCTTTAAGCATGTCTGTTGTCCATATTATTTAATAACCAACTCGAATAGTTCCGCATATAAGGGTGAAATTTTTCATCTTTAGATACCATTGACAGATCAAACCACTCAAACTCAGCATGCTGATCATCTAAGGTTATTTGGGGCTTAGATCGAAACTCTGCATAGTGAGGCAGGTTCACATAGTGAGTTGATATATCTTGGTCAAGGGCACTATTGCTATAAAAATGATCCCAGATACCCATTAACGAAAAGTCCTCTACCGAGACATCACACAAACCTAATTCGGCTTTAACTATCCTAAGCAATGCGTGCTGCCAGGTTTCATTTTTGTGTATTCGTCCGCCTGGCGTAAACCACTCACCCTTCAGGGGTTCATTAGCGCGCTTGCCCAACAATACGTGACCATCACACACTAAGCAGAGATCAATTGATACCAACGGCGTATTTTCTATAACCGTCTTAAAGGTTTTCGTATCTAACATCGAATCTTCTTTTTTTATGTCTAAAAGACGATAATATCCTTTATCGAAACCTACCAAGTACTTTATATATCAAATTGGTTCTTGATATCATAAAACTGCTGTGCTTCAAGGCGGGGACCAAACTGCGCCACGACTCTTGCGGCACAGTCATTGGCAAGATCCGCTGCCCAGGCATAATCTCTGCCAGAAGTTATGGCGTATAAAAAAGCACCCGCAAACATATCACCGGCACCGTTGGTATCGATTGCCGCGGCCTCAACGCCGACAGACTGATACATTTTTTGACCATCAAAAGTCATGGCACCCTTGGCGCCATCGGTAATAGCAAAGGTGCTGGTGAACTGTCTTAGACCCTCTGCCGCAGCCTCAAGAGACTCCGTACCCGTGAAAGCCATGGCTTCGTCTTTGTTACAGAAAATCAGATCAACGCCACTACCAATAACTTCACGTAGTGCATCACCAAACACGGCGACCACAAAGGGATCTGACAAACTGACCGCTATCTTGACGCTATTGGCCTTGGCAAGCTCAACCGCTGCTTTAGTAGCCGCTGTTCGGGCCTCATCAGTAACCAGATAGCCCTCGACATAAAACCATTCGGAATGTACCAATGCAGCCTGATCAATTTCTCGACCAGAGAGCGCCTCGCTGACACCTAAGAAAGTGCTCATGGTCCGTTCAGCATCATCGGTCACCATTACTAGACACTTGCCGGTGATACCCGACTCTTGTCCCGCAGTCTGAAAATCCACACCCGCGTCTTTTAGGTCATTGATATACAACGCACCGTCATTGTCATCGGCAACCTTACCGCTAAAAAAGGTTTTGGCGCCCAAGCTACTGGCAGCTACCACTGAGTTACATACAGAGCCGCCGCACTTACGGACGAGATGACTATTCTCAGAGGCTAAGGCCGCGAG